>JAEEGL013804904.1_pt1 | contig 30901 bp, 34 predicted proteins | sample 9134231 | NCBI WGS metagenome assembly JAEEGL01 (sample SAMN16246548, study PRJNA631951) | gut metagenome | biome: gut microbiome; feature: rumen; material: fiber-attached | host: Bos | place: Iran: Karaj | collected 2018-10
CTTTAACAAGTGAAGATGTTAACAATACAAGTTATAATTTAATGATTAAAGATGGATTAAATTATTATTTAGATAATCTTAATAATCTTATTATTAAATTAGATGAATTAAGTGATAAATATAAAGAAACTCCAATGATGGCACATACTCATGGACAAAACGCATCCCCTACTACTGTTGGTAAAGAATTTAAAGTATTTAGTTTTCGAATTAAAAGCATTATTAAAATAATTAATAATCTAAAGTTACGTAGTAAATTTAGTGGGGCTGTTGGAAACTATAATTGTCATATTGTAGCTTTCCCTAATGTTGATTGGATAAATATTACTAAAGATTTTATTAATAGTTTAGACTTAGAATATAATCCCCTTACAACCCAAATAGAATCTCATGATATATTATGTATATTATTAAGTAATATTAAAGTATTAAATAATATCATTAAAGATTTAAATAGTGATATGTGGTTATATATATCAAGAAACTATTTTAAAGAAATGAAAAAAGATAATGAAGTAGGATCAAGTGTTATGCCACATAAAGTAAATCCTATTAATCATGAGAATTCGATGGCTAATGTTGAAATTAGTAATGGATTAATAGATGCGCTTGTTAATAATTTATCAATATCACGTATGCAAAGAGATTTATCAGACTCAAGTAAACTAAGGAACTTAGGTGTAATCTTTAGTCATAGTTTAATTAGTATTAAAGAAACATTAACAGGATTAAATAAAATAGTTGTTAATGAAGAATATTTAAAAGAAGAACTTGATAATCACTATGAAGTACTTACAGAAGCAATTCAAACCGTTTTAAGAAAAAATAAAGTTGATAATGCTTATGAATTATTAAAAGAATTATCAAGAGGTAAAGAACTTAATAAAGAAGAATTACATAAATTCATTAATAAACTTGAAATAAGTAATGAAGATAAAGAAAGGTTATTAAAATTAACTCCTAGTAATTACATTGGTTTATGTAAAAAAATAGTTGAAGATAATAATAAAAAAATATGATTTAATAATCATATTTTTTATTTTTTTAATCTTTTAAACATTAATTTATATATTCTCCAAGAATCTTTAAATGGTTTAAAATGACTTTTCTTGTTACTATTTTCAAGATAAACGGTTTTAATATCAACTTCCTCTATTTCTTCTTTAGCGCGAACTAAATCAATTAAAGCATTCATTTCATATTCGAAACGATCACCTAAAGTATTAAGATGTAAATCAATTAATCGATTAGGAATAGCTCGTAAACCTGTTTGTGTATCTTTTAAATATACTTTAAAGAACCATTTAAATACCCTTGATGTTATACGATTACCTGTTTTATTACGAAGAGGTGTCTCTTTAGTATTAAATAATCTTGTACCTAAAGTAAATCTATTTGATTTAACCATTTCGTTAGATACTTTAATAGCATCACTAACTAAATGTTGTCCATCAGAATCTAGGCATATTACACCACAATAATCTTTCATTAAATGATCTTTATAATAGGAAAAAGAAGTCTTTAAAGCTGCTCCTTTACCTCTATTTACTTCATGAGTTAATAATATAACTTCATCTTTTTTATCAAGTTCATTAAAGATTCTTTTATCTTCCGTTCCATCATTAATTAATATTATTTTATTGAAACCATTATCTATTAAATCATTAATTACATTAATTAATTTATCATCGGGATCAAGTGAAGGGATAATTGGTATTACTTTTTTATAATCCATTATTTTTTCACTCTAACTAAAGTTGTTTTACTAACTTTAATACCAAATATTTTAAATTCTTTAATAAGGGTTCCAGATTCTGCATCTGATAAAGATACTTTATATTTTACAACAGAAAAGCCTAGACCTTTTTGTTCAACATATGTATCAGTATCCTTTTCTCCTAAAGATATTAAAACTTTATTATCGGTGTTATCGGGTCTATAAACACGGAAATACTCCGCAGTAACATAGCCTACCCAAATTAATACTATAACTAAAACAATCATTAATACTTTTCTCATATATTCTCCTTATTATTAGTATATCAAAAGAATATAAAAAAATGAATAAAATTCAATAAGAATTTTATTCATATTTTCTTATGTTAACACTAAAGTTCATAATACTATTTTCTTTAAATTCTAAAATCAAATTATTATTTAAAACAACACTATAAGATCTATTACCTTTTTCACCATTAATAGAATAATTAATAATAATGTTGTTTATGGAATTATATAATTCTTCTCGATAACTATTAAAATAATCTAAATCACCTATTTTTTCACGATACTTACTATCTAACATATTATAAGCTTTAGTATAATTAACAAATAATAATTCTTTAAAATAATTAATATAATAATTCATTATAAACATATCACTAATTACTTTATTATCATAATTTGATATTGATTCATTACTTTTTACAGTAACTCCATCACGTAATTTAGAATTATCTAAGTAATCTTGATAATTATCTATCTCTTCTATATCATATTTAGAGCTCGAAATTTGAACCGTAATTAAATATGAAATATCACTAGTCATTTCTAATTTTGATGTATCATAATCATATTTAACTTTATCACCAACGACAATATAATAATAATTTCTTTTAAAAGATAAATAATAAATATCATTTGTATAATAATAATATTCTACTCTTCCAGAATTACTCTTTTTTACATAATCATTTACTAAACTATCTATTCCAAAAAATTGGCTATAATTATTAACTTTTGTAAATGTTTGAACAGGAACGGGAGTATTTTTTTTATTTGACCTTACTAGCAATATTACGAAAATAAATAATGCTAATAAAGGAATCATAAATATTAAATTCTTTTTATTCTTCATAACTACTCCTAATTACATCCATTATTTACATAACTAACATATTTAGATTCAGCTAGTTTACCACGATTAGCAGCAGATGTTGCACCACCTTTTGGACGTTCGAATAATAAGCAGAAATGATATGCCATATCATATGCATTATGATTACCCATCAAATATTCATAGGCACCATCATTCTTTTCTGTTCCTTCCGTTATTTCATATAAGAAGAAATCAAGTTGACATTTAATTGATGTTAAATACTCACTACCACAGTATTGCCTTAAATTATCAAGTCTTCCCTTGTGCCATTGGAATAATCCATTACTTGTACCATTATCAGATAAAGCATCTAATCTAAAACCAGATTCATGCTCAATATTAGCCATAAGTCCAGCAACCGCTGCTCTACTAAAACCACTCGCAAGAAGCGTTTTACATACTGTTTGTTGATTATCTTTACCTTGTACAAATTTAATATACTTAGCAAGAGTTGGACGTGGAAAATCTTCAGAGAAATAATCTAGAGGATTAACATTTTGACCACTTGCATACATCTCAACATAAACATAACATTGAGAATCATCTTCATTTATTTTACCAACGATACCAACTAAATCACCTTGCATAACTTCTTGATTAACTGCAACTTTAATATTAGATAAGCTACCTAAAAGGGTTCTAACATTATCTTCATGGCTTATGATGACATAACTACCATATTTTGCATCTGTTCCTACAAAAGTAACTTTACCATCTTTAGGAGCAATGACTGTTGTTCTTCCACAAGTACCACCAATCTTCATTCCTTTGTTAATTGTTTGTGTACCAAATGATGGACCATATCTTGATAAAACAAGGTATGTTGAAGGATTTCCAGAATAACTTCCTGAAGCATCTGGACTATCCGTACCTATTGGCCACCAAAATGTATATAGTGATATAAAGACACTTTCATATAATAAAGCATAATCATCCAAGTTATATACTTTATATCCACTATGTGTATTTTTTATAATATCTTCATATTTAGTTCCACTTTTAGCAGCTGAGAGATATGAAGAGATTGTTGATGATGAAACAGAAGGTGGTGACCATTTATATGTCGTTAATGGCTCTTCCACATTGTTTGGTGTCACAATTTTTGATGTTGCTTCACCAATTGCTTTATTCATAATAACTAATAATCGATCTTCAAGAGCCCCATATTCTGTTGATGTTCTATCAACATCTAAAGATAAATCATTTGATAAATAGAAAGTACTTCCACCCTTTGTAGCGATTTTACATCCGTATTGAGGATCACAATAATTAAAATCGGTTAATTTCAAGGTCATTTGTTTAGAACGATTATCATACCTTCCTTTACTTAAAATTTGAGCTTTTCGAGCAACAATTACCGCTTTATAAAACTCTAATATTTGTTCATTAGTCATTGATGATAAATTAAGTTTCATCGTATCAGCATAAACAATTCCTTTTAAATATTCCGAAAGAGATAGAGATCTACTTACAGGAATAGTACCTGTTGGGTCAACCAAAGAAACAGATGCACTATCAAAGGCGAAGAAAGGCCCATAATTCTTTCTCATATCTTCATCGGTAGCAGCAGCTCCAAGTCCACCAAAAATAGCAGCTAGATAAGCTATTACAATGAATGCCAAAAGAAGAATTAAAATCGCAGCACCAATATATACTAAAACCATTGGATGTTTCTTTAAGAAATTCCATATTTTTTTACCTAAACCACTACCTTTTCCATCACCATCTTCATCTTCTTTAACATTATTAGGAAGATTAGGATCTGATCCTTGATTTTGTGTATTTTGTTCTAACTCATTTTCTGGTTTTGAAAGTTGATCCCCACCTTGACCATTTTGGGTATTTTGACCATTTTGTTGATTTTCTAATCCTTGAGGATTATTTTCATTTTCTTCTTGGGCATTAACTGGTCTTTGATGAGCTTGTTGATTTAATGGTTTTCTTCTTTGTTCAGCTTTTTGAAGAGGATTTAATTCTTTATCATCATCACTTCCACTTGGTTTAGCAACATTACGATTTTTACGTAAATTGTTATTTCTATTTAAACCATTTCTTCTAGAACCAGGTGGTCTATTATTACGATTTAAAGATTTACTAGACATTGGAGACGATGGCATTTGTCTTCCTGGTCTATTAATTACAGTTGATGATTCTCTTTTAATTGTTTGGGATTTTATAGTTCCACTTTCACTTTTTATTCCTTTAGAATCTATAATTGCCATAAATTACCTCCTATCTATTATCTTTTTCTACAATGATATTATCTCTTTTTACAATACTATTTTCTTTAATATTACCTCTTACCATAACAAGAGGATAAACTGTTACATTTTTATTAATAATGGTACCTGGACATATTACACTATTACAACCAACTTCAACATAATCACCGATATAAGCTCCAATTTTCGTTCTTGTTTCTTTAACATTACGATGATCAAGTCGATAATTAGAAATAATAGCTCCTGCTCCTAAATGAACATGACTACCTAAAATACTATCACCAACATAATTGAAATGTGGTAAGGTAACAGTATCTAATAATATACTATTCTTTACTTCAGTAGAATTACCAATATGACTATTAGGACCAATAATAACATTTGGTCTTATAACAGCATTATTCTCAATTGTAACATTTTCCATAATAATACATGGTCCAACAATATTAACATTGTTATCTACTTTGCTAGTATTATGAATCCATACATTTCTATCAGAAAGTTTATGATAATCACTTCCAAGAGTTTGTCCTTTAGATATAATATAATCTTCTATTTTATCTAAAATAGTATCATAATCATTTTGAAATAATTCACTAAAAAAATCTTGATATGTAAATAAATTATTCATATATACCTCTACACAAATTATAACATAAAAACAAACTATTGCTATGATTTTTAATATCATTATAAATATACAAAAAAAAGAATTATTAATTTCTTAACAATTCTTTACTAACATTAATACTTTTTTCTTCACGATAATTTTTAGCCATAAGATTAGATATCGCATTATGCAAACGATTATTCGCTTCACTTAAGTTCATATTAGTTACTTTAAATGGTTTACCAAAACGATATACTAAATTCTTACTACGAAATTTATAATCACCTGTTACAGCGAATGGTATCAAATAAGCATCTGTCTTTTTAGCCATTGATACTGCGCCAAATTTAAATGGTAATAAAAACTTATCTGTTTTATTTCTTGTTCCTTCAGGAAATAGTCCTAAAGCATCACCATCATATAAAACATTCATCGCAAGTTCTTTGGCTTTATCATCATGAATTTGTCGATTAACAGAGATACAACCAGTACCTTTAAAAAACCAAGCTACTTTCTTATCATCAAAATATTCTTTTTTTGCCATATAATGAATTACTCTTTTAGTTGCAAGAATCGGTCCACATTGATCCATAACATGTTTATGATTACCTACAATAAGAATAGCTCCATCTTTAGGAATATTTTCTTTACCAATAAATTTAGGATTATAATATAATCTAAAAATAATACCTAAAATAGGTTTTAGAAAATGATACATGAAAGTTGGAAGTTTATTCTTCTTCATAATTTTCTTCTTCCTCTTGTAGTTTTCTAAAATCAATCTTACCAATATTTGTTCTTGGTAGACTCTTTCTAAATTCATATTCATATGGTAATGAAAATTTAGCTAAATTTTTTTGACATAATTCTTTTATTTCATTTTTTATAGTATGTGTTGGACTATAACCATTCTTTAATACAATAATAGCTTTTGCAACTTGTTGTTTATATGGATGAGGTATACCAACTACTGTACAGTTAAGAACGGCTTCATGAGAACAAATAATCTTTTCAATTTGATTAGGATAAATATTAAATCCACTTGATATAATCATTCTTTTTAATCTTTGTTTATAGAAAATGACACCATCACTATCCATAGAGCCAATATCACCACTATGTAGCCATACTTTACCATCTTTATGTAATTGTAAAATATCATTTGTTTCTTTTTCGTTATCTAAGTATCCCATCATAACTGTAGGTCCTGATATACATATTTCACCATCTTCACCATAAGGAACTTCAATTTGACTATTATGTTTAAAGATTCTTATCTCATCACCTGGTAATGGAATACCAATACTTGTCTCTTTATTAAATTCTTCACGATAGCCATATGATACAGCTCCAAGAGCTTCAGTCATTCCATAACCTTGACATACTTTTACAGTACCATTATGTTCTTTGATATAATCATTTATTTTTCTTGTTAAATTAAGATTTAAACTATCGCCACCAGAAATAACATATTTAAGACAAGATAAATCTAACTTCTTATCATTAATATTAGTTAAAGCTTCAAATAAAGTTGGCACACCTACAATTAAATTAGGTCGATATTTACTAATTAATTTATCAAATGTTCTAGCATCAAATTGAGGTACTAAAACAACTTCAAATCCCATTGAGAAAGCACAATGCATTGTAACACCTAAACCAAATCCATGGAATATTGGTAAAATACCTAATACCACATCTCCTACTTCACGATTAGTCATTGTACATTGAACTTGTGCCATTAAAGCATTAAAATTATTATTCGATAAAACGATACTTTTAGGATTACCAGTAGTTCCACCACTATGTAAGATAACCGCTGGGTCTTCTCCTTTAACTTCAGGTGTATAATTCATCTTATAACGGGCAGCTTCTTTCATGAAACGAGGCCATGATATATAATCTCCTCTTCTAAATGGAGTCTTAATAAACATCTTATAACCTTTTTTCATTACTTCATAACCAACTGTTGTTAACATTGGCATTGAGTTTGTTACAGATACAACAATTGTTTTATATACCATCGTATCATGAATAATGTTTTTAACTTTATCGTAACAAAAGTCAATCATTATTAATAAAACACTACCTGTATTATTTAAATAATCTCTTATTTCCATCTCACTAGATAGTGGATGAATCATTTCACATATAGCTCCAATTTTATTTAAAGCGTATAAACTAACTAAAGCTTCTGGAACATTCGGTAGACATATACTAACAACATCTCCTCTTCTTATTCCAAGAGATCTAAACGCAATAGCAGCTTTATCAACGTAAGTTAAAAACTCTTGATAAGTAACTTTTGTTCCTAAATAATCAGATGCATAATAATATTTATATTTTTCTGCACAATCACATATTACTTGATATAAATTATATTCGGGAAATTTAATACTTTTTTCTTCTTTGTGATAATATTTTTCCCATGGTTTATTGTTTTTTTTCATAAACCAATACCTCCATTACTTGTTTTCTTTTTTATGTTTTTCTTCCTCTTCTTCTTGTAACTTTTTAAAGTCAACTTTTCCTATTAGTGTCTTTGGAAGACTCTTTCTAAATTCATACTCATATGGTAAAGAGAATTTAGCTAAATGTTTCTTACAATGATCTTTAATACTATTCTTTACAAAAATATTAGGACTATATCCCTGTTTTAGAACAACAAATGCTTTTGCAACTTGTTGTTTATAAGGATGTGGTATCGGAATAACTGTACAGTTAAGAACAGCAGGATGTTCACTAATAACACTTTCAATTTGACTTGGATAAACATTAAAGCCACTTGAAATAATCATTCTCTTAATTCTTTGTTGATAATAGAAAATACCTTCTTTTGTCATATATCCCATATCACCAGTATGAAGCCATACTCTTCCATCAGAATGAATTCTTAAGACTTCATTTGTTTCTTTTTCATTATCCAAGTATCCCATCATGACCGTAGGTCCTGATACACAAATTTCACCTGCTTCACCAACAGGCATTTCATCTTGGGTTTTAGGGTCAATTATTTTTAGATAATCACCAGGCATTGGAATACCCATTGATAAATCTTTATTTGTCTCTTCTTTAAATCCAACACATACAGCTCCTAAGCACTCAGTCATACCATAACCTTGACATATTCTTGCTCGTCCATTGTGATCAGCTAAATATTTATTTACTTTATCAATTAAGTTTTGATTTAGACTATCACCACCACAAACAACATACTTTAGATATGATAAATCTAAATTTTTATCATCAACACCTGTCATTGCTTCAAAAAGAGTTGGTACACCCATAATTAAATTAGGACGATCATGAGTTAATATCTTACCAAATTTCTTAACATCAAATTGAGGTATTAATTGAATTTCAACACCTTTTGAAATAGCACAATGCATTGTAACACCAAGTCCAAATCCATGGAATATTGGAAGTACACCTAAAATACTATCACCTGGTACTACATCTTTAAGTAAAGTTTTTGCTTGTTCTACTAAAGCATTAAAATTTCTACTAGATAAAACAATACTTTTAGGACTTCCTGTTGTACCACCACTATGTAATATTACAGCAGGATCGGTATTTAAAGTCATACTATCAAAATCTTGACGATATCTTTTACCACTTTTAATAAAAGTAGACCACATTAAACAAGATGAATCATCTTTATTTGGTTTTTCTATTTTAAATCCTTTAGTTACTTCATAACCTAAAGACATTAAGAAAGGCATAGATTCTTTAGGAGAAACATATATTGATTTATATACTTTCGTTTCATGAAGAATATTTTTAACTTTTTCATAACAAAAATCAACCATTATTAACATAACACTACCTGTGTTATTCAAATAGTTTTTAATTTCAACTTCACTAGATAATGGATGAATCATTTCTGCTATGGCACCAATTCTATTTAATGCATATAAGCTAACTAATGCTTCAGGTACATTAGGAAGACATAAACTTACAACATCTCCTCTTCTTATACCTTGAGAACGAAAAGCACATACAGCCTTTTCAACCATATTTAACATTTCTTTATATGTTACTTTTGTTCCAAAATACGTATATGCATAATAGAGAGGATACTCTTCTGCACTTTTAGCTAGAACATCATATAAAGTATCTTCAGGGATTTCTAATTTTCTTTCTTCTCTAGTATAAAAATGTTCCCAAGGAGCATTTGGTTTTTTTAAACTTTTTATTTTATCAATTAGACTCATTTCAATAAATCTATTACTTTATTCATTAAAGTAATATTCTCCTTTCCTAAATCTAACTTATCTTTAAGATAATAAGGTTTTCCAAAAGTTATTGTAACCTTTCTTTTAAACCATTTATACTCTCCTTTAATAGAGAACGGTATAATTGGACAATCACTTTTTGAGGCCAAATAACAAGCTCCTATTTTAAATGGCCTAATAATATACTCTGTATTATTAAAAGTTCCTTCTGGAAAAATCGCTACTATTTCATCATTATTTAAATACTCTATTGCTTTATTAAGACTATCTCTATTATTATGATTTTTTCTATCTACAGGGATTATTTCTAATCTTTTGAAAATAAATTTAGCCTTACCTTCAAGTAATTCTTTTTTAGCTATAAAATGTACTTTTCTTTTTATAGCTTTTACTACTAGTGGACTATCATAATTACTTTTATGATTTCCTACTAATAATACTTTTCCTTCATGAGGAATATTCTCTATTCCTTTTATTTTACAGGGAATAAAAAAAGTAAATAATATTTTGAATAGAAATCTTGCAAAACGATACATTATTATTCTCCTATATGAAAGATTATATCACAAAATAAACTTCTATTAAAATTTTATTTACAAAAAAGAAAGCATTACATAGCTTTCTTAGGTTCACCTCTAAAATTATTATAAGCAAATAAAATAACAGCTGAAATAATTAACAAAACAGCAACAATTGAGAACCAATTGGAACTATTTTTACCTGTTATAGGAACAATTTGTTGTGGTTCTTCTCTTTGATATTGAGCATAAAAAGCCCAATCAATTAACGCTAAATCTTCTCCTTGAGGATTAGTGTAATCTGTACTTAAATATGTATCAACAACCATTTTATAACTTTTTTTTGGTAATACTTCACCTAACTCAACAGCTGAAGATAAATCAACACTTCCGATACCATTAGCTTTACCTTCATAAATAATAACACCATCTATTGTTATTTTCATAATAATATTATTTAGTAAATTATCTGCAGCTTCTGTTTGTTCCTTCGTAATAACCTTAAAATACAAAGTATAGATTGTGTTTGTACCATTTTCGATTGTTAATTCATCTGTATATTTACTACCAGGCACCATATCACGATGATTCATAAACATTTTTTCATCAAAGGTACCACTTTCATAAACAACTCTATCTTCATCAGGATCTTCTACAAAATATAGTTTGTTCTCTTTAGCTTCAACACTAAAAGATAATAATAAAATAATTATTAATAATATTTTTTTCATAAAACCCTCCTAAGCATTAGGTGCAGCAATAGAAACTGTTGTATTCCATGCAGCTCTATATTGATCATATTGAACAGTTTCAACATCAACAATTAATGTATATGAACCACCAGCATAACCAGTTGTAGTTGTTGTACATATTGTTGTATGTGTTGTATCATCAGTTACACAATTATCTTCACTAGGTATTTCGACTAAAGAATTAAAAGTTACAGATTCTAGTAAAGAAGATGTACTTTCATTTTTAGAAAGGGCTTTTTTATAATAGTAATAATTTCCATTTTTTACCCAATTACTAGAAAAATCTATTGCGAAGTTTATAATTGCTGCACTAACATTATTATTATCAACTAGTGGTAATGGATTACCATTAGCATCAACCCAATTTTCAGTTAATTTAACACGTACAGCAGATGGAACATCACCCTTATTTGTCGCAATAACCGTTTTATTAGTAGTTGTTCCAGGGGTCCAATCAGTAGGACTTTCAAATACTTCAGTTACTTCCATTACATATGGTTTAGTACTAAAAACGTTTGTAAATGTATCTGTACTTGTAAAATAAGCAAAAGTTCCTCCAATTACACCAACAACAGCAAGTATAACACCTGCGATTAATGGTTTATTGCTCCTCTTTTGTTTCATAATTATCACTCCTTTCTGTTAGTTTTACATCAAAATTCTTATTACTTAAAAAGAATTCTAGCATCAATATTATTATTAAAGGAATACTGACTATTAAATGATCATTAATAAACTTAACGTAGTATCCTACATATGGAATACATATTTTAGCATCTCTTCCTAAAATATTATCAAACTTAACTTCATTAGGATCTTCAGAATTATTTGCATCCCCTTTAGTAATAACACCATTTTCTTTTATTTTAGTAATTCGATGTGATACTATTGCCCCATCATCTAATTTAAAGGTTATAGGATCACCAACTTTTAATTCTTTAACATCTACTTTTTTATAATATAGTATTCCACCAACTTTATATGCAGGTTCCATTGATCCAGATAAAACAACTAATGGTCTATATCCAAGAATCATAGGAACACAAAGAATTGCATAAATACCTATTAAGACATATACAATAATTGATAAGACATGAACAACCTTTTTTAAAATCCCCATGATACATTATCTCCATTTATTGTAATACTTTTAGACCAAATATTATAAACAGCTGATTCATCAGCTTGAATAGCTTCAAAATTAAAATCTAAATGATATTTTCCCATACATTCATTATTGGTAACACTTTCAAGTAATTGAACTTCAGATTGAGGCTTTAATATTTTTTTATAATAATACCATCCATCATTACTATTGAAAGTAAAATCATTCAAGAATGCACTTGTCCAATTCTTTGTAACACAATTAGTACCATCTGATTTCAAATTATTAATATTTTTATTATCGTCATCAGTCCAGTATTCATTATAATTAACTCTTAATACAACAGGTGTATTTGTTGCTTCTTGATTAACAATGAAAACTTTTTTAGGACCAAATGAACCTTGAAAATCATCCTCTCTTATTTTTACATTATATGTCATCGTTTGAAATTCATTAGGGATAACAACATTTGAATAATAATAAGCAATGGTACCACCAATTAATATGACAGCAAATAATAAAGCTATAAAGATAATTGGTTTTTTCTTAAGTACTTTCTTCATATTTACCTCCTAATTATTAATAATCAAAGTGTTCTCTATTCTTCCAAAAGAATGATAAAATCCTTTTTTGATAAATCTATTTGTAAATGTAACAGTATAATCATTTCCTTGATCTATTTGTAAATTAGAACCGTTTGAAGTTAATCCTGAGATACTTGATATTTCATATTCTTGAGGAATAATTTCTTTAATTTGATATGTTCCAGGACTTACATAGAAGGAATTACATTCATCTTTTGCAAGAACAACCCATGTTTCATAATTCGTACCAGTTACATGAAATTGAAATTTATTTGGTACACTAGGACCACTTATATTCTTACAAATTGTTAACTTAGAAGCAAGATTAGCAACAGCACTTGCTTTATATTCTTTCTCTTTTAACACATAATCATTATCGGCTAAAGCTCCAACTATTTCTACTTCATTAATCACTCTATCACTATCTGATTCTTTAACATTGTAACGTGCTCTAATAATAGTAGACGCCCCTGCTGCTAAACTAGGAATTTTAACATAATGATCAGATAGAATAACATAGTTATCACTTTGAAAGAAACTAGCATCATTATTTGATTCTTTAATAACAATATCATGAATAGGAAAACTAGCAGTATTTGTTACAACAATTTCATAAAGAATTTGATCTCCTGGTCCATAATATCGATTTGGTTCACTGATTGTTTTAGTAATTGTAGGTTCAAATGTACCAGTTTGTCTCATCCATTCACCATAAATCGTAATATTTTCTTCTGGCATTACAAAATTATCTTCTTTATACCAACCTAAGAATTTATATCCAGATGGTTCTGTAATAGTTGGATGTGTTACTCTAACTCCTGGTTTATAACTTGCAGGTTCTGGTAACAAACTATCACTATTTGGAGGAAGAACTGTATCATAGAATGCATATGTAACTGTATATGTTACTTCTCTAAATTCACCTCTTAATTGAACATCATCATTTGGCATTGTGAAATCTTTTTCATTTGATACTGTTACATCACTTGTACTCCATCCAGAGAATCTATATCCATTTATGACATCACCTTCTGATAAGCTATCTACCCTAACCGTTGATTTTGGATAATATGATTTAACGTTAGGAGATGAATATCCATTTGGTTTAGTTCCATTAATTTGATATGTTACATTATATTTGGATACTTGTGAAAAAGAACCAGTTAAAGTAACATTACTACTTGGCATAATGAAACTTCCATCATTTATTGTTACATCACTTGTGCTCCATCCACTAAAAGTATATCCTTCAACATCAACAGGTGCACTAACAGCAACCTTACTTCCTTCAATAAAACTAGTTTGAAGAGGAACTGAAGGCGCATTAGATGGAACGGTTCCTGTATACTGATAAGTAACAGTATACATTGGTAGATCACCTTTTCCCATAAAGACATGCACTGTATTTGATATAACCGTTAAACTATCTTCTCTAATTTGTCCAAAATTATAAAAATCTCTTCTTTTTTCAATAACTTCTGTTAATGGATCATCAACAGCTGCTGGTGTCTTTGTAACAATACCAACCGTTAATTTACAACCAGCTTGTAAGTTTTTAACTTTAAAAGTTACAGTACGATCACTTTCATTATAATGAAGACCATGATAAGTGTATTCCGTATGACCATCATTCCATACTCCTGCATCAACACCATCTTCATTTGTATCATCTACTACTTTACCTAAACAAGAAGTGTTTTCATCGTCTCTTCTTACTGCTCCAATTGTTCCATCCGTTGTTGTTACAAATCCTTGGAATGTAAGTCCATCAGGAAGTTTATCTGTTATATACATATATCCACTATTAATATTGGAAACTGTTGTATCATTTGATTTAACACCATTACGGTCAACACCATCATAATAAACATTTAAATAATATATTAAATCAGAATTAGGTGAAACCTCAACATCATTTTCAAGAGGCATACTAAAAGAAATACCAAGGTAAGCTACAAATGCTATAACAATGGCAATAACAGGAATTAATATTTTTTTATTTTTTAAAATGTTATTCATATTATCAATCCTTTAATATCCTACATATTAATTTTACTAAATATATACTAAATATTCAATATCGTTTGATTATAAAAAAATATCCACATAATTGTGGATATTTTATTTATTAGTATTGTGATAATAATTAAATTCAGAAAGTTTTATACTTAATTCTTCTAAATCAACACATTCATCGGTATCTTCTAAATAATCTTCTATTAAATAGATTAATTCAGATAAGTCTTTGCAAGAATTATAATTAATATCATATCTTTCTAAGATTTTTACATCATTATTACTTAATAGTAAACCATTACTTCTTTTTACTAAGAAATCATCTTCTGTTGCAAATTCTTTCATATTACTCCTAATATTCATAAAATATCGTTTTATAATCACTTATTTCATCAGTACTATGATTATATGTATATTTATATATTTCTGTTCTATTTTCTTTGATTTCTTTAAGTTCTAAATTTAATTTAATATGATATGTAAATTCTTCATTATAATTAAATTCAATATTATAACTACTATAAGGATATACCGTTAATTTATATTTTGATAAATCATAATTAATTAAATCATAATTTGTAAAGTCTAATGTTGATACTTTTTCTTTAATAGTATCAATATCATCACTTTCAAGTATAATTAATTTCTTATCAACATATTCTTTGATACTATCACCAATTTCACGACTTATATTAGTTATTTCTTCTTTCGTATATGTACTTTCTAAATCATATACAACTTCATTAGAATAAGTTACTAAATCATCTATTTTAGGTTCTTTAATAACAATATTCGATAGATTCTTTTTGATTATTTCAATTAGTCTTTCATTATTCTTTTCATTCATTGAAAAGATTGTCACATTAACAGTTTCACTTTTCATTCTATTTTTAATTAGAAGAGCTGCATCCTCTAATTTCTTTTTGTCAAAAAGTTGTAAATTGAAAGTTTTATCATTGTCAAGTGAACGGAAAATTGTAACTCGATCTTGATTATTTATACCAATAATAAATGACTTATCACCTTCAAATTTAATATGTGTAATAGTAGGAACTGGACTTGAAAAGACAATATATATACATGCACCTAGAAATAAAAGTAGTGCGATTACCATTCCAAAAGTTTTTCTCATTACATTTTCTCCACTTCTTCGATTGCTAATACATTAAGTAAATTATGAGCTACGTTATAAACTAATTTTGTTAATGCAAGATAACTTTCTCTTATATCTAAATCCTCTTCTTGTAAGATACTATGATTATTATAGAATTTATTATATAAGCTTAATAAATCAAATAAATATTCACAAATATAATTTAAAGAAGCTTCATTATAAGATTTATCTAAAACATTATTAAGGCTTAATAATTTAACTAAAATATCTCTAACCTCTTCATTATCAATTACTTTTAATTGATAATCTTTATCTTCTACTTTACGAAGTAATGATTTAATACGAACTATCGTATATAAAATATATGGTCCTGTTTTACCATCAAGAGATGAGAATTTAACAGGATCAAAAATATAATCGGTTTTTCTAAATGGAAGTAAGTCCGCGAATTTCAAAGTTGCGATTGTTAATTTATCAGCGATTTCTTCTCTTTCTTCGCCTGTTATTTCTTCTTTAATCTTCTTCTCTATTTCTGTATTAATTAATTCAATTAAAGCATCTAATGTCATTACCCCACCATCACGGGTTTTAAATGGTTTTCCATCACTACCATTAATGGTTCCAAAAGGAAAATGATATAATTTAGTCTTTTCATTAACAAGTCCTGTTTTATAACTAGCTCTAAAGACTTGTTCAAAATATAATGATTGACGATCATCAGTGAAATACCATATTTCATCTGGATTAAATCTTTCCATTCTTGAATATAATGTTCCAAGATCACGTGTTGCATAAATGGTTGCTCCATCATTTTTAATAACAATTAGTGGTGGAACAGGTTTATTATCATCTTCTTTTTTGACATCACAAACAAGAGCTCCATCAGATTCATATAAATAATCTTTCATGATTTCAAGAACTTTAGGAATATATGGGAAAGCATCTAGTTCACCTTCAAATAATTCAAAATGACAATTTAAATGGTCATATGTTTTAACAATAACTTCTTTACTAATTTTAACCATTTGTTTCCAAAGTTCTGTATATGCTCTATTTCCTTTATCAATCTCAGCTGTAATATGACGTACTTCTTCCATACGTTCAGGATTATTACTTGCATCAATATTAGCTTTAGGGTACATCTTACCTAAATCTTCAGCTGTTAAATTAATATTAGGATATTCTCCAGTATAATTAGGATCAAAGAAGACAGAATCAGGTTCCATTCTTTTATATTCTGATATTAACATACCAGCTTGTCTACCTAAGTCTCCTAGATGAACATCACCAATAACTTTATTACCCATTAATTTAGCAAGTCTTTTAACAGCTTCTCCAATATTAGCAGAACGCATATGTCCTACATGCAATGCTTTAGCAGCATTAGATCCACCATAATCAAAAATAATCGTTTTTTCTTTTTGCTTATTAACAAAAATATTAAAATCATCAATTCCATTATTTAAATAATCAATAATATATTGATCACTAAATGACAGATTAATAAAACCTGCTCCCGCAATATTAACATTTGTAAAACGATTATCAAGATTACTTACAATCTTTTCTGCTATAGCACGAGGATTTTCATGATTAATTTTTGCTAAATTAAAAGCATCATTAATTTGAAATTGACCAAGTTCAGGTCTACTACTAACATTTAAAGTTACTTTATCAATACTATAACCTAAAGATTTAATTAATTCTAATAAATATTTTTCAGTTTCTTCTATCATAATATCCTCCTAAAAAATAAAAAAAGAACTCTAATACATAGGAACGCTTACCGTGGTACCATCCTACTTTAATAGAATTCTATTACTCAATATCTTAACGCGATTAACGATGAAGTTTAAAAGTACGTTCATTAATATCTTTAAATAATTCACACCAACCATTATCTCACTGTATAAAGTTATATTAATTACTATTCTTTTAACTGCTTCTTTTGTCTATATTATAACATTATTTAGTTATTTGTAAAGTCTCATCTAATATTTCATTTATTAGTTTATCTTTATCTTCCATTGATATAAAGGAATAATTCTTTATAACATTCATAATCTCTTTATAGATTGTTTCTCGATCTAGATTATTTTCATTAAAGTATATAGCACAGGCTTTAACTAATTTTCTAAGTATTTTAATTAATACTTTAATGTCTTCTTCTTTTGGATATTGTGGTTCACGGAAAATCATATCATGAAATAAATATGGTCTTGCATTAACACGGAATTGTTTAGGTAATGTTAGATAACAATCAAGTAAGTTAATATGACCTTCATCATCTACCAAACAATTATATCCTTGGTCAACATTAATACCTGTTTCTGCCATAATATCAATCGTTTTTAATACTTCTATAAAATCTTCTACTCTTGTTTTTTCTGCAAGAATTTCATAATATCCTAACTTCTTACCCATAACTCTTTCTTGAAGTTGAAATAAATGATCTCCACTTTTTAATACACTAAGAATTCCTGGAAGTCTTGCTCCTCTTTTTTTAGCTTCATTAATACGTTTTTGAAGTTCTTTAAAAGATTCGCTATCCCTATCTAATAATTCTTTATTATCATAGTGACACCAAATAAAAGCAACATCTTTACTTCCAACTTTCGTATAATGACAATATTTTGATGTACTAAAAGCATCGTATTTTTCAAAATCAACATTTTTTACTAATTCTTCTAATAACTTATCGTAATTCATCATACACCTCTAATTTTTTAAGAATGTTATAAAGCTTATTTAATGGTAATCCTACAATTGTATAATAATCCCCTTCAATCTTAGAAATAAATCTTCCAAAAGAATCTTGAATTCCATAGGAACCTGCTTTGCCAATAGCGAGTCCAGTATCAACCCATTCTTTGACTTCTTCATCACACATCTTATCTACGGTAACTAAGGCTTTATCATAAGTTTGTTCAACATTACTAACACCATTAATACGACTAAAAACGGTTAATGCAGTTACAACTTCATGAGTTCTTCCTTGAAGTTTTTTTATCATATTGAAAGCATCATCATTATCTTTGGGTTTACCATAAATAACACTATCTAAAGCCACAATTGTATCACATGATATAACAATTACATCATCAGGGATATCGTCAAATACAACCTTACCTTTTTGATATGATACATCCATACATTGATCATAAATTGTTTTATTACCATCAAATATTTCTTCATGATCATATGCTAAAACTTCATATTTAATATTTAATTTTTCCATTAATTCTTTACGTCTTTGTGACGCACTAGCTAAAATTATTCTCATTTACACTTACTACTTTCATAATTATTATTTGTTATACAAATATATTTTTCTAATACTTTCTTTATATCTAATGGATATGTTCTTAATTCATATTCGGGTTCAGGATCCGTATATTTTAAATAATAATAACGAACCATATCAGCAAAGAATTCACGAATATCCGTATATGAATAATCTCTAAAAGGTCGATCCATTTTTTTCTTATAATCTTGATATAAATTAATAATATCATTTTGTTTAGTTATTTCATTACCTTTAATTGATTTATAATGAAAATCCCAAGTATGAGCCATTTCATGAACAATTGTTGCATAATAATTATTACCAACACTACAACGGACATCAATCATTCTTAAATCTGTTGGACCATAGTTCATACCAACATAACCTGTTCCCCATATTTCATTAAATGTTTTATCAGTTAAGAATGATACTTTCGTTCCAATAACTAAATATGGAGCTAGTCTTTCAATCTTTTCAAAATATTCTAGGAAAGAATCATATATAGAACTTGGACATCCTTCTTCAACATCATATGTCATACTTCCTTTTTGAAAAGTATCAGTTACATTTATTTCTCTTCCTCTTGTATATGTATTCCATATTGGATAAACGGTAATATCTTCATCTATTTCAACAAAAGTATTAGGATAAATATAACCGGCTTGTGTTTTATCTGTCGTTGAATAACCACGAACTTCATAACCTTTTTTATTAAAAGCTCCAGGTATTATTTTACATGAATCATTTTTATTATAAGCATTGCATGATGTATCAGCATTACTTAAATAATCTATTGAATCCGTAACAATATTCATTTTATGAGTTTCATATGAAATAACATATATCTTTTTATTTGAAGATATTGTTATTGTATCCCCAACTTTATATTGAGGAGTTGTATCATTAGCATCAAAACTGTATCCTAAAACAGTACCTTTTTTTCTTGAAGCATCAGGAAGCGTTACTTCACATCCACCTTCTTTGATTTTACAATCTAGTTTTGATACATCAACATCAGAAGCACCATTTTTATCAATTTTTAAAGTATAATAACCTATTTTTGAATCATCATCGCGCATGATACCTATTCCAATTGATACAAAACCAAGGACTAATAAAAAACAACTAAAAATAATAATCTTTTTATCTATATTTTTCATACTTGTCCTCTCTATCATAAGTATATCATAATAATCTATCAATTATTACTCTTTGATAAGAAGAATTTATATACTTGACAAAAAAAGAGAGATAAATCTCTCTTACTCTTTTCTACTTGAAGCTGGTTGAGCTCTATCATGTCCCCAAGAACGAATAAAGTTAACTTTCTCTGGATTCGTTTTAACCATTGGAACAACTTTATTTAAACTATCAATAATTGTTTGACCTGTTAATTTAAAATCAGGCTCTGCGATTAATCGATATGAAATATCACGAATTGATGCTTCTAAGTCCGCTCCACTAAATCCTTCTGTTATTTTAACAAGTTCTTGAAGTAATGGTTCTGGTGGATCAATATTTAAATATTTCTTGATATACATTTTTAATATATCAAAACGTTCACTAACTGTTGGTAAATCAACGAAAAATAATTCATCAAAACGACCTTTACGTAGTAATTCACTAGGTAATTTGGTTACATCATTTGCAGTTGCGATTACGAAGACATCTTTTTCACATTCTTGTAACCAGAATAAGAATTGACCAACCATTCTTGTAGTTACACCAGAATCTCCACCATCATTTACAAGGCCTTTTTCAATTTCATCAATCCATAAAATACAAGGGGAAACATGTTCTGCCGTTTCTAGTGCATCTTTTAATTGTTGTTCAGATTGACCAACATATCTTCCTTGAACAGTTGCAAAATCCAGTCTATATAATGGAAGTTCCCATGTATTTGCTATTACTTTAGCAGATAATGATTTACCACAACCTGGAACACCTACAAGCAAAATACCTCTTGGTGGTCTAATATTTCTTTTCTTTAATTCTTCTTTTTTAGATGGTAATAATAATTCTTTCTTTTCCATTAACCATTTATATAAAACATCAAGGCCCGCAAAAGAACTATTAAAACCTTCCATATCAATTTTTTCAAGACCATTAATATTTGAGAATAAACGGTCTTTAGCAAATTTAAGATCAACTAAATCTTGTTTTACAATTTCACCTTTAGCAACAAGTGATGATAAAACATTTTTAATTTCAATTTCACTTATACCTGTAAGAATAGTTGCAGCTTCTTTATAATTTTCATCATCCCACTCAATTTTAATTTGATTACGATAATAATCAATATTTTCTTTAATAATTTTATATATTTCTTCTTCAGTAGGAAGACTCATAGTAATATTCATACCTAATCTTTGAAGATGAGTCCAAACTGGATCACTTGTTATAACAAGGATTGTTCCACCCTTTTCTTCCGCAAGAGAGATAACATCCATCATATAACGTGATACTAAACTATCTTCATTAATATCCGTTGCTTCTGTTAAAACAAATGTTAGATTTTCTCTTGTTTTAAATTGATCAGCGATATAATCAAGAACACCCATAATGGTCTTTTCTTCAGATAATAACTCTTTAGTTTGAATATTATAAACACCTTTAGACATTGAATGAACAAAAATAGGTATTTTAATATCTTCATAGACCTTTGTTATCAAATCAAGGGCTCTATTTTTTTCAACTGTTGTATATGATATAAAAGGTATTCTTGCTAGTAAATATCTTTTTGTAACTTTTAAACATTCATCATAATTCATTTTACTTCCTCCAATTTATTAATAGGATTGCTTTTTATTAAACTGTTTAAAATACCACTTCGATCAGCATTTTTTGTTTTTTGTTCCAATACTTCTTGTAATTGATTAGCTTTTAATTGAATTGTATTAGCTAAGTTTGCACTTATATCTTTAGGAATAATATTTAAATAAACTAACTTTTTAGCATAATTAAATTCTTTCCTAACCGTTATTATTTCAAGAGATAAACCATTATAGTCAATTCCACTTTGAAGATATTCTGTAAAAGAACTAATCGTATTTTCTAATCGATAACTAATAATATTAGCTAATTCTTTTATAAGTTTCATTAATAAATTTTGATCAGCATCAAGTCTTCCCTTTTTCAAAATATCAAGATATAAATCATTACGGGGTTTATCTTTAATGTAATCAAAACATTCTACCCATTCATAATAAGATGTTGGACTTTTCATTTTCTAGTCACTCTCCTTACGACTTGATTAGGAGGTAATAAATCCCAATCAGGGAATCCTTCTATAAATTTATTTACTTCCACTTCTTCTTTTTCTTCTATAGAATTTAATTCTTGATTAAAATCAATATTTGTTTCTACTTTTTTTTCATTAGAAATTGGTCTTAATTCTTCATCCATACTATTCACCAATTATAACCTTTCGATGAGTATCATCACTCGTTGATAAAACAAATTGTTCAATTGATAAACTATCAATAAAAGCTAATAACTTTTGATTATCTTCAATGCCTTTATCAAGTTCTCTTCTTAAATCAATTATTTCTGCAATATGATTATTTAATATTATATTTGAATATTTCTTAACTTCATTTATTTTCTTCTTTTGTGATAATCTTGAATCATATACATTTTTACAATCAAATAAACATATTGCAATACCAACTAAAGCTGCAATAAAGATAATTGGAGATAATAAGATACCTCCCACTAATCCTAATAAAATTACAACGATACCAATAATAACTTTTGTAGTTAAATAACGATATTTATATACTTCATCATGGAATGTATTATCAATATGACTAAATAGTGATTGGCGTAAAGCCTTATCATTACTTCCATCTGTTGTAATACCTTCCCAGTTTACTATCTTAATAGTAATACTTAAATCTTTCTTTATTTCTTGTTGTTTCTTTAAAGCTTCTAAAATTGCTTCTTTATTAAGGGCAATTGCAAACTTTCTTGTAGATAATAAGCAATCAAACTTATGAGGATATAATGAAATATCATTTAAATATTGATAGAAGTTTTTAACACCATCCATGTTTTTCATTTCATCATCGACACGTTTATAAGCTTTTGTAAGATTACCATTTTCTTCAATAATAATTTTATTTTTTAAAATATCTTTACGTATTATAAATTCATCTTTATCATAATTTGTTACTAAATCTTCAAGCATATAATCAATTTGTTCAATTCTTTTAGGAATAACATTTTCTTTTTGATTAAAGATTTCACTAAAATATTCTAATAGTTCATGACTTAAATAAGAATTAGCAAGATTATCTCTTATAAGAGCCCAACTTGGACCAGATGATAAATTAGGAAATAATGATTTATCTACATTAATTTCTTCTTTCTTTCGAAGAATAAAATTATTATAATTTTCTACATTATCTTCTTTAATACCAGCCTTTGAATCTAATTCACCACGCCATTTATTAATATATGCAAATAAAAGCTTCTTAGCATCAAGACCATATATACCACTTATCATCGAATTAAGGACATTTACAATCTTTAAATCCATCCCCTTAGGATCTTGCATCGATAAATAACGATTAAACCAAACTAAAGCTGAATTAACACGATTTAGTCGCATATGTACTAAAAAGAACAAAAGTGATGTATTTTCATCATCAAGTCTTAAAGCATCATTTAAAGTTCTTTCCGCTAGTTCTTTATTATTATTAATCCAAGATACTAAAGCAATATATGCTCTACCTAGCCAATAATTAGGGGTTTTTAATATAATATCTTCAGCCATTTTATTTAATGATTCGGGTCTAATTGTATGAAGATCAACGGCTTGTAAAGTACCTGTTGTTTGTTTTCTAACAACTTCATAATATCTGAATTTTTTATCAATTTCTTGATTAGCTAACATCAATGATTGCTTAGCATTGGTAACCGCACTTGTACCTTCCATTTTCATCATAAAATCATCCATTTTTTCGCTTAGAGATTTTACTTCTTGAGAAACACTACCCACTTTTGAATCAACCATTGATACATAGTTTGTAACATTTGATACTGTTTGGGCTACAGCTCCCATTGAATCAGCGACATCAAGTAAACTATTTTGTAATCCTGACATATCACTAGTAACTTTAATATCATAATTTGCCATTTAATCACCCTCTATTTATTATCATCCATAATAATTTTATCATAATATCATTTATTTTGATATTATTTCTTAAAAAACTATTAACTATAGACATTTAATAGTAAAAAAAAGACACATATGTGTCTTTTATTTTAATTCTTTAACTTTATAACCACCAGTTTTAGAATCTCTTGCTCTTTCAATTACCGTATCGATACTATCACCATTATTTACGATACAACCACCAACTGATAAAGAAATAGAATCAATACTATTTTTAATCTCTTCTTCTATTTTTTCCATTCGATTTGAAGTAACAGTTAAGTCACAACCAACAAAAGCGATTAAAAACTCATTTTCATTATAACGGCATACAGTATCAACTAATCTTGAATTATTAAATAGTATTTGAGCAACGCCTCTTAATACATTAATTCGATCTTGTTCTTCATAAGTATCTAAATTATCAATACTAAATAAAAGAACAGAAGAACAATCACGAACTTTACTTAAAACATTTTTATTATATAAACCTGTTTCAGGATCTATATAATTAGTTACATATTCTCTTTCTTCTTTTAATTTATTATTTTCAAGATCTAAATCACGATTATCAAGTAATACTTCTTGTACGATACTTGTTAAACGACTATTATTTATTTTAGCAAGTAAATTTTCTAATTCACTATAATATTTTCTCATATTTTCCCCCTACTAAGTATTTAAAGTAATATCATTCCAATCCTTTTCATCTTTTATTAACCATTCAAGACCACGACGACGTTCAGCAACAACTTCACCATTTAAATCTTTAATTTCCGCATCTCCGTTTATTTCATGCTCAACACATGCCCAATGATAACGGAAATATAAATCTAACATATCAAGAATTTCTTCCACATCACGTAATTTAACTTTTCTTTTAAAATCATTATAATCTTTGCAAATAGATACAAAGCTAATAGCAATTTTAGTATTACATACATCTGATGGAAATCCCATCTTATTAATTAATCCTAAGGCCCAGCATAACGCCCAATAACATTCATATGTCCATGATACATCAACTGCTTCTTGCATTGTATAATCACCATCAAATAGTTTTCTTTCTTTATATAGTAAGTTATCACGAACATCAAATTTATCTAATAAATCTAAAAAATATTCTTTTGATTCTTGATAATTATTTCCTTCAATAATATCACAAGCTAGTTGAATCGATAATAGAGCTGCTATAGCTCTTTTACATATTTGATCAACATTTTTTAACTTTACTTCGTCACTACCTTCAATTAATGGTAAATCACGAAAACATGTAATTTCTAATGATTCAATAATGTTATTCGACTTTTCTCTTCTTTTAACTCTAATATCAGTATCCATATCATCACCACGCGGTTATTATAACACAAATTTATAAAAAAAATTAACATATTTTTAAAATATGTTAATTGTTAGCTAAAGCATAAGCTATTTCTTCATCTAGTCTTTTTTCTTCTTCTAATAGTTCTTTTTCATATTTTAGCAAAGCTAGACGAAAATTTTTCGTTAAATCTTCATTTTTCATTATCTTATTCCCCTTTTACCATGATTAGTAAATTTAATTCTTGTATCAATAATAGATTCTTTTCTTTTCTTTAAATAAAGCATTCTTCCACGAAGATTAACTAAATCATCTATTGTATTTACATCAACCGCTAATTGATATTTATAATTATAATAATAATCTAAATACATTTTTAATTTCAGAGAAAGCGCTGAACCATTTCGACCATTATAATTAATATATGATTCAAACAAATCAATTACATCAATACTTTTAGTAGCATATTGTACATACATGATTTGGGCCCAAGAAAGAATAGTTTCTACTTCATTTTCTGAAAAACCCAATCTATGAAAATTAACACCATTGGTATTAACAACAAGATTACGATCAATATCTTCTTTTATATCAATACTAGTTGATAAATATACTTCACTTGGTAATAACTCACCTTTATATCTAAATAATAATAAATCTTTTAAGCCTCTTAATTGATTTTTCGTTTTAAAGTCTCTTGTTACTAATGCATCAACATTAAATGATAATAAATCAGAAACGGTTCTAATATTATTCTCTCTTAAAATATTGATAACATTTTCCATATAAGCATAAAATAAACCCGTATCTTTTAATAATATATCCATATCATACCTCTATTATAATTAAACAACAATTAATCTTTTTTTTCAATAAAAAAGAAGATAAACAATTGTCTATCTTCTACTTTAATTCTACTCCGCCCCATTCAACAGCAACAAAGCCATTTCTTTCTCTTGTTTCTAATTTTTGTTCAGGTACTTCTAAATAATTATCAAGTGGTTTAAATTCCATTAATACTCTAATTAGTGTATCTGGTTCAACTGAAAACTCTAGTGGCATATTTCTATTAATTTCTTCCATAGTTGCAAAACGAATAAAATTATATTCATTCTCTTGTAATCTTGGTAACCAATAAACAATAAATTCTTCAGCTTCTAATTCATTAAGACCTAAAACTTCTAGTTTTTCTTCTAAGAATGGAACTAAATCATCTTTTTTTACCACAAATCCTTCTTCCATACTAATAGGTTCACTTTGAAGACCTTCCCAATATAAAGAATATAGTTTTCTACCTGTTTCTTTATCAATTAATGTTCCATCTGGATTAGCAATAACATTCCATCCATTTTTATACTTTGGATATGAAACTGTAATATTTTCTGGTTTTCCTAATTTAATAGTTAATTCCATTCTTTCTTCTGGATATAAATATATAATAGGCTTTTTATCCATTGGATCATCGTATAATGGATGCTCAACAACTCCATTTCCGTTACATTGATTATTAACAATCATTTCATATACAAAGATAACTACTCCAAGTATTAAAACAATAATACCTATTACAATACCCGTTCTAAATTTTCCATTATTAATTAATTTTTTCATTTTATCTCTCCTTTACTTTTTTAAACCAATTAATCATATAAACAACACTAAATCCTAAAATCATTCCAACTATCGTAACTAAAACTAAATAAAATGTTTCATCATGATATCCCATCTTAATTATATTATACGTTGATAATAACTCATTATCAATATAGAGATTATGTCCATTTAACTCAATATTATTATTTTCATAATCTTCATTAGTTAAACTATCAACATATATATCATTTGTTAATATTAATTTTGAATCTTTACTTAAAATAATATCAACTTTATTAGCTTTTTTATCATTATTAATAGAACCTTTAAAAGTACTATTTTTTAAATCCATTTTAAGATTTTTAGTTTCATCAAGAATAATGTCTCCATCAATCGTTTGTTTCTTTAAATTAAGATTTATTGTATAAACTTTACTATTATTAATTACTTTTTCCCCTCTTAGGAAAACACCTTTTTCATTAATTATTTCACTATTTTCCAAATTAAGATCAACATTTATATTTAATATATTGAAAGTATCACCATTTAAAGATTTTAAATTAGAATTTTTAGAATTAAATGTAACTTTATAATCATTTGATTCACTATTTGGTACATAGAACATAAAACTTTTATAATTGTTATCAATATTTGATGGCGATACATTATTACTTTCAATTTTAACATTATCAAGTGATATATTAGAGTCTCTAATAATTAAAAAACCTTCTGATTTTAAAGATTTTAATGATGAATCTTTTATATCTACCTTACCATTTACTTGTAATAAAGGGGAATTCTCTTCATTAGTTATAATATTTGAATTTTTTATTTCTACTTTATTATTTATTGTCCTTAATGCTGGACTATAATTATCTTTTGTTTCAATAAGAACATTATCTAATATTGTATTGGCATCATTATTAATAATTCCTATAGAATAAATATTATTGGTTATTATTTTAGTTTGTTTTATATTAATACGACTATCTTTTTCTAAAAGTAATCCATTAGAATAAGTTCCATTAGTATCAATATTACAACTATTCATTGATAATTTTGATTTCTCATATATTGTAACTGCCGAATTTAAAAAATCATTTGAATCATCAAAGGTACCATCACCAGTTTTATTAATTTTCGAATTATTAATTAATAAATCTCCTTCTTTTACATAAAGAGCACTTTTATTAATTGTTTCTGAAGATAAATTTTCATTATTAAGTTCAACTTTAGATGATACAGTTACTATTTCTTCTGCTGATACATTTATTCTAAACATTATTAGTAATATAAGAATAATTTTCTTCATTAACATTGCTCCTTTCTCATTATAAGCCTAAATATTTTAAACCCATTCCAATAAATAAAAACATTAATAAGAAACCAACCATTGATGTAATACGATCATACTTAAAATATAAAATAGATAATAAAAGTGACGTAATAGCAAAAGTAAATGGCCATATATCAACTTTAATTACTTTTGTTTTATATAAGAACATCAATATTATAGAAATGATTGTAAATAAAAGAGAAATTATAAAAATAATTTTCTCTATTTTATTTAAATTCTTAAATTTAGGAATATTACTTCGATTAAACATAATTATAAACTTATATTATATTTAGATAAAATATCTAATATCGTATCTGTATTTTCATTAGTATTTTTTATTCCATCAGAATTAACTAAAACAATATTACTTTCATCAGCATAGTTAGTAATACTAATAGAATTACCTATTGTATCAAAAACAGGTTCTTCAGTATCATATTCATACTTAATATTTTCAGAATAATATCTTAGTGATTCTAAATCTTCATTTGATATTGTACCAACTTCATCAATTAAATTATCAAAATATAATGTTTGATTAACGATAAAACGATCACTATCAGGATAATTAACTGTTATTTCATTAAATGAATATTTATAAATACTTCCATCAAAAGTAATCATTGTTCCATATCTTTCATTTGTTTCTTCATCATAATAATTTAATCTAATAAATGGTAAGTTTTCAATAATTAAATCACTTTCATCAAATCCATCTAAATCTACAGTATTACTTAATGATTCAACTGTGTTATTACTAGAAACTTGTTTATTCTCTGGTTTAATAGATATTAAAATAACCAAAGTTACGACCATTATTACCCCACATATAATCATAATTAAAGCTTCTTTATTTTTATTTTTCATCTTATCCTCACAATTAAATTATACCAATTAGATTAATTACATTCAATAAATATAATATTTTTTATTATAAAAAAACAGGACTAATCCTGTTATTTTCTTCTTATATGATGATTTTCTAAAGCTTTTTGAACCATTATTGGAAAATTACTTAAACAGTAGTCAGTATGACTTTTTTCAAGAGCTTCAAACATATCGATGCATAATGAATATAAAGTGTAATATTCACGATAACCACCTATTTCATTTCGTTCTAAAATATATGATACCCAAACATTACCTTTTTTATAGAATTGAATTCTTTCGACAAAACGATCAACTTCATCTTCACTTTCTGGATATACTACATGAGTGTATAAATCACCAGAATCATTGAGTAGTTTAAGACAAACATCTAAAATTACTTTTTCATTCTCAGGTAAATCTTCATATTTAACATATTTAGGTTTAGGTAAAGTTTTTGATTTATCATTTATTAATTCATCAAACACCATTTTACAATAATGAGCATTATCAGGATCTAGCCAACTAAAATAAGCTATACAAGCTTCATATTGAGTTTCAAATTCCTTATAATAATATATTTCATCATTAATGTATGTTACAATTGCCCACTTACCATCAAGTTTTGATATATTATTACCAGACTTTCCATTAATATTTATGGGACTAAAATTTCTTTCACCCCATACCTGAACAAAAGTCGATGCTATTCTTTTTTCTTCATCTGTTAATTCTACAAATGTCATATTTCCCCCAGATGACACATTATTATAAATAAATTATCTATTAAAAGCAAATTAATTTTATTATTTCTCTTTTATTAATACTTTTCCACTCCAATGCATTAGATTATTAGAATCAAAAAATTGTATTCTTCTTACCTAACTATCTGGAAATGGTAAGCCTATTTTTTCCATTAAGAGTTCACTATTTTTCTTTCTACCTGTTAAAATATTTTGTGCTAAAAGAAGCATTTCACTATTCTTTTCGCCAAGATTACCAGCAAATTTAATTACTTGTCTATTATTTTCAATATTAATTCTTATTCCATCATTATTTAAGAAATCTTCTGATAAATAAGCAAAAATATCTTCATTTTCTTCCATATTTTCCTCATATTTTTTTCGTTATACTATAATTATTACAACAAAAAAAGACTTTTTTAGAAAGTCTTAATTTCAAATGGTCGAGATGACAGGATTTGAACCTGCAACCCTTAGGTCCCAAACCTAATGCTCTACCAAATTGAGCCACATCTCGTTCAAAATATAAAATGGTGCGCCCGGTAGGAATTGAACCC
>JAEEGL012350106.1_pt1 | contig 30899 bp, 24 predicted proteins | sample 9134231 | NCBI WGS metagenome assembly JAEEGL01 (sample SAMN16246548, study PRJNA631951) | gut metagenome | biome: gut microbiome; feature: rumen; material: fiber-attached | host: Bos | place: Iran: Karaj | collected 2018-10
CACCAACATCAAATATCTCCACGACCACAACGTGTCCATATGGGACGAATGGGCAGATGAAAACGGAGACCTGGGCCCTGTTTACGGCCATCAGTGGCGCAGCTGGCCCGCTCCGGACGGACGCAGCATCGACCAGCTCTCGTCGGTCCTGGACCTCATCAAGAACCATCCTGACAGCCGCAGGATACTGGTTTCCGCCTGGAATCCCGGGGAGATTGACAGGATGGCCCTGCCTCCCTGCCATTGCCTCTTCCAATTCTATGTTGCTGAAGGGAAACTTTCCTGCCAGCTCTATCAGCGCAGCACCGACACCTTCCTCGGACTGCCGTTCAACATAGCTTCATATGCCCTCCTGACCATGATGATCGCCCAGGTGACGGGGCTGGAGCCGGGCGAATTCATCCACACCAGCGGAGACACCCACATCTACCTCAACCATTTCGAGCAGGTTGACCTTCAGCTTTCGCGCACTCCCAGGCCGCTTCCGCAGATGAAGCTGAACCCGGAGGTAAAGAGCCTGTTCGATTTCAAATACGAGGATTTCACACTGGAAGGATACGACCCGTGGCCGGCTATCAAGGCCCCGGTTGCAGTCTGAGGCAGCCTCAGGTTATAATCCCAGTTCGGATTTCATGCTTCTCAGCAGGTCGAAAGCCTGCATGGGAGTCATGTTGTTGAGGTCCGCGTCTTTAAGGTGGTCGCGGATGGATTCCAGGGCGGGATCGTCAAGCTGGAAGAAAGACAGCTGGAGGGAGCCGTCGCTTTCGATAGTGCCTTCCTTGATGTTGCGCGCCTTGGCCGGCTTCATTATGGTGCCGTATTCCTTAATGGGCTTTCCGGCTTGTTTGTTGGCCTCAAGGGCGCGCAGGGTCTTTTCGGCGGCCTCGAGGACCTCCGCTGGCATACCTGCCATGCGGGCCACATTGATACCGAAACTCTCTTCTGTCCCTCCCGGGAGCATCTTGTGGAGGAATATCACCTCTTTGCCGACTTCCTTGACGGCTATGTGATAGTTCTTTACGCGGGGATATATCTCCGTAAGGTCGTTCAGCTCGTGGTAGTGGGTCGCGAAGAGGGTCTTTGCGCCTTCTCCCCATTCATGGATGTACTCCACTATAGAGCGCGCGATGGACATTCCGTCATATGTGGATGTCCCCCTTCCGATTTCGTCTAGCAGGACCAGGGACCGTCGCGAAAGATTGTGAAGGATCATCGCGGTTTCGGTCATTTCCACCATGAACGTACTTTCCCCGCGTGAGATGTTGTCCGATGCACCGACACGGGTGAAGATCTTGTCACATATGCCTATGTGCGCGCTGTCGGCGGGGACGAAGGATCCCGTCTGGGCCATAAGCACTATGAGGGCGGTCTGGCGCAGCAAGGCGGATTTTCCGGCCATGTTGGGTCCTGTGAGGACTATTATCTGCTGTTTTTCGTCGTCAAGGAAGACATCGTTGGGGACATATTCCTCACCGGCCGGGAGGTTATCTTCGATTACGGGATGGCGGCCGCCCTTGATGTCGAGGGCGTATCCCTTGTCGATTTCCGGTCGGGTCCAGCGCCTGTCGGCGGCGTTTTCCGCGAAGCAGGCGAGGACGTCTATCCGGGAGAGGGCCTGGCTGTCCGCCTGGATGGCCGCGATGTTCTTGCGGATCTCTTCTACGAGGCGGGCATATATCTCGCTTTCGAGCTGATAGATCCTGTCTTCGGCGGAGAGGATCTTCTCCTCATATTCTTTCAGCTCCTGGGTGATGTAACGCTCTGCTGAAACGAGGGTCTGCTTTCTGACCCACTCGGGCGGGACCTTGTCCTTGAAGGTGTTACGTACCTCTATGTAGTAGCCGAAGACGTTGTTGTAACCTATTTTGAGCGAGGGGATTCCGGTGCTTTCAGCCTCCCTCTCCTGGATGTGGAGGAGGTACTGTTTCCCGTCCCGGCTGATCTCACGCAGTTCGTCCAGTTCCTTGCTGGCGCCAGTGGCGATCACGTCTCCCTTTCCGATGGCCGCGGCGGCATTTTCAGCCAGGGTCTCGGTGATTTTCTTTATGAGCGGTGCGCAGCTGCGAAGGGCCTTGGCCGTGTCGATCAGGGACTGGGGAGCGTTTTCTCCGCTGCACAGGTCCCTGATAGGCTCTATCTGGGAGAGTCCTCCTCCCAGCTTGAGGGCTTCACGCGGTGCGATCTTGCCGGCTGCCGCCCTGGATATGATGCGTTCAAGGTCTCCTATGTCTGCTATCCTGGACCGGACCTCATTCCTCTCGTCGGGATTGTCCAGGAAGAACTGGACAGTGTCATAACGGGAGTTCAATTCTTTGATGTCCAGTACCGGCCTTCCGAGCCAGCCGTGAAGCATCCTGGCTCCCATCGGGGAGACGCAGCGGTCCATTATGTCTATCAGGGACGTTCCTTCACGGGACTGACTGTGAAGCACTTCCAGGTTATTCAGGGTAAATGAGTCCATCCAGACGAACTTGTTTTCGTCTATGCGGGAGATGGAGCATATGTTCCTGAGTCCTTCGTGTAGTGTCTGTTCGAGGTAGTTTACGAGGGCACCGGCGGCGCAGACTCCCAGGGGGTACCTTTCTACTGCGAAGCCTTTCAGGGAGTTTACTCCCAATTGCTTGCAGAGCTTGTTTACCGCCGAGTCATATACGAATGCCCATTCGTCGAGCGATGTAAGGTAGATCTTGTCTGAAAACCTTTCCTTTACACCTCTTTCATATCCCCTCTGGACAATCATCTCCTTTGGAGACATGCTGGCGAATAGGGTCTTTATGTAATCCAGGCTGCCCTGGGTGACCTGGAACATTCCGGTAGATACATCCAGGAAGGCCGCGCCGACCTTGTCTCCTTCAAAGTAGAGACCTGCGAGGAAGTTATTCTCCTTCTGCTCCAGCATGGACTCGTTGAAAGCGATACCGGGAGTGACCAGTTCTGTCACGCCGCGCTTTACAAGCTTGTTCTTAACGAGTTTAGGGTCTTCGAGCTGGTCGCAGACAGCCACTTTGTAACCGGCGCGGACGAGTTTGGGAAGATATGTGTCTATGGCGTGATGAGGGAATCCGGCCATATGTATCTTGCCGGCATCTCCGTTGGTCCTGGCGGTGAGGACCAGTCCCAGGATCTTGCTTGCGGTGACCGCATCGTCGGAATAGGTCTCGTAGAAGTCTCCGACACGGTACAGCAAGATGGCTTCGGGGTGTTGTGCCTTCACCTCGAAGAAGTGCCGTATCATCGGAGTATCTGTCTTTCCTGCCATTTCTGCTTATTGTTCTTTCTTCTTAGCCAGGGCCATTCCTGCAGCTACAAGCAGGGTCAGGATGGTAAGGAAGATTGAGGAAGCCCTTGAGATATGTTCGCTCCTGCGGATGATCTCCGGCTCGTAGCGCATTGTCAGGGTGTGGTCTCCAGCGGGGAGGACTGCGCCACGGAGGCACCAGTCAGTGCGGAGGAGCTCCACTTCTTTGGATCTGTCTCCGTCCAGCCAGGCTTTCCAGCCTTTCGGGTACCAGATCTCACTGAACACTGCGAGAGAGGGTGCCTGCGCGGAGTATTTGTAATTCAGCTCATTAGGAGCATATGAAGTCATTTCGACGGTGCCGGCCCCGGCTTCCGGTGATGGAGTGAAGCCTTTCAGTGCGTCCTGCATGTCGCTTCTTACGACTGCGGTGGTGCGGAGGTCCTGCTCACCAGCGAGTTTGATCTCTTCGTCAGCGGTCGCAGCGCCGGTAACTGAAGAGACGAACCACGCGTTGCCATATGCTTCATCGTTTACGGCGGGAGGGATGTTGGCGCCGAGGATGAGGTACTTCATGTTGAGGGCGGACAGCCAGGGCACCGAAGGCATCGAAGCCTGGAGCTCATCCAGGGTGCCGGCTTTTCCGGCCGCGGATGCCAGCTGGTTGATGTCCCTTACCAGGTAAAGGTTGATAAGGTCCTGATAAGACTGCAGCTTAGCCGGGGAGTAGCCTCCTATGTTCTTGTGCCAGTAGGACGGGTGGGAGTCGTTGAAGATATCCACCGAGAGGTCCAGGACACGGTAGGAAGGAGAGGTGTCTTTGAGGATGAACTCATCTACCGGACGCTTGTTGAACTGTGATGCGAAGTCTCTCTTGGCCACGAAACTGTCATTGTTCAGATAGCGCTTTCCGGTAGTCCACAGGTTGAGGAGGACCAGCAGGCATATGCCTGCGGTTGCTATTGTCTTTTTGCTCTTTGCCTTGGCGGAATTATCTCCGACACCCCAGAAGAGGAGAAGGAATGCGGCAGAGATAAATATCAGGCTGGTCCGGGCGTCCTGCTTCAGGAGAGTCATCCTGTCGGACTTGAGGGCATCCACGAGGATATCCGGCTGACCGGCGTCGGTCGGGGAAGAGAAGTCTCCGGCAAGGCCTGGAGCGAGAAGGCAAAGCAGGCAGAAACCCGCTGTCACGGCATATGCGATGAGTGCCGGGCGGAGGATTTCTTCCTTCTTGTAGTTCCCGCGCATTATCTTTTCAAGGACCAGGAATCCGAGGGCCGGGAGGGTCCATTGAAGCACTACAAGGGCCATGGAGACTGTCCTGAACTTGGAGTAGAGAGGCAGGTGGTAGAACAGGATCTTGGTGAACCACATGAAATGGTAACCCAGGGCCATCAGGACGGCCAGGATCGTGGCTGCCAGCAGCCACCACTTCTCTTTTCCGCGGTACATTAGGAGTCCCAGCACGAAGAGGAATATGGATATGGCTCCCATGAACATGGGCCCGGCGGTGAAGGGCTGGGGACCCCAATACATCGGGAGGGCTTTTGCTATCTGCCTTGCATCCTTCTGTCCGGCGCTTTGCAGCAGGGCTATCGTTGCCGATTTGTCGGGATTTACGCTCTGGGCCGAGGATCCGCCGTTGAAGTTGGCTATCATGAGGTTGGGAAGTTCCTCCCATCCATATGACCATGCCGTGGCGTAGTCTATCGAGAGTCCTTCGGAGTTGACTTCTGTGTTTTCGGTGGAAGTCAGTTCCGAACCGCCTCTCATCGTGTGTTCTTGATACTCGTAGAGTGGCAGGAGCTTGTTGGCGTTAGTTGCGATGCCGGTGAGGCCTAGCACCAGGAGAAGCCCCGAAGCAGCCAGAAAACGCTTGAGCGGCTCTTTGACCGGCTGTTTGGGTTTGATGAGCAGAGACACCGCCAGCGTTATGGCATATGCCAGTACTACGAATGCGAGGTAATATGTGATCTGCTGGTGGTTGGCTTTTATCTGGAAGCTGAGGGCGAAGGCGAAAAGAGTGGCTCCAAGGAGGGTGTTGGGCAGCCAGTCTTTCCATGAAGAGGTGTCTTTCCGGAGGGCAGACTTGTAGGTAAATATCATTGCGGCGAGCACCCAGGGCGCCAGGGCGATGGCCTGCATCTTGGTGTTGTGCCCGACCAGGATTATCTGGAAGTTATAGGAGCAGAAGGCCGTTGCAATGGCTCCTCCTGCGGCCGCAAGCGGGCCCACCCCCAGGGCAAGCATCATCAGGAATCCGCCCAGGAGGGCTATGAAAAGCCAGTTCGCCGGGCTGGGACCTGACATGAGGACGTTATAGTATTTCTGAGTCCAGTCTCCTTTCGGGGTGTTAGCGAAACTTGCCGTCGGCATTCCGCTGAACATGGATCCGCTCCACTGGGTGTGGTCATCGGGATGGGCTGCATCCCAGACTGCCATTTCCCGCGACATTCCTATATAGCCCGAGATGTCGCTCTGGTCAACCCTCTTTCCCTGCAGGACGGGGAAGGCGTAGGCATATGCCAGTGCAAGCAGGATGAGCGCGATGCCAGCGTATTCAAGAATTCTTTTCATTCCACAAAATTACTTAAAAATATTTACTTTTGTAATAATGAAAAGGGTGCTCATAATCACATATTACTGGCCTCCTGCAGGTGGCTCCGGAGTGCAGCGCTGGGTGAAGTTCTCCAAGTTCCTGCCGTCCTTCGGGTGGCAGCCTGTGATCTATACCCCTTCCAATCCGCAGTATACGTCCAAGGACAGGACTCTCGAGGCGGAAATTCCCTTCGAGGCCGAGGTGATAAGGCATCCGATTAGGGAGCCATATGGGATTTACCGGAGCCTCATGGGCCGCGGCAGCTCCACCGACATGAAAGTCCTTACTTCGAGTGAGCCCGTAGGGGGCAGAAGCCGTTTCAAAGACAGGGCCTCGCTGTGGCTCAGAAGCAATCTTTTCATCCCCGATCCCCGGGTCTGGTGGGTAAAACCGTCGGTCCGTTTCCTTCGGAAGTATCTGAAAGAGCATCCGGTAGATGTCATCGTTACGACCGGCCCTCCCCAGTCCATGCATATGATCGGCCTGGGTCTTCACCGCGCAACCGGGATTCCATGGGTCAGTGATTTCCGGGATCCGTGGACCAAGATGTACTGGTTCAAGAAGATGGAGCTCACGGCCTGTTCCGAGAAGAAACATCATATGCTTGAGCAGCAGGTGCTGGACGAATCGGACGCGGTACTTTCAGTGACTCCTTTCGTGCAGGCGGACTTCTCCTCGCGCACCTCGACACCCGTGCATATGATCACTAACGGATATGATGAGGAGGATTTCCGGCAGGAGGTGGAACCGGACGGACATTTCAACCTTGTCCATACGGGCCTCTTCCCTGCGGACGGCAATCCCCACGCCCTGTGGAAAGTCCTGGGAGAAAAGGCCAAGGCGGATCCTTCTTTCAAGAAAGAACTGAGGATCAGACTGGTGGGGCAGACAGACCAGAACATCTACACTTCCATCGAGGAAGCCGGCCTTAAGGAAAATATGGTGGACCTGGGCTACAAGAACCATCAGACAGCGGTCAGGGAACAGCTCGCGGCATCAGTCCTGCTTCTGCCTCTGCGCAATGATCCGGAGTACAGGATGATCCTGCCCGGCAAGGTCTTCGAGTACCTGGCTTCACGCCGTCCTATCTTGGGAATAGGCCAGGAGGACGGGGCGATGGCCCTGGCGATCCGGGAAGTCCGGGGAGGCGAGACTTTCTCATTCGACAACGAGCAGGGCATCAGGTCCTTCATCGACGATGCCTGGAACCGTCATCTCTCCGGGACCCTCGGCCGCTGCACCGGCGACATCGAAAAGTACTCCCGCCGCGCCCTCACCCGCCAGTTGGCAGATCTGCTTGGCAGTCTGTAAAATCCCTGACGTCGACGTATGAGGCGCGCCCCGACCCGGGGAGACTGAACGCGTTGAACCACATTTTTGGTAAACTTTTTTCAGGGACGATATAGCACATGTGAAGTGGAACTAATTGAGAATGAGAGAGATCATTGCTTGACCTGTCCGAAAAACGCCACAGGTAAAGTTTATTATTCCTTGATTATCAAACGGTTCCACTTTACGCTCCCAGATTGAGTTTCGGCCAGGCCATGCCTGAAAAGCAGAGCATCACATACACAATAAGTGCATAAAAAAGAGGCCGGCTGCTTAGCCGACCTCTTGCTGTTTCCTGACAGGAAATCCGAACTACTCTTCTTCCTTCTCCTGTGCTGCGTACTCTTCGAGGAGCTTCTTCTGTACGTCGGCAGGAACCTGCTGGTACTCGGAGAACTTCATCGTGAAGGTAGCTGCACCTCCGGTGAGGGAGCTGAGGATAGTGGAATACCTGTAAAGTGAAGCCAGAGGAATCTTGGCGTGGAGAACGGCGAAGTTGCCGTCCATGTCCTGGCTCAGGAAGATACCCCTGCGGCCGGTGATATCACTCATGCAAGGTCCGACATAGTCGGCCGGAGTAGTGATGTCCACGTCATAGATAGGCTCGAGGATCTTCGGACCGGCTTCCTTGAATGCCATGCTGAAGGCCATACGTCCGGCGATGATGAAAGCGATTTCCTTGGAATCGACCGGGTGCATCTTACCGTCATAGACGTAAACCCTGATGTCCCTGGCATATGAACCGGTAAGAGGACCTTCGGTCATCTTCTGGTTGATACCCTTGAGGATAGCCGGCATGAAGCTCAAGTCGATGGCTCCACCGACAACGCAGTTGTTGAACTCAAGCTTACCGCCCCAGGCGAGTTCCTGGAGTTCGGTACCCTTGATTGCGAGTGCGGTATCTTTGCCGTCGATCTTGAAGTTCTTGGGCTGCTCCTGTCCTTCGATGTACGGGCAGATCAGGAGTGCGACCTCACCGAACTGACCGGCACCACCGGACTGCTTCTTGTGACGATAGCGGGCGACAGCCTGCTTCGTGATGGTCTCCCTGTAAGGAATCTTAGGCTCAAAGAACTCTGCATCGAGTTTGAACTCGTTCTTCATGCGCCACTTGGCGAAGTTGATGTGCTGCTCACCCATTCCGCTGAGGATGGTCTGGCGGCGCTCGTTGTCATAGTGGGCATTGAGAGTCGGATCCTGGGAAGCGATCTTGTTGAGGGCTTCACCAACCTTGGCCTCGTCATTCTTGTCGGCAGCCTTGACTGCGCAGAAATACTTGGCGTCAGGATAGACGATGTGTTCAATGGCATTGACACCGGCCTCTGCGAGGGTGGTGTCAGCCTTGCCGTTCTTGAGTTTCATCACGCAGCCGATGTCTCCGGCGCTGATCTGGGAAACTTTCACCTTATTGGCTCCTGCAACGGCGGAGATGGCGGAAAGCCTCTCACTGTTTCCGGTCTCGGGGTTGGTGAGGTCGGCGCCCTCTTTCAGGGTACCGCTCATAACCTTGAAGTAGGAAACGTCACCGAGGTGCTGCTCAACGTCAGTCTTGAAAATGAACAGGCTTGTAGGACCGTCTGCCTTGCATGCCGGCGCGGGTGCTACGTTGACGATGAACTCCATGAGCCTCTTGACTCCGATGTCGTTCTTTGCGGAAACGCAGAAGACCGGCATGACCTCACCTTTAGAGATGCCGGCGGAAAGGCCGGAACGGATCTCGTCGATGTCGAGGCTCTCGGTGTCGAAGAACTTCATCATGAGCTCGTCGTCTCCCTCAGCAGCCTTCTCCATGAGTTCCTGATGCAGGGACTCAGCTTCGTCAGCATACTGTGCGGGGATGTCAAGTTCATCATAATTTCCGTCATTGTCCTTGTAAACGTAGTACTTCATCGTAAGGACATCTACGAAACTCTTGAAGGACGAACCCGGATCTACGGGGAACTGGACCTGGACGATCTTCTTCCCGTAGGTCTCCTTGAGGGTCTCAAGGGTGTGCTCCCAGTTGGCCTTCTCATGGTCAAGCTGGTTGACAGCCACGATCAGGGGGATGTTGTACTGCCTTGCGTAGCGGGAGAAGATCTCGGTTCCGACCTCTACACCCTGCTGTGCATTGACAACGAGGACACCGGTCTCGCAGACCTTGAAAGCGGAAATGGCACCGCCGCAGAAATCGTCAGAACCCGGAGCATCGATGAAATTGAGCTTCTTGTCCTGGAATTCAGCGTAAAGCGGGGTGGCATTTACGGATTTCTGGTTCGACTGTTCATATTCAGTGTTGTCGGACACTGTGTTCTTGCCCTCGATGGTTCCTCTCCTGAGGATCACCTTGCCTTCAAAGAGCATAGCCTCCGCAAGCATGGTCTTGCCGGACTTGGAGCTTCCGACCAGGACGACATTGCGGATGTCTTTTGTTGAGTAGACTTTCATTGCAGAGTAATAAATGTGATTTTAGCTCGCAAAGTTAACAATTATAAAATGCTTTAGCAAGGGTTAGAGGTTTCAATCCCGTATTTTTTCTTCAAATAATCAGGAATATGCGCCCTGTAATCATCCATAAGCGCCTGTCCGCATATGCCGATTTCATCCATGAGCATCGAGTCAAGCTTCTTCTCATCCTCCTGCAGCCATATGCATATTTCGTGGAAAGTAAGCGTGCGGTCAAACCAGATTTTGTCTTCAGTCATCAGGTTTCCGAAGATCCTGTAGTTCTCTTCAAGTGTTCTCATAATGCAATTATAAGCAAAATCAGGGCACTTTGTGACCTAGCGGTTCATATTGTGACTTATATGGTCACATTATTTCCGGGAATGAAATGATAATTTTGTGCCGGACAATCAATTATGGACAACTATTCAGATTTCGTCGGGACTAATGTCCGCAAGCTCAGGGACCGTCTGGGAATGACCCAGGAGGAGTTTGCGGAGTATTCTGGCGTCAGTCGCGAGGAGATATCCAGGATTGAGAACGGCAGGAAAAGGATTGTCAGCACATCACTGTACAAAATCGCCTCTGCCACCGGAATTAATGTGCGTCAGCTCATGGCCGGCCTGGAGCCAAACAAGCCTGTCTTCGGGGATGGCGATGGAGAAGTAATGAGCGACGGAGGCGGGACGCCCTCCAGGGATGAGGCCCTCTGGCACATAGAAAAGGTGCGGGAGTTCATCCGAAAAACCGACAGTGACGGCCACTGCGCAGATAATCTCTGATAATCATCCGGAAATTGACTATTTTTGTCATATGGTTTCATAGCATATGGCAAAGCTCATCCATTTGAAATCCTGCATGGAGCCGGGGAGGCTCGAAGCCGGCTGCGATGAAGCCGGACGCGGCCCGCTTGCCGGTCCGGTATATGCCGCTGCGGTCATCCTCCCCGAAGGTTTCTCCCATCCTCTTCTGAACGATTCGAAGCAGATGAACGAAGCCAACCGGGACAAACTCAGGGAAATAATTGAAAAAGAGGCTGTTGCCTGGGCCGTTGAGGCTGTGTCTCCAGCAGAGATCGACTCCTTGAACATCCTCTGGGCTTCGGTGACCGGGATGCAGCGCGCCGTAAAAGCCCTGAAGGTCCGTCCGGATTTCCTCCTGATCGACGGCAACCGCTTCCGCCCCTTCGACGGATTCGCATATGCTACTGTGGTACACGGAGATGCTACATATGCATCGATCGCCGCGGCTTCGGTGCTGGCTAAGACGTACCGCGACGAATTCATGCGTAAGATCGCGGCGGAGTATCCCCAGTACGGCTGGGACCACAACTTCGGCTATCCTACCGCAGACCATCTGGAGGCCGTGAAAAAGTATGGGCTCACACCATGGCACAGGCTGTCTTTCCATCCGAAAGCACTTGAGCCTACATTATTCTGATTATTACTATTTTTGTGTCCGACAACAAACTTCAATGATATGAAAAAAACTTTCCTTGCCATCGCCGTGGCAATTCTCATGACAGGTGTCGCATATGCTGACGAAGGCATGTGGCTTCTGCCTCTTCTCCAGAAAATGAACTCCGAGGCCATGTCGAGGCTGGGCTGCCGCCTGACCGCCGAGGACATCTATTCCATCAACAACTCTTCCCTGAAGGACGCTGTAGTCCATTTCGGAGGAGGATGTACAGGAGAGATGATTTCCTCTGAAGGACTTCTGGTGACCAATCACCATTGCGGCTACTCAAGCATCCAGAGACTGTCCTCTCCGGAGCACAACTATCTGGAAGACGGCTATTTCGCCATGCGCCGTGACCAGGAGCTCCCGGTCAACGGACTGTCTGTGACCTTCCTCCAGGAAATGAGGGATGTTACCGACATTGTGGCCAAGGCAGGGGAGAAAGCCCAGAAGAAAGGAAAGACCGAGCAGGCGGAGAAAGACCGCACCGACAAGATGCGCGAGTTGGAAGCCGAAGCGATGAAGGCGAATCCCCACTGCTCCGCCAGGGTTACGGGATTCTACAATGAGAATGTCTGGTACCTGATAGTTTACAAGACCTACAATGACGTCCGTTTCGTCGGCGCTCCTCCTGTAGCCATCGGGAAATTCGGAGGCGAGGCCGACAACTGGACATGGCCCAGGCACACTGGTGACTTCTCTATGTTCCGCGTATACGCGGGAAGGGACAATGAACCCGCCGCCTATTCCGAGGACAACGTGCCTTACAGGCCGGCCAGATCCCTGAAGATCAGCATGAAGGGCCTCAGTGACGGGGACTTCGCCTTCATAATGGGATATCCCGGAAGGACCCAGCGTTTCCAGACTGCGGTGCAGCTTCAGGACATGGTGGACAACAACAACATCCGCGTGAAAGCCAGGACACTGCGCCAGAGCATCATGTGGGAGGCTATGGAATCGGATCCAGCCATCAGGCTCAAATATGCCAACAAGTACGCCGGATCTGCAAACGGCTGGAAGAAATGGCAGGGCGAGGACCAGTCTTTCAAGAAGCTCAAGATCATAGAGCGCGAGACCCGCAAGGAGGCCGAGTTCATGGATTGGGTGAATGCCAGTCCGGCCCGTAAGGCCAAATACGGCACGGCGCTCCAGACCATTAATACCGCAGTCGCGGCCATGAAGGAGCCGTCCGATGCAATCGCGTTGCTGAGCGAGAGCATAGGCCGCATCGAACTGGCTTCATTGTGCCAGAGCTATGCCAGGCAGGCTACCGGAAAGACCCCGGAAGAGGCTGTGCAGGCAATGGAACGTACTTATCAGGACTATTGGCTGCCTCTGGATATACGTGAAGCAGAGGCGCTTATAAAATATTATCGCGACAATGCCGATCCGGCGAATTATCCGCAGCTCGAAGGAGTGGATTTCGCCACAATGGACATCAAGGCATATGTTGCGAAACTCTTCGCCGGAAGCGATTTCTCTTCATATGAAAGGCTTCAGGCCGCGGTGCGCAGCGGGCGGACGGATTTCAGCGATGATCCCGCCTCGAAGTTCTACGACGCGCTGATGAAAGTCGCGGACAGGCTCTCTCCCGCCGCATATGCCACAATGGGCAAGCTGAACGAAGGGGCCAAAGCCTTCACTGCAGGACTGCTGGAATGGAAGGCCGGCGAGCCGTCCTATCCGGACGCCAACTCCACAATGAGGCTGACATATGGTACCATGAGCGGCTATTCGCCTAAGGACGGAGTGTATTACAAGCCATATACTTACCTCGAGGGAGTCATGGAGAAGGAGAATCCGGACGATTACGAGTTCAAAGTTCCGGCGAAATTGAAACAGCTTTGGAAAGACCGTGACTTCGGGCAGTATGCCGATGCGACGGGCTCCGTTCCGGTCTGCTTCCTGACTACGAATGACATCACCGGAGGGAACTCCGGATCCCCGGTAATGAATGCGGACGGAGAACTCATAGGCCTGGCATTCGACGGCAACTGGGAGGCGATGTCCAGCGACGTCATTTTCGAACCGGAGCTCCAGAGGGTGATCAATGTGGACATCCGTTACGTTCTGTTCCTCGTGGACAAACTCGGCGGTGCAGGATACCTTCTGGATGAAATGGAGATTGTGAAGTAAGGAAACATTCATGAAAGAAAACGAAATCAACAAATACCTTCTCGAAGTAAAGCACCCCGGGAAGGGAGACAAGAGCATCGTAGAGCTCGGGATGGTGGATAGCGTAGAGATCGGTGATAACAAGGTCCGCGTGACCCTGGCCTTCCCGAAAAGGAAGGATCCGCTTACAGATTACCTGATCGGGGCGACCCGCGCCGCTCTCTACCAAAACACCCCGGAAGGAACTGAAATAGAAGTAAAGACAGTTGTCAGGGATGAGTCCAAACCCAAGCCGACAGGCCTTGCCCTAGGCGTTGAGGAACTCAAGAACGTCTCTCATATCATAGGCATCGCTTCCGGTAAGGGCGGAGTGGGCAAGTCCACAGTCGCGGTGAACCTTGCGGTTGCACTGGCCAGGCAGGGATTCCGCGTCGGACTTGCGGATGCAGACGTTTACGGTCCCAGCGTTCCGCTGATGACCGGGACCGAAGGCCGTGTCCCCGAGGTGGCGGAAGAAAACGGGAAACAGCTTATGCTTCCCATTGAGAAATACGGGGTAAAGTGGATGTCCATAGGGTATTTCGCCGCTCCCGGGCAGGCCCTCATATGGCGTGGTCCGATGGCCACCAATGCCCTCAAGCAGATGATTCTCCAGGTCCGCTGGGGAGTCCTGGATTATCTTCTGATAGACATGCCTCCCGGAACGGGAGACATCCACATCACCCTCGTCCAGGATATTCCAATGGAGGGAGCCATTATCGTTACCACTCCCCAGAACGTCGCCCTGGCTGACGTCACAAAGGGTGTGGACATGTTCCGCAGTGAAAAAATCAACCGGCGCATCTTCGGACTTGTGGAAAACATGTCCTGGTTTACGCCGGCAGAACTGCCTCAAAACAGGTATTTTATCTTTGGTAAAGGAGGAGGGGAGGCCATGTCCAGGCAGTTTGACATCCCCCTCTTGGGTCAGGTCCCGCTCGTCCAGAGCATATGCGAGGATGGTGATGCGGGCACTCCTGCCGCCCTCTCTTCAGGCCCGGACGGCGAGGCCTTCTTAGCTCTCGCCGCCAGAGTCGTTTCGGAGATCAATAAGTAGTAATCAGTCGTCCTCCTGGTACTCCAGAAGGTCTCCCGGTTGACAGTCCAGTGCCTTGCAAAGCGAGGCAAGGGTGGTGAATCGGATAGCCTTCGCCTTACCTGTCTTGAGGATCGACAGGTTCGATGCGGAGATTCCAATTTTCTCTGCAAGCTCGCCGGAAGACATTTTCCGGCGGGCCAGCATTACATCTACATTGACGATTACAGGCATGGGATGATACTATTTTTCCGCTGCCTTCTTGTCTTCTTTCTTGCCTGCGGGCTGCTCTTCGGGCAGTTTTTTTCCTTTCAGGTAATCGGGAAGCTGCATTCCGGCCATCTTGAAGAGGTCATCCATCGGCGGGATGCTCTTCATAAGTCCGGAAATGAAGTTGGCGGTGGAAGTCTTGCCGTCAGCGGATCCTGATCCGTCCCAGACGGTGACCTTGTCGATGTTGATGCCCTTGACAGCCTCGACCTGGGTCTTGACGAGTTCAGGCAGCCTGTCGGCGATCATCATGAGGACGGCCTTCTGCGGGTCGCCGGATGCGGCGTTGACAAGGGCCATAAAACCCTGTGCCTGCTTGGAGAGGATCTCCATTGCACCGCGGCCCTGGGCCTCCATCTTGGCGAAGATGGCGTCGGCCTCTCCCTTGGCTACCCTGCGGGCTTTTTCTGCCTGGGCTTCGGCCTCGATCTCTATCTTCTGTTTCTCGATTTCAGCGGCGACGACGATGTCGGCCTGCCTGGTAGCTTTCTCCTTCTCGGCGCGGGCAAGCTCTGCGTCGCGCTCGGACTGGTAGGCTTCCTGGAGGGCCTTGGCGGCCTGGACCTTCTCGGCGGCGACAGCCAGCCTTTCGGCCTCTGCGGTCTTTTCACGCCTCTGGGCATCGGAGTTTGCGATGTCGATCTTCGACTGGTTCTCTCCCTTGACTGCGAGGGCATTGGCTGCTGCGACGTTCACTCGGGTGTCCTTGTCGGCGTCGGCCTTTCCGGTTTCACCGAATCGGTTCTGCTCAGCCACGCTCTTCTTGGCATCGTTGATTGCCTTGGCGGCGGCTTCCTTTCCGAGAGCCTCGATGTAGCCGGACTCGTCACGGATATCGGTTACGTTGACGTTGATGAGCTTGAGACCGATCTTGCGGAGTTCGGCTTCGACGTTGGCGCTGACGCTGGCGAGGAACTTGTCGCGGTCGGCGTTGATCTCCTCGATGTCCATCGTGGCGATGACCAGACGGAGCTGTCCGAAGAGGATATCGGTCGCGATGTTCTTGATGTCGTCAGTGGTGAGGCCGAGAAGCCTTTCAGCTGCGTTGTTCATGATGTCGGGCTCGGTGGAGATACCGACGGTGAAGCGGCAGGGAACGTCCACGCGGATGTTCTGCTTACTCAGGGCGTTGGTGAGGTTGCATTCGATCGAGATCGGCTTGAGGTCGAGATATGCATAGTTCTGGAAGACGGGCCATATGAAAGCGGCTCCTCCGTGGATACATTTGGCTGATGTGTTGCGTCCGGTCTTTCCGTAGATGACAAGGATCTTGTCGGAAGGACAACGGCGGTAGCGTCTCAGAATCGCCGAGAAAGTGACGATGATGACGAAGACGAGAATCAGGATTAGAACGATCTGGGTGTCCATGATAATGATGTTATTAAGTGGTTTGTCCTATTTAAAAATATGTCAGATGATTTCGGAGGCGAGGGTCTCGACGAGAAGGGTGCCTTCGTTTATGACTTCGACTACCTTGATGGGAGTCCCTGTCGGGATGGTGTCCCCTTCGGTCTGGGCGTCATATTCGCGCACGGCTCCGTTGATTGTGATCTGGACCTTTCCTTCTCCCATCCGGTTGCCGGGGATCCTGAGATAGGTGGAGCCCTGGCATCCTACGGCCTGGGTGTAGACATTGATGGTCCCGGACTGCTGCATTTTGCTGAGCAGCCTGAACATGTACATTACCGCAGCTACGAGGCCGACGCCAATCAGGGCAGCCACGAAGATGAGGACTGCGGTAGGCTTGATGCTTTCGCGGAGAAGGATGACGCTCCATCCGAATCCCAGCAGGAAGTTGATGAGGTTGCGGAAAGTGTAGAGGTTGGAGCCTCCTGCGACGGTGCCGTCAGCGCCATGGGCTGAAGCGTCCATTCCGCCGTCGACGGAGTCCAGACCACCGCTTATGTCTGAGGAGCCGGCGTCGAAATCGCCTCCGTCAAGACCTGTAGAGTCAGCGTCCGCCCCGATGAAGGTCATGACGCTCTGGATGATAAAGATAAGGGAAGCAGCGAGCGTTACGCCCCAAAGGACTTTCATAGCTACGCTGAGAGTTGCCCACCATTCTGCCATTTTCGTATAGTTTTTAAAGTGTTACTTGCGCAAATATAAAAATAATTTTCGAAAAACAACAAATTTTTCGAAAAAATATGAAAAAATTTATGTTTTACCCGTTTGTGTGGATCAGAGTTCGCTCAGGAGGCGTGTCAGGGCGATGAAGTCTTCTACCGAGAGCTTTTCCGGGCGCAGGTCGAAGACAGGAGCGGATAGGAATTCTGAGGCTTTCGCGGCATTTATGCCCAGGACCAGAGGCTTCAGGGAGTTGCGGAGGGTCTTCCGCCTGAGTCCGAATGAGGATTTGACGACGGCGCGGAAAAGAGACTCGTCACAGCCGAGCTCCGTGCGGGAATTCCTGGTGAGGCGGATTACCGCGGAATGGACCTTCGGAGGGGGAGCGAAGGCTCCGGGACCGACGGTGAAGAGATATTCGATGTCGTACCACGCCTGCAGGAAGACAGAAAGGATCCCATATGTCTTCGTTCCGGGTGGCTCGGCGATCCGCTCGGCGACCTCTTTCTGAATCATGCATATGACCTGTGGGACGCGGTCGCGGTGTTCGAGGACCTTGAAAAATATCTGTGAAGATATATTATATGGGAAATTGCCGATTATTGAGAATGACCCGGGGAACAGGCTGGCGAGGTTCAGCTTGAGGAAGTCAGCCTCCATAAGCCGGCCTTCCATTCCGGGGAAGTTGCCTCTGAGGTATTCCACGGCTTCCGGGTCCAGCTCCACCATCTTCAGGTTGACGTCGGGCCTTTTCAGAAGGAGCCCGGTAAGCACACCGGTGCCTGGACCGACCTCAAGGACGTCTTCCGCTCTTGAGGCTCCCTCAGGAACTTTCAGGGAGTCCACGATTCTCGCGGCGATGTCCTTGTCTGTGAGAAAATGCTGTCCAAGGGATTTTTTCGGTCTGACTTTCTGCATATGTCATTCTCTCATTTTCATATGCAAATATACGTCAAATCCGGTGTAAAATGATTATTTTTGCACGATTTAAAAAGTATACGGAAAATGTACAGAACCAAAACATGCGGGGAACTGCGTTTAAGTGACGCCGGAAGGGAAGTCACCCTTGCCGGGTGGGTCCAGAAATCCCGCAGACTCGGAGGAATGACATTCATCGACCTGCGTGACCGCTACGGAATCACCCAGCTGGTGGTTGATGCAGCCGCGCCTGAGGAACTCAAGGAAGCTGCCGATTCCCTCGGCCGCGAATGGGTGCTCCAGGTTACTGGAAAGGTGTGCGAGAGGCAGAGCAAGAACCCAAAGATGCCTACGGGAGACATAGAGATACAGGTGGCGGCCATAAAGGTCCTTAACAAGGCACAGACCCCTCCGTTTACCATCGAGGACAACACTGACGGCGGAGAGGACCTCAGGGCCAGGTTCCGTTACCTGGACCTTCGCCGCGGCCCGCTCCAGAGGGCGCTCCAGCTCCGTCACCGCATATGCCATGAAGTGCGCAGCTATCTCAACGCCAATGATTTCCTGGAGATAGAGACTCCGTTCCTCATCAATTCCACTCCTGAGGGCGCCAGGGACTTCGTGGTGCCGTCAAGGGTCAATCCGGGCACTTTCTACGCCCTTCCCCAGTCGCCGCAGACCCTCAAGCAGAGTCTTATGGTGGCAGGCATGGACCGTTATTTCCAGATTGTCCGCTGCTTCCGCGACGAGGACCTCAGGGCCGACCGTCAGCCGGAGTTCACCCAGATAGACTGCGAGATGTCCTTCGTGGAGCAGGACGATGTCCTGAATATGTTCGAAGGGATGATGCGTACCCTCTTCAAGAATGTCCTGGATGTGGAGATTCCCAATCCGATTCCCCGCATGACGTGGTTCGACGCCATGGACTACTACGGATCCGACAAGCCGGACATCCGTTTCGGAATGAAGATCCATGAGATTACCGATGTAGCGAAGGGCCACGGATTCAGCGTCTTCGACGGCGCCGCATATGTCGGGGCGATTGCCGTTCCCGGTGCCGCCTCATGGTCCCGCAAGCAGGTTGATGAACTCGTTGAATGGGTCAAGAGGCCTCAGGTGGGTGCCAAGGGTATGGTCAACATCAGGTGCAATGAGGACGGATCGTTCAAGTCTTCAGTAGATAAGTTCTTCACTCCGGAGCAGGTCGGCGCCATGGCTGCCGCTGCGGAAGCCGGAAAGGGCGACCTGGTACTCATCCTCTGCGGACAGAAGCGCAAGACCGAAACCGAGCTCGGAACCCTCAGGATCGAGCTGGGCAACAGGATGGGACTGCGCAATCCCAAGGAGTTCGCTCCTCTGTGGGTCACCGATTTCCCTCTCTTCGAGTGGAACGAAGAAGAAAACAAGTGGGACGCCGTACACCATCCGTTTACTGCGCCCAAGCCGGAACTTCTTGACTATTATTATAGTGACAAGAAGGAAGACATCGAAAAAGTCTGTGCTAACGCATATGATTTCGTCCTCAACGGAACAGAGCTCGGCGGCGGATCCATCAGGATCCATGATCCGAAGATGCAGGAGAGGATGTTCGAGATCATAGGCATAGGCGAGGAAGAAGCCATGCGCAAGTTCGGCTTCCTCATCAATGCGTTCAAGTACGGGGCTCCGCCGCACGGAGGCCTGGCATTCGGACTGGACCGCGTGTGCGCCCTCTTCGGCGGCAGCGACACCATCCGCGACTACATCGCATTCCCGAAGAACAACCAGGGACGCGACATCATGCTCGGAGCTCCTTCTGTCATCGATGACAAGCAGCTCGACGAGCTCCAGATAGACATCCGGAAACAGGAATAAGCCATGCTTCTGCAGGTCCTCGGCTTTTTGCATATGTCTTTGGCGGACGTCCTCGACGTCCTCATGGTCGCCCTTATCATTTTCCTCGTGTTCAAATGGATACGTGGTTCGGCGGCCATGAACATATTCGTAGCCGTTCTCCTGCTGTTCGTCCTCCTCGTGGTGGTCGAGGCTCTCGGGATGAGGCTCATGTCGGCCATCCTTGGTACCTTCATCGATGTCGGCGTAATAGCCTTGATAGTCATATTCCAGCCCGAGGTGAGGCATTTCCTGATCAGGATAGGAAACAGGAACAACATTTCCCGCCTGAAATTCATAGGAAAGCTTTTCGGTGCCAGGGACAGGAGGATGGGTTCGGAAGCTGTCAGCGAGATAGTTGAGGCCTGCGTCCAGATGAGCAGCGACAAAACCGGGGCGCTGATAGTCATTCCCCACACCAACCCTCTCCAGCATATAATAGAGACCGGTGACAGGATTGACGCCATAGTGAACCGGCGCCTGATAATGAACCTCTTCTTCAAGAATTCCCCGCTTCATGACGGGGCGATGATAATAAGCGGCGAGAGGATAGTTGCGGCCAGATGTACCCTCCCCATTACAGGACGGTCAGACATACCTCCCGACCTCGGAATGCGCCACAAGGCGGCCATAGGTATTACGGAAGAAACTGACTGTGACGTAATTGTGGTATCAGAGGAAACCGGAAGGGTTTCTTTTGTGCACGGTGGCGGCCTTAGGAGGGTGGGGAACCGCAACGAGCTTAAGCTGCTGTTGTCTTCTTCGCTCGAAGGAGAGAAAATAGACTTTAATGGCTGATAGCACGGGTATAGACACCAGGCTGGAAAGCAAGCTCGGATTCGACCGTGTCCGCAAGATGATTGCGGACAGGTGCAGCACTTCATATGCCGCGGGCCGTGTCGAGAACGAAGTCTTTTCCACGGATGCAAAGGAAATCCGGCACAGGCTCCTCCTTACAGATGAGATGCGCCTGATAGTCATGTTCGAACAGGCCTTCCCGACAAGCGGTTACATCGATTGCTTCGAATTCCTCGCCCCTCTGGAACACGAGGGACACTCCATAGACCTGGTTTCTCTCGGGAAACTCAGGACGATGAGCGGTACCGTCCGGAAGATCACCAATTTCTTTTCTTCGCTCAAAGACGGAGTCTATCCCACTTTGGGGCAGATGGTCTCGAAAGTGGAATACTTCCCGGAGGTGGACAGACGCATAGATGTCATCCTCGACAGATACGGGAATGTCCGCGACAGCGCATCGCCAGCCCTTCTGGACATCCGCCGACAGTTGAAAGAAAAGGAAGGGACCATCTCCAAGAGGGCGGCCGCAGTGCTCAAGAAGGCCATTGCAGACGGCTACGCGGCTTCTGACGCCAACATAGCCATGCGTGACGGCACTTACCTCATCCCGGTAAACAGCGCCAGCAAACGCAAGGTGAGCGGATTCATCCATGATGAGTCCGCGTCCGGAAAGACCACCTTCATCCAGCCGGCCGAAATCATCGAGCTGGAGAACGAAGTGGCTGAACTGCGTTTCTCCGAGACCCGCGAAATAGCCAGGATACTCGACGAATTCAGCGATTTTGTCCGGCCATATGTACCGCAGCTCCTTGAATGCGCCGCTTTCATGGGTGAGATCGATTTCCTTCTCGCAAAGGCCCAGGTAGCCCTGGACTTCAAGGCGGGGATGCCTCTGATTTCCGAGAACGGAGAGATGAACCTTCGCAAGGCCAGGCACCCTCTGCTGGAGAGGGCCCTCAGGAAAGAGCGGAAGGAGATAGTTCCCCTTACGGTCATATTGACTCCCGCCAAGCATATCCTCCTGATATCCGGTCCGAACGCCGGAGGAAAATCCGTAGCCCTGAAGACCACGGGACTGCTGCAGTATATGTTCCAGTGGGGGATGCTCATCCCGACTTCGGAGACCTCTGAGCTCCCCATCTTCCGGAACATTATGGTCAGCATAGGCGACGACCAGTCGCTTGAAAACGACCTCAGCACCTATTCTTCCTTCCTGTCTGACATGAAGGGAATGCTGGAAGGAGCGGATTCAGGCACCCTCGTCCTGATCGACGAATTCGGTTCGGGCACCGAGCCGGCTGCCGGTGGGGCTATAGCCTGCGCCATCCTGGCGGAACTGGACCGCAAGGGGGTCTATGGGGTGATAACCACCCATTACACCGACCTTAAGTTGTATGCTTCCGGAAGCGACACTGGAGCGGTCAACGGGGCGATGGCTTTCGACGCCAAGAATATCGCGCCCTTGTTCAAACTTGAGATCGGCCTGCCGGGCAATTCTTTCGCCTTCGAGATGGCGCGGAAGATGGGGCTCCCGGAGCAGATAGTGAGCGATGCCGAGTCCCGTGCCGGTGAGGGTTTCGTAGGCATGGAACGGAATCTGAGGCGTATTGCCCGGAGCCGCCGTACCCTGGACGAGAAACTCCAGAAGATAAAGAGTACTGATAAGACCCTGGAAAGCATAACCGACCGCTACCAGAAGGAGCTTGAGGACATCCGCCAGGTGCGTAAGGAGATCCTCGCCAAGGCGCATGCCGAGGCCGCCGAGATAGTCAGCGGAGCCAACAGGCAGGTTGAAAACACCATCAGGACTATAAAGGAATCCCAGGCCGAAAAAGAAGCCACTAAGCACGCCAGGGAGGAACTCCAGGGTTTCGTGGGAGCCCTGATGCAGAAGAAGGAGCAGTCCGAGAAAGAGAGGCAAGACTATCTGGACAAGAAACTGAAGCAGCTGGAGGCCCGCAGGGCCCGCCAGCAGGCCCGTAAACTTGAGAGGGCGGACGAGAGGACCCGCAAGGCCCTCCTCGAGCAGGAAGAGGAGAGGATGAGGATGGAGGAGTTCCGCAAGGCTCCCCTGAAGAGCGGCGAGAAAGTGCGCATCAAGGATAACGGGATGGTAGGCGAAGTAGCCTTCGTATCCGGCCGTACCGTTACTATTATCGTCGGAAACATCAGGAGCAAGATGCCGGCTGACAGGGTCGAGAGGATTTCATCCAACGAGTACAAAGCTGCGGTGAAAGAAATATCCAGGCCGGTGATACAGCGGAACGATGAAGCCATAGCCCAGAGGAAAGCGGCCTTCAGGATGGAACTGGACGTCCGCGGAGAGAGGGTTTCGGATGCCATGGACATAGTCTCCCGTTACATCGACGATGCCATCATGCTGAACGTGGAGTCGGTCAGGATAATCCACGGCAAGGGGACTGGTGCCCTGAGGGACGAGATACAGAAATATGTGCGGACGGTGCCCGGTGTGGCTTCGGCCCGCGATGAACAGATACAGTTCGGTGGAACAGGAGTTACGGTTGTAGTATTCGACAGATGAGATGAAGAAGGCGGGAGGAGAGAGAAAGGAGCTCGGAGCTCTCGGGGAGGAGAAAGCCTGTGAGTTCCTTGAGGGTTTAGGACACAGGATACTGCAGCGTAACTGGAGGGGAGGACATCTGGAAATAGATATTGTTTCCAGCGATGCGAAAGGCCTGCATTTTGTAGAGGTAAAGAGCCGTACGGCTCCGGTGTCGGCCACACCCGAAGAGAGTGTTACGGCACTGAAACAGAGAAGGATAGCTTCAGCGGCACGGAAGTACCTCAGGGAGCATGGAGCGATGGATGCGGAAGTTTTTTTCGATGTCGTAAGCGTCGTGTTCGACGGGTTCGATGCCGAAATCGAATTCTTCCCACAGGCCTGGCTGCCGATGTACATATGAGAAAGACCACATATTGATAACTATACATATGACCATAAGAAGCGTTCTTGTCTTCACTTTGATGTTGCTGGCCTCATTGCATTCCAATGCATATGTGGAGCGCAATCTGCTGCAGAACTCTGCTACGAAGCAGGAAGTGAAGGAGTCTTTGGTAATGAACCAGGAATGGGTCAATTATCCGGCTTATTCCGACCGTCAGGGTTGGGACAAGTTCCTGGGAGAACTTAAAGACCAGTATATCAAAGAAGGAGAGAAGGAACTCGATTTCCAGTGGATACCTATCAAGGCGACCGACTATCTGGAATTCGAGCGTTCCGGAGACCGCAGGGTCATGGAAGAGCCGATGATCGCCAATACTGAAGCCATAGCCCACCTGGTGATGGCGGAACTGGCTGAAGGGAAGGGGCGCTTCCTCGACCAGATCATCAATTGCGTCTTCAGTGCATGTGAGATGACGTCCTGGTCCTGGTCGGCACATGTCGGCCGCCAGAAGACGAAACGCTCTTTGCCTTCATACGATGACCCTGTCCTGGACCTGCTGTGTGCGGGCATGGGCAACATGCTTTCCTGGACCTATTATTTCCTTAAAGACGAGTTTGCCAAGGTTGATCCCGAGATTTCCCGCCGCCTTCGTCATACGCTTCAGGTACAGATACTCGACACATACCTGCACAATGACACGTTCAGCTGGATGGCCCGTGGCGCAAAGGGTTCCGGACAAAACAACTGGAATGTGTGGTGCAACAGCAATTGCCTTATGTGCTTCATGCTTCTTGAGAATGACAAGGACGTTTTGGCGGATGCGGTATACGAGTCGATGAGGTCTGTTGACCAGTATCTGAACTACGTGAAGGCGGACGGCGCCAGCGATGAAGGGACCTTGTACTGGGAGCAGGGCTCCGGAAAGCTCTTTGATTACCTGGAATTGCTTTCTTTGATTACCGGCGGGAAGGTTGATCTTTTAAAAGATCCGTCCGTCAAAGCCAGGGGAGAATATATTTATCATTCATATGCAGGAGACGGATGGATTGTCAACTTCGCCGATGCATATGGAAAGAGCAAAGGCAATCCCTATCTCGTCTATCGTTTCGGAAAGGCTGTGGGCAGCGAGGGGATGATGCGGTATGCCGCATCCATTCGCGGCACCCTGCCCGCTCCTTCGACTTCCCCGTATCATTACTTCGCGAATGAGCCGGACCTTTATCGGGTGTTCAAGTCAATTGAGATCAGGGATGAACTGCTCAAGGCGAATCCTGAGCCTCTGAAAGACCCGTTCACCTGGTATCCGGAGACTGAAGTCTGTTTCATGTCCAATGACAATGGATTGTTCTTCGCGGGGAAGGGCGGACACAATAATGAAAGCCATAATCATAATGACGTCGGATCATTCAACTTCTATGTTGACAAGAGGCCCATTATGATCGATGCCGGTGTGGCCACGTACAGGCGCCAGACTTTCAGCAGCAACAGCCGCTATACCCTCTGGAACAATCAGAGCACCCACCATAATCTGCCGGTGATCAACGGTTCTGCCCAAAAGGGCGGAGCCCAGTACAAGAGCTCGGATGCCGTAGCAAAGCCCGGCTTTTTCTCGTTGAACATCGCCGGGGCATATCCGAAAGAGGCAAAGGTCGAAAAATGGACTCGCTCCTACCAGCTTAAGGACACGGAACTGCGTATCAATGATGTCTTTACCTTGAGTGAGGCCGTTGCTCCGAACGTAGTCAACTTCATGACCTGGGGCGATGTCCGGAAAGAGTCGGACGGGAAGATATCCATCACCGTGGATGGAGTGAAGACCCAGTTGACTTATGACCCCAAGGTGCTCGACTACAGTATCGAGACCATACCGCTGGATGACGTCCGCCTGACCCAGGTGTGGGGAGACAAGATCTATCGCATGTCGTTCACGGCAAAGAAACTTTCAAAGACAGGAAAGTACGCTTTTACGATCAGGAAACAATAATGAATCCATAAACATATGAATAATAACAGCTATTGCGTGATATTGGCCGGAGGCGGGGGCGCCTCGCTTTGGCCCCTGGGGCGGGAAAATTGTCCGAAACAGTTCATCAACATCCCGTGGCGCGGGATGACATTTTTGCAGAGGACATATGAACGCTTCAAGGCTGTCATACCGACCGAAAACATCATAGTAGTCACTTTGAGAAAATATGCGGACAAGGTGCGCGAGCAGCTTCCCGGCCTCGGGTCGGAGAACCTCCTTCTGGAGCCTTACAGCCGCAAGACCGCGCCCTGCGTGGCATATGCATCATATTCCATCCTCAAGAGGAATCCGGACGCCGTGATGGTGGTTACCCCGTGCGACCACATAATCTCTTCGGACGCGCAGTTCAAGGAAACCATGGAGAAAGTCCTGGCATATGCATATGAAAATGATAACCTGGTGTGCATCGGTGCGCGCCCGGAAAGGCCGTCTGCGGAATTCGGTTACATACAGGCACGAGGCGGCCGCAAGGCGCTTCAGGAAGGTAAGCCGGTACCTGTCAAGACATTCCTCGAGAAGCCGGGGACTGAACTCGCCGAGAAATTCATCAAGAGCGGGGAATTCGTGTGGAACACCGGTATCTTCGTGACGAAGGCTTCGGTGGTCAGGGCCGAGATGGAGAGGTACATCCCGGAAATCACTTCGCTTTTCAAGGGCTGGGAGAACTCCCTCGGAGGGCCGGAAGAAGAGGTTTTCCTCGAAAGGGTTTACACTGAATGCTCCAATCAGTCAATAGATTACGGTGTAATGGAGAAGACTGAGAGGGCGGTGGTCTATCCTGCCAGCTTCAGCTGGAGCGACATTTCTTCCTGGAGTTCGCTTTACAATGCGTCTCCGGTGAAGGACGGCTCCGGGAACATAGTCTATTTTGACGGGAAGATTACTCAGGATTGCCGGGACAACCTGATCTATTCCAAGGGCAGCGGGCGCATGATAGCCGTGAAGGGGCTGAAGAATTTCGTGGTGGTTGACACCGAAGATGCCTTGCTGATCTGCCCGCGGGACGGGGAAGCATTTGACGATCTGCTCTCTGACCTGGCTATGCCGGATTTCAAAAAATACCGGTAGGGCCTGTTAAAAACTTTGTTAATTAAGTAATTATTCGTACATTTGCAGTCCCCCAAAAAGGGGCTGTAAAACACAATTTATTTACTGTTAAGCATTTATGCCAACAATTCAACAATTAGTTCGCAAGGGCCGCGAGACTGTTACCTACAAGAGCAAGTCCCGCGCGCTGGACGCTTGCCCTCAGAAGAGGGGTGTGTGCCTGCGTGTTTACACCACTACGCCTAAGAAGCCTAACTCGGCTATGCGTAAGGTTGCACGTGTGCGCCTCACCAACTCCAAAGAGGTCAACGCGTACATCCCGGGCGAGGGTCACAACCTTCAGGAGCACAGCATCGTCCTGGTAAGGGGCGGTCGTGTGAAGGACCTTCCGGGTGTACGTTACCACATCCTTAGGGGCGCATTGGATACGGCTGGCGTAGAAGGCAGGACCCAGTCCCGCTCACTCTATGGAGCCAAGAGACCTAAAGCCTCCAAGAAGTAATCATTTCACCTTTAATTTCATTACAAAATGAGAAAAGCGAAGCCAAGAAAGAGAATTCTACTTCCTGATCCTAAGTATCATGATGCCGAGGTAACCCGGTTCGTGAACAACCTTATGTTGCAGGGGAAGAAGAGTATCGCGTATTCAATTTTTTACGACGCCATTGACATGGTCGGCGAGAAGATGAAGGATTCTGACAAGGCTCCTATAGATATTTGGAGGCAGGCCCTCGAGAACGTGACTCCTCAGGTCGAGGTCAAGTCACGCCGTATCGGTGGTGCCAACTTCCAGGTGCCTACAGAGTTGCGTCCGGAAAGGAAAGTATCCGTTTCCATGAAGAACCTCATCGGATATGCGCGCAAGCGCTCGGGCCGCTCCATGGCAGAAAAACTTTGTGCAGAGATCGTTGCCGCCTACAACAACGAAGGTGGTGCCTTCAAGAGGAAGGAAGACATGCACAAGATGGCCGAGGCCAATAAGGCCTTTGCACACTATCGTTTCTAATCTATCGCCAAGACAGTAGTCCTAGATGCCTAGAAGAGACTTAAAATACACCAGGAACATTGGCATCATAGCTCATATTGACGCCGGGAAGACCACCACTTCCGAGCGTATCCTCTATTACACCGGGAAGATCCACAAGATCGGAGAGGTGCATGAAGGGGGTGCGACGATGGACTGGATGGTCCAGGAGCAGGAGAGGGGAATCACCATCACCTCCGCTGCGACTACGGCATTTTGGCATTATGGCGGAAAAGACTGGCAGATCAACCTGATCGACACCCCGGGACACGTTGACTTCACCGCTGAAGTCGAGCGTTCGCTCAGGGTTCTCGATGGAGTGGTCGCCACATTCGATGCCGTCGGACGCGTACAGCCCCAGAGTGAGACCGTATGGCGTCAGGCGGACAAGTTCGGAGTCCCGAAGATCGCATATGTCAACAAGATGGACCGCGTAGGTGCGGATTTCCTCGCCTGCGTACAGGACATCAAAGACAAACTCGGAGCGAAGCCGGTCCCGATTTCACTCCCGATCGGTTCCGAGGACAAGTTCGCGGGAATAGTAGACCTTCTCGACCGCAAGGCCCTGGTCTATGATTCCGACAACAACGAGATCGTCAATTACCACGAGATTCCCATCCCCGAAGACATGAAGGGAGAAGTGGAGTATTGGAGGGACAAGATGGTCGAGAATGCCGCCGAATGTGATGAAGCTTTGATGGAGAAGTATTTTGAGGATCCTGACTCCATTACGGACGAGGAGATCATAGCTGCTCTCCGCAAGGGAACCATAGCTCTTCAGATAGTTCCTGCTACCTGTGGCTCTTCTTACAAGGACAAAGGCGTACAGTTCCTCCTGGATGCGGTGGTCCGTTACCTGCCTTCACCCCTGGACAAGGGAGTGATCAAGGGTCTGGATCCCCGTTCCGGAAAGGAAGTGGACCTCCTTCCGGATGCAGACCAGCCGTTCTGCGGACTTGTCTTCAAGATCGCTACGGATCCGTATGTCGGCCGCCTGGCTTACATAAGGGCCTATTCCGGAGTCCTGAATGCCGGTTCATATGTGCTTAATACGCGTACCGGTAAGAAGGAGAGGGTCGCACGCCTCTACCAGATGCACTCCAATCACCAGAACCCCATCGAGTTCGTTGAGGCAGGTGACATATGTGCAGCCGTAGGTTTTAAGGATCTTCGCACCAGCGATACTGTCTGTGACGAAAACCACCCGATCACCCTTGAGGCCATGAAGTTCCCGGAGCCGGTAATCGGCATCGCAGTGGAACCGAAGACTCAGCTGGACCTTGACAGACTCGGAGTAGCCCTCGGCAAGCTTGCAGAGGAAGACCCGACCTTTACTGTCAAGGCAGACACCGAAACCGGTCAGACCGTCATCAGCGGAATGGGCGAGCTTCACCTGGACATCATCGTCGACAGGCTCCGCAGAGAGTTCGGCGTCGAGATCAACCAGGGCGCTCCCCAGGTCAATTACAAGGAAAAGCTCACCGCCACGTTCCAGCACCGCGAACTGTTCAAGAAACAGACCGGTGGCCGTGGAAAGTTCGCAGACATCATATTCGAAATCGGTCCTGTCGATCCCGACTTTACGGAAGGCGGACTGCAGTTCGTCAACGATGTCAAGGGCGGAGACGTTCCGAAGGAGTACATTCCTTCGGTACAGAAGGGCTTCGAGGCGGCCATGACCAACGGTGTCCTTGCCGGGTATGAAGTAGAGTCCATGAAGGTCCGCCTTGTGGACGGCTCCTATCACCCGGTGGATTCCGACCAGCTTTCTTTCGAGATGGCTGCCCGTCTGGGATTCCGTCATGCAGCCTCAAAGGCGAAACCGGTCCTCCTCGAACCTGTCATGGATGTCGAAGTCGTTACTCCTGAGGAGTATATGGGAGACATCGTGGGAGACCTTAACCGCCGCCGCGGGCAGATCAGCGCAATGGACTCCACTCCTACCGGAGCCCGCGTGATCAAGGCCTTCGTCCCGCTCGCAGAGATGTTCGGATATGTGACCACGCTCAGGACGCTTTCGTCCGGCCGCGCGACCAACACAATGGCGTTCGACCATTATTCGGAAGTACCTCCTGCAATGGCCAAGGACGTCATTGAGAAGAGCGGTTACAGGGTGTCGGATGATGATTAAAAAACAACTACTTTGAATTAGAAAAAATTTTTTGATATGTCTCAGAAAATCAGAATTAAACTCAAGTCTTTCGACCACATGCTGGTTGACAAGTCAGCTTCCAGGATTGTTGACACCGTTAAGGCTACGGGCGCAACTGTAGTAGGTCCTATTCCGCTTCCTACGGACAAGAAGATCTTCACCGTGAACCGTTCGACCTTCGTCAACAAGAAGGCTCGCGAGCAGTTCGAGCTCGACTCCTACAAGAGGCTGCTTGACATCGACGACAGCAATGCAAAGACCGTCGATGCTCTTATGAAGCTTGAGCTTCCCTCGGGCGTTGAGGTTGAGATCAAAGTCTGACGGAAATTCAGTATATTTGCATCGGAGATTGCCGCCAGTGCGGTTGTCTCCTGAGTAATTCACCTGGAAGCCTGGCTTCCAGTACGGTCCCATAGCTCAGTTGGTTAGAGCATCTGACTCATAATCAGGGGGTCGCAGGATCATGCCCTGCTGGGACCACGGAAAAAGAGAATGACCTTAAGTCCAGTCGACTTAAGGTCATCCTCTTTTTTGCTTTCCGGCATTCCTTGATGCTCGACCCCCGTGAATCGGTCGTTTTATTGGGGTCGAGCAGACTTATTCTCTGGAATCGACCTTTTTCTTTGCTCGACCCCCGTGGGTAGGCTATTTCATGGGGGTCGTGCTTTCAATTATAAAAGCTTATCGTTTAGCTGCTTCCGCGATGAGAGTCTCGAGTTCGTCACGGGGCATGGTGCCGTCCAGGCAGATGAAGCTGGTTTCGGCGGCGTCACGGGCCAGCATTACGAGACTGTTGACAATCTGTTCGTCACCCACAGTATATAGCCGCATCACTTCCCCGTTGTCCTTGGCCTCCATCAGCAGCTCGTAGCTGCCCCGCTGGATGAAATGGTTCACGTCTGCTGCCAGGTCCGCGGCGATGTCCTCGCGGGTGGTGGACAGGATGTACAGGCCGGTGAGAGACTTGATGATCGGGCCCAGGTTTACGTTTCCTTCCTGGAGTTCCATATCAGGGATCTTTCCTATCAGGCGGAACATTGCGGGGGAGATGTACACGGCTTCGACGTTGTCGTAGTCGGAATATTTATTGTACAGGGAGCGCCCGTTCTGGGCGAAGGCGGTGACGCTGGCAGCGAGCATCACCAGGAGGGCAAATATTCTATTCATTTCCAATAACTGTATTTTTCGATGGTTGCTTCTGATTCGGATATTTTGTCAGCACCATAGGCGACGGTGCCGGAAATCTTTGAGAAGACTTTCTCCACCTCGGCATAAGCGAGATAGGGATCGTCGAAGGTGTCCTTGGGTTCGGGATTCCGGGTCAGGCCCACGGCGAGAAGGACGGCGATGGCGGCGGCGACACCTGTCGGAACGGCCCAGCGGAGCGTCCTGCCCCGGACCGCCTGCTGCACCTTCCGGGAGAGTTCCTCCGGTACGGTAATGCTTTCGTCGAGCGAGATCCGCTCCAGGTCGTCGGCGGTGAGCCGGGTGATTTCATCAATGTTCTTCATGGCGTTTCAATTTTTTTCGGGCCAGGCTGACCTGGACACGGACGTTTAAGGGGGAGAGGCCGGTCTC
>JAEEGL013479710.1_pt1 | contig 30899 bp, 25 predicted proteins | sample 9134231 | NCBI WGS metagenome assembly JAEEGL01 (sample SAMN16246548, study PRJNA631951) | gut metagenome | biome: gut microbiome; feature: rumen; material: fiber-attached | host: Bos | place: Iran: Karaj | collected 2018-10
ATATACCGGGAACAGCTTTATACAGGATGGAAAATAGGTCCTGGCTTTCAACTTCAAGTCACCGACCGTTATCTCAAGAATGTACAATGTATTGTAATCAGGGATGAAGTCACACTGCCATCTTTCTCCGTTCCACTCGAACATGTGGCTTTCGCTGAAAAAAGTCTCCAGATTACCGACAAAAGAGGACGGAATCTTAGCGATTTGACCTCGACCCTTCACGATAACCTTGGCATCAGAAATCGGGGTAAGAACTGCTTCAGAGGGTCTTTTCGCATAATAAAGATCCAGGTACTGAGTTATTATGCCAGAATTATCCATGCCATCATTCGTCAGCACACAGTTCACCACAATCGGCATCTCCTCCTCCGGATCCATGACAATGGTCTCCGCGCAAGAAGGCGCTAAACAACTTAAGGCTAAGACAAAAGATGCCAACAGCCAGAAACGAATAACTTTCAACATAAACAAGTTTTTGTTAATAATAAAACACCGTAAATGTGAAAATACGTCCCTAAACTCTTAAAATATCTTCGATTACTTGAGGAAAATGCTCCATTTCAAGGACGTGCTCCTTTGCGGCGATGTCGTCGGGAGTGTCGTCCGGTTCCAAAGGAGTGGAAAACTGGGCGATTATGTCCCCGCCGTCAACCTCACGGGTGACCCAATGGACTGTCATCCCGGTCTCGGTCTCCCCCGCCGCCTTGACGGCTTCATGGACATGATGACCGTACATCCCGATTCCGCCGTATTTCGGGAGAAGAGCGGGATGGAGGTTGATCATCCTGTGGTCATATTCATCGATCAGGAATCCCGGGATCACGAGCAGGAAGCCGGCCAGGACAATAAAGTCGATTGAATATTCTTTCAGGAGCGGCAATATGACATCCGGGTCGTTCAGGTCCGCCTTCGGGACAACCTTGACCGGAACGCCAAGACGTTCGGCCTTCGCGACCGCGCCAGCATTGGCCTTGTTGCTGATCACAAGGGCAGCGCGAGCCACGTCCGACCCCTCGAAATACTTTATGATGTTCTCACAATTGGTGCCTCCACCGGAGACTAAGATAGCCATATTAACCATATCAACCTATTGTTTGTCAGTAGTTTCCGAAGCTTGTATAATATGCACGTCCCTCTGAGGGAAAGGAATCTCGATCCCGTTATCGCGAAGAGCCTTGTAAATTAGCTCATTGGCTCTTGCCACATAGGCGTACCTCTGGTCGACGAGGACAAACTGCTTCACATTCAAGTCCACGCTGCTGTCCCCGAAGTTCCCGAGCGTCACTTGTATCCCATAAGACGGCTTGACGGTGTCGCGCCCGAACTTGTCCGGCCGGCACAAAGGCTTCAAGGCTCTCATTATCACCTTCCTGGCCTTGTCCACATCCGTACCGTAGGCCACGCCGACAGGCAGGGAAACATATTCGTAAGCATCGCTCCTGGTGAGGTTCTTGAAGGTCTTGGCGAAAAGGGTGCTGTTAGGGAAGGCTATCAGGCTGCTGTCGACCGCCATGATAGTCGTGGTCTGGTAGCTGATGTTGTCGACCGTTCCCCTGATGCCATCGCACTCGATGGTGTCCCCCACCCTCAAGCGCCCTGACATGAGCTGAACGCCGTAGAAGAAGTTGTTCAGTATGTCTTTCATGGCGAATCCCATACCGGCCGCAAGTCCGGCGGCGACCACGCTTATCGACTTGGTGGGGATCTTGAGGACCCCAATCATGACGACGACGTAAGCTCCCCATGAGAGAAGCCATATCACGTTGTTAGCCAGCGTAAGATTGACCTCGTTGGACCTGATCAGGTTGGTGCCGGATTTTGAGACATAGTCCCTGAATTTGTACACTCGGTAAAGGGACCTAGCCGCATATTCTATGTACCTGAACACGAAGAACAGCCCGACCGCCAGCAGGACTTTATACATTGATAGAGTGATGGCATTCGTGGTCAGGAACGGATAGAAGAACGCCGTCCGGCAGATCTCCGTCAGGTCGAAAACCCTGGAAGCCATGTACAGGCAGGCGGGGAATGAGAATACGATCATCACGGGGATCAGAGCCATGTCGAAGAAGTCATAAAGCCAGGTGACAAGGAAGGATGCCTCCTTCCCACCGATCTCTGAAGGATGTTTCATCTTATAGGCCCTGACACGCTTGTCAATATTCTGGGAGCGATACATCCTCAGAAGTTCCTTAACAGCCAGAATCAACTGAAGGACAGCGAGTTGGAATATCCACCAGATATAAAGCTGCAGGCCCATAAGGGCATATCCGATCAAGGAGAGCAGCAAGGTCACAGTCGTGACGACCAAAGATGCGGCCGCGAGCGCCCTATCCGCCTTGGCCACATAGTGGGAATGTTTGATGAACACACGCCACTGCCAGTAGCCGAACAATAACAGGATCGGAGGGAACACGAGATTGATCAAGCTGTTGGGAATGAATATGATCCTGAAAGCTATTATCAGCAATCCGAGGGCCAGGACAGGAATATAGATGAACAAGCCGCGGTTAAGCTGGGATCCCAGGCTTCTTACCAGCATCGAGCCCAAAAGCGCGATGAGCAGAAGGCAGTACTCGATCAGAAGGGACGAGGCCATCTTGAAGAAATTCGTCCCTATCTTCGGAGAGGCGCCCGCCAAAACCAGCAGGAATATGAACAGCACAATCGCGACCAGGAGGTTGAAGACCAGTTCCTTGCTGGCGAATCCCTCGGTCTTGAACATGCCCACCCGACGCTTGAGGCCCTTGGTAGCCAGCCAGCTCACAAGGGCAGCGAAAGCGAGATAGATGAGTATGATGAATGTGAACCCAATCACTATCGGACCCCTCCAGTCACTATGTATTGTCTGCCCCTGGAAATCTCTGGAATATTTGTCTTTATAATCCCTTAATGCCTTGGAAGAGAATTGTTTGAAATGAGTCAGCACGTACCAGAAGTCCCTCTGGCCCTCGACGAAGATTTTCTTCTGGATAACTTTGTAACGCTCCTGGGCATAGTCGTAGGCCTCCCTGAGGCGTTTGTCCGTGGTCTCGTAATATTCCTTATCCTTCACCAGCATCTCGCGGGCTTTGGTGAACATGTCCAGGAGCCCGGTAGCGTAAAAGATGCAGCTGTCCCTGTCGATCCGGGCCGTGCTGTCAAGCTGGAAATCAAACAACGGCTCGTCCTCGGCCTCTTGACGGGAAACGGAGGAGAAATCAGCGACCGGCAAATCCTTAAGGGAACCTATGTGCAAGGTCATCGCAAGCATCCCGAGAAGGGAGGGTCCAAGACTGTCCGGGACTGACATCAACTCCGGAGGAATGATCTTCAGAGCCTTCAGCAACCGGTCATAACGGTCTATCTCGATGTCGAAATAAGAGACAATATTGTCAAAAGGAATCTTGCTCTCTGTGAAGTTGTGGTACTGGTCCGTGACTCTGCGGAGAGCATAGGTGAGGTCAAAGGTGAAGTCCTGCTTCTGGGAATAGAGCATGAGAGAGAGCTCGTCGCAATCCTTGACCAGCTTGATCAGGTCCTCGTGCTGCCTGTCCTGCTGGGCCTCGAAACCGGCCTGGCTCATCTCCATGTCCATGTACGCCTTGCTCAGCTCATAACGGAGCACCTTGAGGGTCCTGGTTATGTCTTTCTCATTGAAAACAGCCCCGGACCTGCCTGAGGGAACAAGCAGCAGGAAAAAAGTAAGCAGAATGAATAGGTAGCCTTTCCTTATTCTCATAGTATTATCTCGCTATCAATGAATCTATTATATTCTTGTAAACAACATGTACCGAGTCCAGGGCGGCGAGATTCTCCGGCTTGATCGGCTCACCTGATGGAGAGTCAAGCGTCAAAGGATTCACTGGCGTTCCGTCCTTCCAGACCCTGAAATCGAGATGAGGGCCGGTAGCCACACCGGTGGCCCCTACGTATCCTATCACATCGCCCTGGCTGACATGAACCCCAGCCTTGATCCCTTTGGCATAACGTGACAGATGCATGTAAGAAGTAGTGTAGGTGGAGTTGTGACGGATTTTCACGGTGTTGCCTCCTCCGTTGGTCCAACCGGCGCTCAAAACCGTGCCGTCACCGATTGACATGACCGGAGTGCCTGTCGGGGCGGCATAGTCCACAGCGGTGTGCGCCCTGACCTTACCGGACACGGGATGTTTCCGGTGATATGAGAACCCGGAACTGATTCTCGTGAACTTCAAAGGAGCCTTGAGGAAAGCCTTCTTAAGGCTGGAACCATCTTCTTTCCAATACATTCCACCTCCGTCTCCCTGGTCGAACATGATGGCCGGAACCACTTTGCCATCCCTCTCGAATTCAGCGTAATAGATCGGATCCACCGAAACGACCTCCCCGTCACAGACGCTCTTGTCGAAAAGGATCTTGAACCTGTCGCCCTGCTGGAGAGAGAAAAAGTCAACTGACCAGGCGTAGATCTCGGAAAGGGACACGATAAGGCTGGCGGGAGCTCCAGCAGCCGTCATGTCGTTCCATAAGGACGATGAGATCGTCACATCGGCATATTCCCTGGAAGTCTCCACCGGGCGGGAGAAATTCCAAACAGCCAGCGAGTCCGAGGTCCGGAAAACAGTTCCCCGCGTCTTGTCTCTCTTGTAAACCACGTACTTGAGGGCCACTTCCGCTGTCGAGTCCATAGCGGCGGTGTCGACACTGTAATAGGCGCTGACCGTGTTGCCGGCCCGCATTTTCCTGACATCGAACAGCGTGTCGCAGGCTTCAGCAAGGGACAGGGCATCCTCAGAGCTCATTCCAAGCCTCACCATCAAAGATGTGAAGGCCTCTCCGGGCCGGACCTTGTCCTCCATCATGTCATAGTCCTCGGTGGGAAATCCCTCGGGTGGAAGAACAGCGACGGGGGCTTCCTTAGGAGCCGCGACAGGTTTTTCACGACAGCCCGTAAGAAGAATTGACGAGCTGAAGGTTAAAAAAACAAAAAATATTGAAAGATATTTTTTATCCATCTCGCAAATTTAATAAAAACCCCTTCCAACATGAAGGAAGTGAAGGGAAAAAGGATCATATTAGCCGCAAAAAACCTGCAAGAATCATGAAAAACCTCAAAGCTCGCCTCATTATTCCGGTATTTTTTACCATCACGGTTTCAAATGCCCAAACCGCCGCTGACACGAGCCTCGTCATCAGGGAGGCCGTGGTTTCCGCCAAAAAGGGAGAGGCATCGGGCGGGACCGGCTCCATTGTTGTCCCGGCCGGAATGGTGAAAAGCAGCTTGGCGCTTCTTGGTGAGGCTGACGTATTGAAAACCATCCAATTGCTTCCAGGAATCCAGGCCGGGAATGAGGGGCTTTCGGGAATATATGTCCGGGGAGGAGGCTCGGACGAGAACCTGATCCTTCTGGACGGGGTCCCGGTTCACTGCCAGGGCCATCTTCTTGGCCTTCCCTCCCCTTTCCAAAGCGAGATGCTCGAAGAGGTGATGATCCACAAAGGTGCCTTTCCCGCCAGGTATGGTGGCAGGGCCTCGAGCGTGCTGGAGATACGGACCGTCCAGCCACAATCCGGAAGCCGGACAAAAGTCTGCCTCGGAGCTGGCACTTTGAGTGACAAGCTCCATCTTGAGGGCAATTCTCCGGGTGGTAGAATCTCCTGGTCGGTAAGCGGGAGAGGAACGCACACACTTCTGATGGATGGGGTCCTCAAAGCTTTCAAGATACCGGCCAACTTGTACTTTCACGATCTCCACGCCAAGGCCAGCGGATATTTTAGCGACAAGAACTCATTCAGTGTCAGCTTCTTTGACAGCAAGGACAAAATCTATTACAAAGAAGATGGCCAGACGACCGATTTCTCATGGGGAACCCGCATGGTTGCCGCCGGATGGAAACGCGGATGGAGCCAGGACTTGTCTTCAGAAGTTATCCTGGCCACGAGCGGATACTGCCTTGACACTGGTTCCAAGATGGCAGGAAGCCGGAGGGAGGCGTTAAGGACCGGCCTTGAGGACCTGATAGCAAAGGCTGATCTGCTCTATTCGGGAATAAGGGGGCATGATGTCCGGTATGGGATGGAGGCGATCCGGCATGTGTTCAGGCCGGAGGCGGACTTCGACAACGGGAAGGACGGACAAGTCAGAGATCTAAACCCAGCCTCCCGCGAAACCGGCTACGAGGCCGCCATTTACATGGAAGACCGAATCAAAGCCACAAACTGGCTTACCCTCAACACCGGATTAAGGTTGACCGCCTTTAGCGCCCAAGGGAAAACAAGGATCTGCCCAGAGCCAAGGGTATCATTCACTACCGGCAAAGCCACAGGACCTTCTGTAAAGATCGGATATTCAAGAGTTTCCCAACACATCCACCAGCTATCGTCACCAGTCGCGATTCTTCCTGTGGACATGATCGTGCCGGTCACAAAGTCAATCGGTCCCGAGATCTCGGACCAGGTCTCCGCCGGCATCAGCCTCAACGTCCCCAAAGGAATCAGAATCTCAATCGAGGCCTATTGGAAAAAGACGGAAGGGGTTCTGGAATATAAGGACGGAATTGACTTCATTGATAACTTCGACACATGGGAGGAAGACGTCGCCTCCGGTACAAGCCGTTCCAGAGGAATAGAGTTCCATGCCCGCAAGAGCGAGGGAAAGACCACGGGATGGATCGGTTACACCCTCTCAAAGAGCGAGAGGCGCTTCGCCGCCGGGGAGATCAGTGGCGGGGAATGGTTCCCCAGCCGGCACGACTGCCGCCACAGCGGCACAGCCGTGATCGAGCGCAAGTTGGGACATGGTTGGGAGGCTGGAGCGACCTGGACATATTCCACAGGAGGAGCGCTCACGATCCCGGAAAAAGACGGGAGCATGTCCCATGGTTCGACTCCGCTCACCAACCACAGAGGAAACTACCGCCTGCCTCCTTCCCATAGGCTCGACCTTGGTATGACAAACCATAAGCCCAAACGCCGCGGGGAAAGAATATGGAGCCTCGGAGTCTATAACGCCTATAACAGGAAGAACCCGAACCTTGTCTTCCCTGTCACTGGTGACGAGGATGACGGTTCGAGTCCTCCGGATAATGCGGGGAAGGTCACTGTCAAAAAGATAAGCTTCCTTCCCGTTATACCTTCAGTGGGCTACACTAGAGTTTTTTGATGATCTCCATTCCTTTGCGGATGGCCTCCTCATTCTTGGGGATGAGGTGATGGTGACGCTCGGGAAGAGTCTTGCGAAGGGCGGCAAGAACGCTGTCGATCCCCACGACGGGATGGATTTTCAGCAGACCACCAAGAACAATCATGTTGAAAGTCTTGATGAGGTTCATCTCGGCAGCGGCATCCATGGCGTCGATCCTGTAGACATCTATGTCTGTCCTTTTCGGAGGCTCAGGAATCCCATAACTGTCGTAGATCAAGGTTCCACCCGGCTTGACTTTGGGCTCGAATTTCTCCAGCGATGGCTGGTTAAGCACGATTGCCGTATCGTAGCTGGAAAGGATCGGCGACGAGACCGGATCGTCGCTGACGATCACGGTCACATTGGCAGTGCCACCCCTCTGCTCAGGGCCATAGGCGGGCATCCAGGTGACTTCCTTTCCTTCCATGAGCCCCGCATAAGCGAGGATCTTACCCATCGAGAGGACTCCCTGTCCTCCGAATCCGGCGATTATTATCTCTTCTGTCATGGTCTTATCATTTATTTAACAGCACCGGTGTCCTTGAGGTCTCCGAGATGGTAGAACTCGAACATGTTCTCCTCCATCCACTTGTTGGCCTTTTCAGGGCTCATCTTCCAACCAGAGTTGCAGGTCGAGACGATCTCCACGAGATTGGAACCTTTGCCCTGCATCGAGTATTCGAAAGCCTTCCTGATGGCCTTCTTGGCGCGGTTGATGGCCGCCACGGAATGGACGGACTGGCGAGTCACATAGCAAGTGCCGTCGAGAGTCGCGGCTATCTCCGTCATCTTCAGCGGATAACCATGGAGGCTCACTTCCCTACCGTAGGGGCAAGTGGCGGTCTTCATCCCGAGAAGGGTGGTCGGGGCCATCTGGCCTCCGGTCATTCCGTAGATGGCGTTGTTGATGAATATCATCGTGATGTTCTCAGCCCTATTGAGAGCGTGGATAGTCTCTGCCGTGCCGATGCAGGCGAGATCGCCATCACCCTGATAGGTGAACACCAGCCGGTCCGGCCAGAGGCGTTTGACGGCGCTCGCGAGTGCCGGAGCCCTTCCATGGGCAGCCTCCTGCCAGTCAACATCAATGTACTTGTAGGCGAACACGGCGCATCCCACAGGAGAGATAGCGACGGTCTTGTCGGTCATGCCCATCTCCTCGATAACCTCCGCCACGAGCTTATGGACCACCCCATGGCTGCAGCCGGGGCAGTAATGCATCGGAGTGTCATTCAGGAGGGCGGGTTTCTTGTAGACTACCTGGCCTTTCTCTATGATTTCTTCTCTTGTCATGGCTTCCAGTTTTTAAAATGAGCTTTTCAGGACCTCAACGACTTCGTCAGGATCAGGGATAATGCCTCCCAGACGGCCGAAATGGCGCACAGGAACCTTACCCTCAACAGCGAGGCGGATGTCCTCGACCATCTGGCCGGCGTTGATCTCAAGCGAGAGAATTCCCTTAACGCGCCCGGCGAGAGACTTCACTTCCTCTGTCGGGAACGGCCACAGGGTAATAGGACGGAGAAGTCCGACCTTGATTCCTTGCGAGCGGGCTATCTCGATGCTCTTCTTGGCGATACGGGCGGCCGATCCGAAAGCGACAATCGCATAGTCGGCATCGTCGAGCATGAACTCCTCGTAACGGACTTCCTTGGCCTCGATCTCACGGTACTTGGCCTGTATCCTCAAGTTGATGATTTCCATCTCCTCGGAACGGAGCTCCAGGGATGTGATGATGTTGGGCTTCCTGCCGCCTTTGCGGCCAGTAGTGGCCCAGGGGCACTCTTTGATTATCTCTTCCTCAGTACGACGAGGCTTGAAAGGAGGAAGAACGACCTTCTCCATCATCTGGCCGATAGCGCCGTCGGCGAGGATCATGGCCGGATTGCGGTAACGGAAGGCCAGGGTGAACGCGAGATCCACGAAATCAGCCATTTCCTGGACAGATGCCGGGGCGAGGACGATAAGGTGATAGTCTCCATGACCGCCACCCTTGCAAGCCTGGAAATAATCAGACTGGCTGGGCTGGATCGTTCCAAGGCCGGGACCGCCTCTCATGACATTGACTATCAATGCCGGGAGCTCGGCGCCAGCCATGTAGGATATTCCCTCCTGCATAAGGCTGACTCCAGGACTGGAAGAAGATGTCATGACCTTCTTTCCGCTGGCGGCTCCGCCGTAGACCATATTGATAGAGGAAACCTCGCTCTCAGCCTGAAGGACCACCATACCTGTGGTTTCCCAAGGCTTCTGCTCCGCGAGAGTCTCGAGCACCTCCGACTGGGGAGTGATAGGATAGCCGAAATAGCCGTCGCAACCGCAGCGGATCGCGGCGTGGGCAATGGCCTCATTGCCTTTCATCAAAGTGATTTCCTGATCTGCCATAGCTTTACTCGGTTTTAAGACGGTAAACGGTTATACACCCGTCCGGGCACACAGTGGCGCAAGAGGCGCAGCCGGTACAGGTGTCTGCGAGAACCTCATGGGCGAAGTTATAGCCCTTGCGGTTCACCTCCTTGCCGGTCAGGGCAAGGACATCAAGCGGGCAGGCGACGACGCAGAGGTTGCATCCCTTGCAACGCTCGGTGTCGACGACGGTCGCTCCTTTCATTTTAGCCATAATACCTTAGTGTTATTATTGATTGTACATGTCTTTGTTGTAAAAGTCCAGGATGTCATTGGCCATCCTGTAGGCGTTTGAGGCGGGACTTTCGGGATTGATCGCAATCGCCTCAAGGTAGTTGTTGATGGCCCCCTGCCAGTCGCCTTCTTTCCTGAAGGCATTGCCCAGAAGGTAATATGCCCGGTCGGGAGTCTCCCCGGATGAGGAGATATATTCCTTGAGGAGAGACTTGGCCTCCCCAATCCTCCCCTCCTGGAGAATGGCTTCTATCCGATCCAGGCTTTCCACGGCCCCTATTCGTCAATGAATACGCACCAGCCGCGCGGATCCGGCCTGAGTCCCCTCTGGATCCCGATGATCTCGTTGTAGAGAGCCTCGCTCTTGGGACCGCATTTCTCCGGCGAGCTGATATCGTAACGTCTGGAGATCTCACTTCCCTCAAGGGTAGGCTTGTCGTCTATCTGGCAGACCGGAGTGATCACGACGGCAGTCCCGCATGACCCAACCTCATCAAACTCAGCGAGTTCCTCAACGCGGATAGGTCTCATCTCGACCTTCATGCCCATGTCCTCGGCGACAGTACGGAGACTGCTGTTCGTGATTGAAGGCAGGACACTATGGGAAAGAGGAGTCACATAGGTGTTCCCCTTGATGGCGAAGAAGTTGGACGAGCCGAACTCTTCAATAGTGGACTTTGTGGAAGAATCCAGGAAGAGCAGTTCCCTGTAGCCGGAATTATGCGCCAGATTGTAGGCGTGAAGCGACTGGGCATAGTTGGCGCCAAGCTTGTAACCGCCTGATCCTTGGGCCGCTGAGCGGTCGTAATTACGTGAGATCACGGCGTTGGCGGGCGCAAGGCTCTTCGCTCCCGAATATGTCCCCACCGGCGAGCACATCACAGCGAACATCACGTCCTTCGCGGAGCGGATGCCAAGCTGGGGATTATAGCCGAACAAGACCGGCCTGAGGTAAAGCGAGGCGCTGGGGACCTCAGCCGGCGGCAGGAACTCGAGATTGCCCTTCACGCAGCGGACGCACATGTCGATAAACAGTTCCTCTGAGGGATATGGCATGTCCAGGTACATGGCTCCGTCCTTCATCCTTTTGGCATTCATGTCGGGACGGAAAAGCCTGATCTTGCCATCAACTCCCCGGAAAGCTTTCATGCCCTCGAAACACGAAGGGGCGTAATGGAACACACCGGCGAAAGGACTCAACACAAAGTTGAAATCCTCTGTCACGACCGGACTCTCCCACTTGCCGTCAATGCAACGGCTGTAAACGATCGTCCTTGTCTTAGTGTAGCTGAATGAAAGACTATTCCAATCTATAATATTCATATAACGCGGTATTAGAGTTAGTGTCAATCTTCTATTATCCTGTCTTTGTTGTAGGTGTGGACCTTAACGCTCCCGGACAGTATCAGGTAACCATTCTCGGCCAGGCTGGCTATCTCGTCCTCCCCGGGGAAGACCTCGACGGGGGCGATGAAGCCGATCTTGGCTTTTATCGCGTCCATCAGCCTCTCGCTGTGGGCGATCCCTCCGGTGAGAAGGATGGCGTCGACCTTGCCGTCAGCGGTGGCTGACATGGAGGCGATGTACTTGCAGATATTGAGGACATAAGCCTTCAAGAAGGTCTGGGCGAGCTCATTTCCCTCATCAGCGAGTTTCTGGACATCGATCATGCTGTTGGTCCCGAAATATGCCACGGCTCCTCCCCTTCCGACAAGTTTCTTCTTGATCTCATCCTTCGTGTATTTCCCACTGAAGCACATGTCTATCAACTCGAAAGGAGGACAGCAGCCCGCGCGCTCCGGAGTGATGGGCCCGTCGCCGCCAAGTCCATGGTTGACGTCCAGCACCCGCCCGTTCTTGTGGAGGGATATGGTAGCGCCGCCTCCCATGTGGGCGACGATAAGAGTAGCGTCACTGGTAATCTTGCCGTGTTCCTTCAAGTAACGACGCACAATAGCCCTTGAATTAAGGGCATGGAACAGTGTCTTGCGAGTGAATTCGGGAATACCTCCCATCCGGCATTCGGGCAACATCTCGTCCGCCATCGGAGGATCGGCGATATAAGCCGTCGTGGTCCCGAAACGGGGCGTCAAGCCTTTCGAAGCCCTTATCTTGTTTATCTCCCCCGCGATGTCATCAGCGAGGATAGCGCTCAGGTTGCAGGCGTGGACTCCGTCCCTTCCACTGAAGAGGACATCCCTCATGTCCTGGTTGACATTGTAGACTCCAGTGATGACCGGGGTGATCAACCCGCCTCGGGCCATGACTATGTCCACATCCTCGAGGGGAATCCCCCTTGACGCCATGAAATCCTTGATCGCCTGGCGGCGCATGTCGGACTGGTCCATGACGGAAGGATACTTCGCCACATCCGCGGCGGTGTGCTCAAGTTTCTCGTCAAAAACCCGATTGCCATCTGAATAATAGCCCAACTTCGTAGTCGTGGAGCCTGTGTTGATTATCAGAATGTTTCCTTTCATCTCGATTCATTATCGGGCTTAAATATATTACATTTTTTCAACAAAATCAAGAAAATCCTCCTAAACTGTAAGAAACACAGTCGTAATAAAAACGATTTGACACTTGGAGTCAGGAAATGGATATGACCGTCAAAACCTTGTCAACGACCCGGAAACGGACTTCCCGACCGCCGAATGACATTCCGTATTCTTTAGACGGATCATTGTGGTAACTTGGCCTGGGGTCGAGCGACAGGATGTCCCGTAGACTCTCGACATCTACTGCGGAAGTGTCGACACCGTCAGGAATCACGACTTCAAGGGTTTCCCACGGCGAAGACTCCGTGAATCCGGATCTCGCTCCCGGATGTGAGTCGGCGTATTCGACGTAGGGCTTGATGTCATAGATCGGCGTGCCGTCCATCAGGTCGGCACCGAGGACGTTGATCACCGGTCCGATCGGCTTGCCGTCGGGCCCTTTGGCTTCATAGTCAATTGATTCCAGTCGAACGGAGGACAGGCCGAGAGGATTCGGCCTGAACGGTGACCGGCTCGCGAACACGCCGACCCGCCGGTTCCCTCCCAGCCTCGGCGGCCTAACCGTCGCCTGAAATGCCACGGCTTCAGCCAGTCTGGCAGGCTCAACCTCCTCGCACTGCCCTTCGACTCCGCTCAGCCCTTCGACTCCGCTCAGGGACCGGTCGACTCCGCTCAGGGACCGGGCGGGAGTTTTATGCGAGGAGAACTCCCAGATCAGCCAAAGGTAATCGAAGCCCTCAAGGCCCCGTAGAGCGTCGGCGGAACGGTATTCGGGTTCGAAGACAATGCGGCCGCGAAGGGCCGGCGCCAGACCGGCCTGCCTCGGGATCCCGAACTTCTCCGGAAAAGGTGACCGGAAATATGCGATAGGTTTAATTTCCATATTCAAAGCTATTTAACGACCCTCACCGGAACCCCCGCTCCAGTCTTGACCTCCCCCATGACAAAGAAACTGTTAAGTCCCCCGATGCAATCGAGATCACCCAGGATCCTGAGGACAAACCTCTGATACTCCTTCATGCTTGAAACGTAAACTTTCATCAGGAAATCATAGTCTCCAGAGATATTGTAACACTCCCCGACTTCGCTGAGATCCTGGACCGCATCCATCAAGGCTTTCGCGTTCTCGAAAGTATGCTGTTTGAGTTTTATGAAGCAGAACGCCACAAACGAGCAGTCCAGTTTGTCGGTGTCCAGCACGGCCGCCACCTTCTTGATGTAGCCCTGCTCCCGCAGGCGCTTTACCCGCTCGAACACAGGCGTGGGCGAAAGATGCACTTTGGCGGCAAGTTCCTTGTTAGTCACGTCGGCGTTCTCCTGAAGGGCCTTGAGAATGGCGACGTCTTTCTCATCCAATCCGTTCATCGTGAAAAAATTCTGTTAATTCGGGTCTGCATGGAATATATCCGAAAATATTCCTACTTGTTTCCACAAAAATAGTAAAATTTCCCAAAGTTACGAAACTTCTTGGAATCATTTTCCAAACACGATACCTTTGCGAAAGAACTTTTCAAACAGACAACATCATGAGCGAGACTAAATTACACATTGAGACCATTGCTATCCATGCCGGGCAGGAAACCCCGGATCCAGTGAGCGACTCCAGAGCGGTTCCCATATACCAGACAACATCATACGTGTTCCACAACAGCGCCCACGCGGCCGACAGGTTCGGACTAAGGGATCCGGGCAACATCTACGGACGCCTGACCAATTCGACGCAGGATGTTTTCGAGACAAGGATAGCTGCCCTTGAAGGTGGTGTCGCCGCCCTGGCGGTAGCTTCCGGAGCGGCGGCTGTTACCTACGCTTTGCAGAACATAGCCAGGGCCGGCGACCACATCATCGCCGCCGACAACCTCTACGGAGGCTCATTCAACCTCATCACCCACACCCTATCCACCCAGGGAATCAGCAACACCATCCTCAAAGTCAACGACTTGGAGGCCCTTGAGAAAGCCATACAGCCCAATACCAAAGCCATTTACGCCGAGACTTTCGGCAACCCCAACTCGGATGTGACCGACCTAGAGGCCATCTCTAAAGTAGCCCACGCCCACGGGATCGCCGTGATTGTGGACAACACTTTCGCCCCTCTGATATTCAGGCCATTGGAGCATGGAGCGGACATAGTCGTCCATTCCGCCACAAAGTTCATCGGCGGCCACGGGACCACCCTCGGAGGAGTAATTGTGGACGGCGGGAAATTCGACTGGAAAAAGAACGCCGACAGGTATCCTTCCATAGCGAAGCCTGATCCCAGTTATCATGGGGCGGTATTCGCCGATGTCGCCGGACCCGCGGCCTTTGTCACGAGGATACGGGCTGTCATCTTGCGGGACACAGGGGCCTGCGTCAGCCCTATCTCGGCGTGGATCCTGCTGCAAGGCGTAGAGTCTCTCCCCTTGCGGATCGAGCGCCATGTCCAAAACGCCCTCAAGGTCGTGAAATACCTGGAGGCGCATCCGAAGGTAGCGAAGGTCAACCATCCCTCGCTTCCGAGTCACCCGGACAACGCCCTGTACAACAAGTACTTCCCGAACGGAGGAGGATCAATATTCACCTTCGAGATAAAAGGCGGGAAGGAAGATGCCTGGAAATTCATCGACAACCTGAAGATCTTCTCCCTGCTCGCCAATGTTGCCGATGTCAAGAGCCTGGTAATCCATCCGGCTTCCACGACACACTCCCAAATGACACCGGAAGAACTTGAGCAGCAGCATATTACGCCGACTACAATCCGCCTCTCCATCGGAGTGGAGCACATTGATGACATAATAGCCGATCTCGACCAGGCTTTTGATTCAATCTGAAAATCATTATATTTGGATAAAATAAAAAAGAACTTGACAAAGAACACCAGACCATACGTTTCCCTGGAGATAGTCCCGCCTCTGAAGGGAATGACCAAATCTGAACTGCTGGATGAGATCCGGCAGTTCATGGAGTTTAATCCCAGGTACATAAATGTGACCTGCCACCGGGACGAGGTTGCCTTCGAGGAGCGTCCTGACGGGACCTTCGTGAAGCGGCTGGTGCGCAAGCGCGTGAGCGAGAGCGCCGTCTGCGGAGCGATCCAGTCGGAGTTCAAGGTCGATGTGGTGCCGCACATCATCTGCGGAGGGTCCACCGCGGAAGAGATCGAGTTCCAGCTTCAGGACTTCAAGTTCATGGAGATATCCAACGTGCTGGCCCTCAGGGGGGACTGCCTCACGGGAGAAAAACGCTTCACGCCCACTCCCGGGGGATATTCCCACGCTAACGAGCTTGTCGGCGCCATCCGCTCTTTCGAGAGGGAAAACGGTTGCGAGGGATTCTTCAACATCGGCGTGGGCTGCTACCCAGAGAAGCATTTCGAGGCCGCCAATCTTGACGACGACATCGCCGCCATGAAGCGGAAAGTGGACGCCGGAGCCAACTACATGGTCACCCAGATGTTCTTCGACAACGAGGTGTATTACGAATATGTCGCCCGCTGCCGGGAGGCCGGGATCACCGTCCCGATCATCCCGGGGCTCAAGCCCCTTTCCACCCACAAGCAGGTCAGGACCCTTCCGGAGACCTTCTCGATCGATATTCCCAAGGTCCTGACACGTGAGCTGGAGGCCCACAAAGACAACAAGGAGGCGGTGTACCGGATCGGTCAGGAATGGTGCGAGGCGCAGTGCAAGGACCTAATCGCGCATGGAGTACCGGCCGTGCATTTCTACACCATGGGCAAGACGGCCAATGTGGTCGGAATACTCAGGAACTGTTTTTAGGCAATGGAAGACATCCATCTCGCGTTAAGGGAAAGGATCCTCATCCTCGACGGGGCTATGGGCACGGTGCTCCAGGGCCGAGGCCTTCAGGGCAACAGCGAACTGTTCAACCTGTCCCATCCCGAAATAGTCGAGGATATTCATTCTGAATATATTAAAGCAAGAGCTGACATAATAAGCACCAACTCATTCGGGGCCAATAAGATATCCCAATACGAACTAGGCCTTTCCCAGAAAGCGTCCGACATGGCTGAGGCGGCGGCGAGAATAGCCCGGCGGGCAGCGGACAAGGCCGGTCGAAAGGTCTGGGTCGCCGGAAGCGTTGGGCCGACCGGGAAGTCGCTCACGCTTGCCCAGAACATAGGGGACCCCGTGTTCCGGCCATATTCATTCGATGAGATGGCTGCCGCCTACGAGGAGCAGATAGGGGCTCTCATCGCAGGAGGCGTGGATTTGCTGCTGCTCGAGACGTGCTTTGACTCGCTGAACGCCAAGGCTGCCTTGTACGCGGTCTCGAAACTTGAGAATATTCCACCCATAATGATCTCAGTGTCACTGGGTGACAAGTCCGGAAGGACACTGACCGGCCAGACTCCCGAGGCATTCTACCGCTCCGTCCGGCACTGCTCTCCCCTCTCTTTCGGGCTTAACTGCTCGCTGGGGTCCAGGGAGATGATCCCTCTGATCGCAGACGTTGCTCGCTTTGTGGATGGCGCTGTCAGTTGCTACCCGAACGCGGGTCTTCCGGATGCCATGGGGGCTTATGATGAGTCGCCTCAGGTCATGGCCGCGGCGATCCGTGAGATGGCGCTCCATGGATCCGTCAACATCGTCGGAGGCTGCTGCGGCACCACCCCCGCCCATATTGCCGCAATCGCCGCCGCCGTCCATGGCCTACCACCAAGAATCGTCCGTTCCGGGGAGGCTGATAATTCATGGAAGCCATTGTATGTAAGCGGCTTGGAGAGCGTGGAGATTGACCGGAGCAGGAACTTCACTGATGTCGGCGAGAGGACAAATGTGGCGGGATCCAGGAAATTCGCTCGCTTGATCGCCTCGGGAGACTACGAGGAGGCCTTGCGGATCGCCGCCGGACAGATAGAAAACGGAGCCGACATCATCGACATCAACATGGACGACGCCATGCTGGACTCCGCCAAAGAGATGGAAACCTTCCTGCGCCACATCGCCGGAGAGCCGGAGGTCGCCAAGGCCGCGATAATGATCGACTCGTCCCATTGGGACACGATTGTCACTGGCCTGAAAAACGCCCAAGGGAAGAGCATCGTCAACTCTATTTCACTTAAAGAAGGAGAAGAAATATTCCTACATAAGGCACGTGAGATAAAGGCTTTAGGAGCCGCACTTATAGTCATCGCATTCGACGAGGAAGGGCAGGCTACCACCTATGACAGGAAGATCGCCATCTGCCAGAGAGCATATTCCCTCTTGACTGAGAAGGCGGGATATTCCCCGACAGACATCATATTCGATGTGAACGTCCTGCCGGTCGGGACAGGCATCCCCGAGCATTCACGCTACGGTATCGATTTCATAGAGGCCGTCCGATGGATAAAGGAGAATCTTCCGGGATGCCGGACTTCCGGGGGAATATCCAATCTCTCTTTCGCCTTCAGGGGCAACAATGCCGTCCGGGAGGCGATGCACACCGTATTCCTTTATCATGCGATCAAGGCCGGGCTTGACATGGGGATCGTCAATCCGGGGATGCTCAAGGTCTATGATGAGATCGATCCGGAGCTTCTGCGGCGCGTGGAGGATGTCATCCTGGATTCGGATCCTGATGCCACTGAGCGGCTGATCGACTTCGCTCAGGAGATAATGTACGCCGAGACAGGCATTGGCGAGTCCGGACCGGAACGAACTGAAGCGAGCGGTAGGGCCGACCGGTCCCTGAGCGGAGTCGAAGGGAGCGGGGCCGAGCGGTCCCTGAGCGGAGTCGAAGGGCGGAGCGAGGCGGTTGGAACCACCTATACCCCCGAAGTCGATAGGAAAGAAAGCGTCGAGGAACGGATAAAAAGGGCTCTGGTGAAGGGAGACGTTTCGGGGCTGGAGGCGGATCTTTTGGAGTGCCTTGGGCAATATGACAGCGAGGCTTTCAAGGTCATCGACGGCCCTCTGATGGACGGTATGGCCCGAGTCGGTGAGCTGTTCGGGGCCGGCAAGATGTTCCTGCCACAGGTCGTGAAGTCAGCCCGGACGATGAAGGCGGCAGTAGAGTTGCTTCAGCCTCATCTTGAGGCAAGCGCCTCAAAGGCCTCCAACAGGCCCAGGGCGGTATTCGCCACAGTGAAGGGAGACGTCCATGACATTGGAAAGAATATTACCGGTATAGTGTTCACCTGCAATGGTTTCGATGTGACGGACCTGGGGGTCATGGTCCCGAAGGAGACGATCCTCGAGGAGGCCGCTCGGGTCAAGGCTGACATCATCGGTGTCAGCGGGTTGATCACTCCGTCGCTGTACCAGATGGAGCTTCTTTGCAAGGACATGGAGGCGCTTGGGCTTGACACTCCCCTCCTTGTCGGCGGAGCGGCTGCTTCGGCGGTCCATACGGCGGTGAAGCTTGCTCCGCTTTACAAGCATGTTTTCTATGGGGCTGACGCGTCGGCTTCGGCGGTTCTGGCGAGTAAGCTTGTGAGTGATCGGGTGGCGACGGAGGCGGCTGAGCATGAGAGGCAGAGGGGGCTTCGGGAGGCGTATGAGACTTCTGCTTCGCGTCCTGGCCAAGCCACTGGTGAGCCGGCTCCGACATTGCCGTCGTCTCCCTGCGCTTCGCCGGAGAATGGTGACGCGGCGGCAAGTACCGGTCCTGACTCGCTGCGCTTCGCGCCCTATCCGGGAAAATGCTCGTCAGGGCCGGTCTTGACCGCCGCTTTCCCTGCGGACAGCTATATCAAGGGGAATCCTTTTAGGGATATTCGGGCAAGGGGGCTTTCTGTAGAGGAGGTGGAGCCGTTCTTCGACTGGGGAATGTTCGCCACGATCCTTGGGGCCAGAGCGGACAGGAACCACTTGGAATTCATGAGATTAAGGTCCGAGGGAGAGGCCGTTCTGAAAGAGCTGCGCTCCAGCGGAGAGTGCCGGATAACGATCTCGGCCAGATTCGACTTGGCCCATCGGGAGGGCAACGACATCATCTCCCGAGATTTCCGCCTGCCAATGTTCAGGCAGCATTCTTCCTCCGGAAACTCGGCCAATGGCCTTTCCCTGGCCGATTTCGTGCCTTCTTCGGAATATGGCTTCGACTCCCCCATGGGAATGTTCGCGATCAGCGTCCTATTGCCACCGTCTCCAAGCGCTTCTGGAGGCTGTCAAGGCCGATCCAGCCGACCATTTTCCCGGATAGGGCGCGAAGCGCAGGGAGGCTGGATCGGGCCTTGCCGCCGCACCGCCTTGCAAGAAGAGAAACAAGATGATTTGGTATTTCGGGCAGTGATACTGACTCTGGCGGAAGCGGCGTCATCATGGCTAGATGAATATGTGAAGAGCTTCATTCCTGATGGCGCGGAGTTCAAGGTCATCAAACCGGCTGCCGGATATTCCAGTTGCCCGGACCACACTCTCAAGCGGGACATACTTCGGTTGCTGCCTGCCGCGGATGCCCTGGGAATAACTCTTCTGGACAGCTGCGCGATGATTCCCGATGCGTCTATCTGCGGACTTATATTCATTCATCCGGAAGCCACCTACCCCGAGATCCGCCGCCTATCCTCCTCTGAGATTGACGAATACGCCGCGCGCCGCGGCATGTCCGACTCCGACAAAGCCCGCTTCCTCGGCCACCTGCTCTGACACCGGATCCTGTCAGAACACCTGATAGATTCAGAGGTGGGAGCCGGCCCTTCGGCTCCGCTCAGGGACCGGAAATGGCGATCTGGGGCCGGGGATGGGCCCTTCGGCTCCGCTCAGGGACCGGAAATGGCGATCTGGGGCCGGCAGCTGGATTACTGGTCTTCCGGGTGGTCTGTCCAGTCGTGATTGATGTCGTAACCAGTTGAGTGGATCGAAGGCCCGGCCCCAACATATTCATTCTCAGCAGCCGCCTTAAGGATCCTCGCCCTGGTGTTCTTGAATAGCCAGAAGCAGAACGCAATCAGTGCCAGCGTGATGAGCAGCGACAGCGCCTCGTTCAGCTCGCTGAAGAAGCAAAGCGTGTCGTAGATCCCGTGGAGGATCACAGGATAGAGCCACATCTTGATTTTGGCACCGTTATACTCCTTGCCCCTGAAATGGTGCTGGGAATAGTAATATCCCATCGTCACGGCAAAGGCGAAGTGGCCAGGAACGGCGAAAAGGGCCCGTGTGAAAGCCACGTCTACCCAGTTGGCTCCGGCGCTGATGACATAGATGATGTTCTCGAATGCGGCGAAGCCAAGCCCGACAGTCGTGGCGTAGACGATCCCGTCATAGCGCTCGTCGAACTCAGGGCAGTTGCGAAGCAAAAGCCAGAGCATCAGAAGCTTGGCAGTCTCCTCGGGAATAGCGGCTCCGAAAAAGGAAATCCGCACGGCCTCGCCAAAAGTGCTTGGCTCGGTCGTGTAGAATCCCATGTTGAGGAGCGGTCCGGAGATCAGCGTTGAGACCAACGCCGCCAAGCCACCGAAACAGAAGCCTTTGAATATCAGGTTCCTGGGCTCCGGCTCCGTGTCCTTATGGTAAACGTACCAGAGGAGGATCAGAGCCGGCGCCACAGCGGCGATAGTCAGCATCAGCATATCACTTGCTCTTTAAATATTCGTCGATGGCTTTCGCGGCCTTCCTACCCGCGCCCATGGCAAGGATAACGGTCGCGGCACCGGTCACGGCATCTCCTCCGGCGAATATTCCCGGACGGGTCGTCCGGCCATTCTCGTCGGCCACAAGACCTCCTCGACGGGTCGCCTCAAGGCCGGCTGTCGTGTTGACGATCAAAGGATTAGGAGCTGTTCCAAGAGCCATGATGACAGTCTCGGTAGGGATCTCGAACTCCGAGCCTTGAATCGGGACAGGAGAACGGCGGCCGCTCTCGTCAGGCTCGCCAAGCTCCATACGTATGCATTTGATAGCCTTGACCCAACCTTTCTCGTCTCCTATGATCTCGACAGGATTGGTCAGCATCTGGAAATCAACGCCTTCTTCCTTGGCGTGATGGACCTCCTCCTTTCGGGCCGGAAGCTCGACTTCGGTCCTGCGGTAGATAATGGAAGTGTCGGCGCCGAGCCTCAACGCGGTCCTGGCGGCATCCATAGCGACGTTTCCTCCGCCCACGACGCAGCATTTCTTGCCGGCGTGGATCGGGGTGAGGTAATCCTCTCTGAAAGCCTTCATCAGGTTGTTCCTGGTCAGGAACTCGTTGGCTGAAAAGACGCCGTTAAGATTCTCGCCCGGGATTCCCATAAACTTGGGGAGTCCGGCACCGGTGCCAACGAAAACGGCCTCGAAACCTTCGTCATCCATCAAGCTGTCAATGGTGACTGTACGGCCGATGATAACATCGGTTTCTATCTTGACTCCTAATGCCTTAACCTCGTTTATCTCACGCTTTAGTACAGCCTCTTTGGGGAGTCTGAACTCGGGTATTCCATATTCAAGGACACCACCAGCTTTGTGGAGTGCCTCGAAGATCGTGACGTCGTAGCCCCACTTCGCAAGGTCAGAAGCGCAAGCGAGCCCAGCCGGCCCTGAGCCGATCACAGCCACCTTTTTTGGGGAAGAGACATTACCCCCTTCAGGAGACATAGTCCCTACCGGCTTATCGGTGAAGGAATGATCCGCCACAAAGCGCTCGAGCTTGCCGATAGCCACAGGCTCTCCCTTGACACCCAGCACGCAGCTACCCTCGCACTGAGTCTCCTGCGGACACACACGGCCGCAAACAGCGGGAAGCGAGGAATCCTCGGCTATGACTGCCGCTGCCCCGGCGATATCACCCTCTTTAACTTTCGCTATAAATTCTGGAATCTTAATCGCTACCGGACAAGCAGTTACACAACGAGGATTTTTGCAGTGGAGACAACGTGACGCCTCCAATGTGGCCTCCTCGAGATTATAACCAAGACAAACCTCTTCGAAATTATGTGCGCGTACCTTGGGATCCTGCTCCCTGACCGGTACTCTTGGAATCCTCACTGCCATATCACTTCACATATTTAGCTTTTTCCTCAGCCTCCTCGGCCTTATATTGTCCCAGACGGCGCATCGCCTCGTCGAAGTCCACGTCGTAGCCGTTGAACTCCGGCCCGTCCACACAGGCGAACCTTGTCTTTCCGGCGACCGTTACCCTGCAAGCGCCGCACATGCCGGTTCCGTCAACCATAAGCATATTCAGACTCACATCGATAGGAATATTCAGTTTCTTGCAGGTCAAAGTCGCGAACTTCATCATTATCATCGGACCGATAGCCACGGCCTGGGTGTATTCCTTACCTTTGGCGACCAGATCCTCCAGGCACGCGGTCCCAACTCCGTGGAAACCAACGCTGCCGTCATCGGTGCAGAGGTAGAGGTTATCGCAGGCGCTGCCAAGTTCCTCGGTGTAGATCAGCAAGTCCTTCGTCCTTGCCCCGATGATCACATCGACCGCGACTCCCCTGTCGTGCAGCCACTTGGCCTGGGGATATACGGGAGCCGTACCAAGACCGCCGGCTATGAATATGTAGCGCTGCCCCATGAGCGCTTCCTCGTCCATCTTCACGAACGCTGAAGGGTTGCCGAGCGGGCCCACCACATCCCGGAAGAACTCTCCCTCTTCCTTGGCAATGATAGCGGCGGATGAGGCGCCGATCAACTGGGTGACGATCGTTACGGTGCCCTCCTCACGGTCATAGTCGCTAATCGTTAAAGGAATACGCTCACCCTCCTCGTTGGCGAGGACGATGAGGAATTGACCGGGGAGAGCCGATTTGGCTATCCTCGGAGCTGCCACCACCATCTTGCAGATGTTCGGTGTCAGCATCTGACGTTTCAAGATCTGGAACATGTCTACTGATCTTTGGATATTTGTTCTAATTGGTTATTAATACCGGTTCTTTCCATGTCTTTCGACATAGCGAAGACAAAGCTAACAAATTCCCGCCAATTATCCTACAGTAATTATCCAGTCGCCGCCCCGCGTCGTGGCCGACCAGATCGGCCTTTCCCCACTGTCATTCTGAGCGTAATCGAAGAATTTCCGTCACCAAAACCCCGGTTTCTGCGGCCAAATAACCTATTAACAAAAATGTTATAATAACAAACAAATATGTTTCTCGACCTAATTACAAACAATTTACAATAATAAAGCACCTTGCCCGGCATAGGACGCTGGTTTATATGCGTCTGTGCCCGATTTGGGTCGTTTTCCGGCACGGGATGCGGTCTTTCACCCGGCCGTGCCCGTTTGGTACTGATTTCCGGCACGGCCTCGCAGGGGAAACGCACCTGATGTCCCATGCGAAAGCACACATGGCGCGGCAGCAATATAAATCTGCCGAAGACATTTTTCGGAAGTACTTTACAGTTAAATACTTATGGAAAACGCGTAGCCGAATAAGCTACGCGTTTTTTGCAATATGCTAATAATCAGGGAGCCGCTAATACACGTGGACGGAAGTGGCGTGGGCGGAGGGGAGGTAGTTGATGCCCCACCAGCAGATCTGCAGGCAGATGAAAGCCATGATAAGGATCCACATGGCTGTGGACCAGTCTTTGGGACGGGCTATCCTGAAATGGACATAGAGCAGATAGGCCATCCAGGTGATGGCAGCCCAAGTCTCCTTGGGATCCCATGCCCAATATGTTCCCCATGCCTCCTGGGCCCAGAGGGCGCCGAAAAGCATGCCGAAAGTAAGGAAAGCGAGCCCGGTGACCACAAGGTTATCAGCCGTCGAAATCTCCTCGGCGGTAGTCTTCTCTTTCTTGAATATCAATATGTAAAGCGCCATGATAGTGGCAGCGCCCAGCATTCCGTATGAGAACATGTACACTATCACATGCGGAGCGAACCAGGGGCTCTGCAGGGCCGGCATCAGGTTCTTGGAATGGATCTCAGGTTTCAGGAGATTGACGCAGATGAAAACCAGAGCCATGACCGTGCTGAAAGACAAGATCCACTTGTACTTCCACCTGCTGTACACGATCATTCCGGCCACAGCCATGAAGAACGAATACCAGAGGCGGGTCTCCCCCATCGTCCTGAGCGGCGGACGCTCAAGCGAGATCCACATCGCCAGGATGTAGGAGAAGAACACCAATATTCCAAGACCGTAATTGATGAGAGCCGAAGAGCGTTTCCCGGCCCAGGCACAGACGGCTCCGACCGCCCAAAGGATCAACGCGGCAGCGGCGAACCAAATGAAAACATCCCAACTCATCTCGATTCCTCCCTTTTAAAGCCTGTGAACAGCATGAGAAAAGCTCCTGCCAGCATCATGTAGATTCCGGCATAGACGAGCGGCAGCCAGGGATCCTTGACCATCTGGAGGATGCTCATCTTCCCTTCCGTGCCGGCCTCCTCGTCAAAGCCGTACTGGTACATTTTCCAGCCGTCAATCTCGAGGGGCTTGTTGACCTCGATCACGGCCGTGGTCTGCTTTCCGGACTTCCCTGTCACGACCACATCCGAGGCGAACCGCTTGGGCATACCATTCGGATAGACTTCCATAGTGAAGTCATCAAGGCGGACGGAAAGTCCTGTGTCATAGGACATTCCGTCCTCAGTTTCAGCCTTTGAGACGGTCTCGCCCTCGTGGAGAGTCATCATGAGCTCATGCTTGTCGGCGCTCCCGAGGGTCGCGCAGACCAGAGTCACGAAAAGTCCGAGATGGTTAAGGACGGTGGGAATCTCCCTCAAGGAACGACCAAGACGGGTGATGTGGTTGAGCGCCACGAGGCCGACAACCACAGTCAACCAGACGTAGCAGAGAACGAAAGGCCAGAAGGTAATCATGTTTCCGAGCCAGCCACGCTGGGGAACCTGGGCGGTCAGACCCATGATGATGGTCAGCACAAGCGTCCACGCGATGGATGGTACAGCCGCTGCCGGGGAACCCAACCACGCGAAAAACCCGCAGCGCTTCCTCAGGAGGAAAGCGGCGAACACGAACGCCACGAATACAGCCAGGAGGATAAGGTTAACCGGAGAAGCTATGAGCCCCCAGTCCACCGGCCCGGCGATGATCTGGATGATGAAGCCGATCAGGGCGAGAGCGCCTCCGAACAAGAATCCGTCAGCCAGTTTCCAAGGTTTTTTGAATATTGTCATGCTCTGTTTTATATGACGCGAATTTAAGCAAAAAGACACTCCCTGCCAATAACCATTTATAGTTAGAGGAATTTTTGGGAAATTTTAATTATATTTGAAGGTTATGAGTATCCGATCGATATTATGCGCGCTCTTTCTGGCCATCCCCTTGGCGGTGACGGCCCAAACCAATGCTTACGACATTGACGACGAGTGCTATTCTTATTTCCGTCAGGCCGAGGGCCTTGTGGGGAAACCAGGTTTCAGGGCAGCCAATGACCAGCTCCTGAAACTGGCGCGTGAAAAAGGCGACACCAAGGCTGAGACCCTTTACTATGTGGAGGAACTCAAGAACCTTACCCGGTTCCCGAGTTCCCAGGAAAATGACGCCAAGGTCGAGGATGCCCACAAGCGGCTCAAGCAGGTAGCCAAGGATTTCGGCTACAGCCAGTACTTTTACTATGCCTACCAGCTTGCCGAGACATATTACTACAACAACGGCAAGGTCTCGAAGTCGTTCGCCCTCGCCCAGGATATGCACCAGCAGGCTGTAGCCGACAATGACGAATACGGGGTCTGGTGCGGCGACAAGTATCTCGCCTCGATCTACATCGACCAAGACGATTTCGTATCCGCCAAAGAGTTCTTGCTGGACGCGATCCAGATCTATCACAGTTCGGAGGATCCCACGATTTGCCGCCAGTCCCCCACCCGCCTGTACTGCGACCTCGCCGACACCTATCCCGTCGGTAACGACTCCGTCGGGATTTACGTCTCGAAAGGATTCGACCTGGCCAAAGTCCATCTGGACACGCTCCGGTGCGCTTTCTACAGGTCGAAGCTCGCGATACTCGACAATAATGTCCCCCTCTATCAGGAATATCGGGACTACTGCCTTTCGGATCCCCTGATCACCCAGATCAGCAATTCCGCTCCGAGCTTCTTCAGTTTCATGGATGATGTTATCGCCGGGAAGATAGAAGGCAGGGAAGACGAGATCATCAAGCTCAACAAGGTCCGGGAAATCAAGGTGATCGCCAACGTCTGCGAGCACCGGGGGCTCGAGGACTTCGCCTTCAGGCTCGAGAAGAAACTTGTCCAGAAGCTGGAGAAGCGCTTCTCCGACATAAACCAGTCCAGGCTCTCGGAGCTCAATATCACCATGGGCAAGGCGGCGTTGAGCGCTGACCTGGCCACAACGGAAAGCAAGCTCTCCAAGGTCTCCATGATGGTCATCCTCCTACTTGGAATCTTGCTGGCGGCGTCTCTCCTTTTCTCCTTGATATATATTCATAACCACAGGAAGAGCGAGAGGAAGGATAAGAAACGCATCGAGGAGCTCAAGGAGGCCAACGAGCAAGTACGGCTCGCCAACGAGGCCAAGACCCGCTTCGTCCAGAACATGAGCCATGAGGTGAGGACCCCGCTGAATGCGATCGTAGGCTTCTCGCAACTGCTCTCCCTTCCTGACGGTACCCTCTCCCCCGAGGAGAAAGATGAGTTCGCCGGCCACATCATCAATAACTCCCAGATGCTGACGATGCTCCTGAACGACATCCTCAACGCGTCTTCGATGGACAAGGGCGACTACCAGATCAACTACGGGATGGGAGAATGCCGTTTCATGTGCCAGGCGGCGATCAGCAGTGCCGAGCACCGTCTCCAGCCCGGAGTATCGCTCACTTTCGAGCCGGATTTCGAGGGAGACCACAACATTTGGACAGACTCACACAGGGTACAGCAAATCCTTATCAACCTCCTCACAAATGCCTGCAAGCACACTTCGCAGGGTTCTATCGTCCTGCGCTGCTCATATACAGATAAGCCCGGAACGGTCTCATTCAGCGTGACCGACACCGGCCCCGGGGTTCCGGAGGACCAGGCTGAGAACATATTCAACCGCTTCACCAAACTCAACGAGTTCGTCCAGGGGACAGGGCTCGGGTTAAGCATCTGCCGTGAAATCGCGGAGAGGATGAACGGGAAGGTCTATCTCGACACTTCCTACAAGGCTGGCGGCGCCCGGTTCGTGTTTGAGATCCCCGACAAGACGGAACCTGACATGTAATATCCCCACGAGCTTATGAATAGACTGAAACTTTTGACTCTCACATTGTTCCTCGCTGCCGCAACGGCGACCGCCCAGAACAATCCCTACGACATAGACGACGAGTGCTACAAATATTTCTCCCAAGCCGAGGCCGCTGTCAACGACCTTGCCTCCGACGATTTCGAGAAGGCGAACGAGAGTCTTCTCCAGACCGCGCTGTCCAAAGGAGACCAGAAAGCCCGCACACTCTATTATGTGGGGCAACTTAAACGGGCTTCAAGGCGAGGTCAGAAGGCTCCAAGGAGCGAGAGGGACAAGTGGAACCCGATCATCGAGGGGGCCCGCGCGGAGCTTGGCAGAATCTCGAAAGAGACCGGCTTTCCACAGTATTATTACTACTCTTACGAGCTGGCCCAGAACTATTACTTCAACACCAGGCAGCAGATCGCCGGAATGAGGACCCTGAACGAGATGATGGAGACGGCGAAGGCGGAGGATGATGAATATGGGATGTGGCAGTGCATGAGATACATCTCACAGCTTTACCAACGGGAGAACGACCTGTACACGGCCCGGAAATACCTCACGAAGGTCGTGGACATGCACCTCAAGACCAACGACCCAATGATCCTGCGCCAGAGCATCACGCGCCAATGCTGCGACCTTGCGGACACCTACCCCGTCGCATCAGACTCTGCCAGGTACTACTACCGGCTCGGGGAACAGAAGATCGACCTTCAGGTGGACACCCTCAGAATCAATTACTACAAAGCCCAGCTGGCCGCCTACGACAGGGATTTCAAGTCCTACAAAGCCTACAGGGACCTTTGCCTGAAGGACAAGACTTTCACCTCGCATTTCCGGACCGGAGACGTGCTCTTCAAATGCGTGGACAAACTGATCGACGGGCAGCTCAGCCTGGAGAAAGACAAGAGTCAGCTCGACACACTCTATTATTCCCAGCAAAAGAACTATCTCGCAAGCCTTGCCGGCCGCTACTACGTCTGGGATGTTTCCTCCTACATGAGAGCCCGGCAGTACGACTACCTTCTCGGCAGCATCAGCAGGATCAACGACCAGCGTCTTGACGAGGTCGCGGCTCAATACGGCAACTACCTTCTCAACGAGGAGCTTGCCGCGAAGTCAAGGCAAGTCACGAAGATCACGATGCTGGTCGCGCTTCTCCTGGCCATCATGCTCGCGGGAGTCCTGCTCTTCACCTGGGTGCACTTCCGCCATCTTAAGGAGGCCAAACGGAAGGATGAGGAGAGGATCAAGGAGTTAGAGAAACATAAGAATATCAATAAACAATAGAAATATGACACCTTTGTACGCCCAATCACACGACTACTCAAAGTACCTGGTGCTTGCGGTCGATGACATTCCCCTTAACATTCTTCTTGTCCAGAAGATGCTGGCACGCTTTAACTTCCGTCTCAAGACGGCGGCTAATGGCCAGCAAGCCCTTGACGCTGTCGCGGCTGAGAAGCCTGACCTGATCCTGCTGGACCTGATGATGCCCGGGATTGACGGGTTCGAAGTCATCCGCCGGCTCCGCGCCAATCCTGAGACGGCCGACATCCAGATCGTCATCCTCTCGGCCCTCAACTCCCAGGAGGATGTGGTCAAGGGATTCAATGTCGGAGCCAATGACTTCATCATGAAGCCCATCATCATGGAGAAACTCCTGACCTGCGTCGTGACTCAGATGCAGCTGGTCGAGGCCAAGGCGAAAAACAAGTAGAAAATGCCCAGAAGGAGACTCTTCCTTGCCTGGATGGCTTTTGCCATCTTGCTGCTCGGGGACGCCGGCTGGCGATGCCATGCCCAGATCGTCAACCGCCTCAAGGTCGACGACGCGGTTTTTCAGCGGTACGCCTATTGCCGGATGCAGCAGTTCAATGAGGACAATCTGGGATTTGCCGACACCCTCTACCGGGTCGGAATATTCAAAGAGAACTTCCGCTACAAATGTCTCGGACTCACCCTCGAGTTCCCGGTGCGGTTCGCTCAGGGAGACTACGAGCGGATGGACGAGGCCGTGGCCGAGATCAAGAGCATGCTAGCCGGACGGAACGACAAGAATATCAGGGCGTTCTACTATCCCGTACTGCACGAGTACTGCCAGTTCCTGATCCACATCGGGAGAGCTTCCGACGCGATGCTGGAGGCAAGAGGCATGGAGAGGATAGCGTCGGAGGAGAACAGCGTCCTCGGAAGGATGTACGCCCACAGGGTCGTGGGACTCATCCAAAGCTACAGGACAAACTCCTACCTGGCCATCCAGAATTTCACCAAGGCAGCGGACTACTGCAAGGAAGCCAAGGCTGAGCAGGAGTTGCCCAACCTTCTGATCCTGATTGCCCAGGAATACATCCAGCTCGGAGACTTCCCCAAAGCCGAGAAATTCTGCGCGGAGGCAGAGAAGTACCAGGAGTACTTCCCTTCCCTGAAGGTCAGGACCTTGATGACCCGGGCCCTGCTCTACAATGCGAAAAAGGACTGGAACGCGTTCTGGAGAATATATGACACCCTGGCCGAGGATCCATTATATTCCGTCCAGGCCGACAATGACTCCAGGCTGGAAATCGATGTCGAATACCTCAAATCCAAGGGCTTGTTCGATGCCGCCCTCGCCAAGGCGGACTCACTGGGGACAGCCCGTGAGCGTCATGGAAAGAAACACGGCATCTTCGCCGCGAAGGGCGAGTTCTTCCCCGCATACGGCCAGCTGGACAGCCTGATGATGGAGAAAGACTCAATCTACATCAAGGTCCAGAACGAGGATATGGCAATCCTGGACGCTGAGATGAACAACGCCCAGCTGCGCCAGGACGCGCAGAGGCTCAAGGCACAGAACCAGATGACCGTGCTGCTGGGTTTCCTGGCGATGTTCGCGATCGCTTTCTTCTCGATCCTCTTGTCGCAATGGCAATTGAGGCAGAATCTCGACGAGATGAAGCAGAAGAACAACCAGATGCTGATTGCCCGCAGGGCCTACCAGAAGGCCCTTGACGCAAAAGAAGCCGAGAACACATTGAAAATCAAAATATTGCAAAACCGCAAACCTAACACCTCGATAAAGATATGAAGCTGAATAACATACTCAAATACCACAAGAACGAGTTGGTCGCCCTCCTGCTGTTTTTCACGGGAGGAACACTCGGCATGCTGGGTCTGATCCAAAGAGTCCCCCTGGTGCTTGGAATCCTCGGGATCGTGATCCTGGCTTCCGGGCTTTTCTATTTTTGCCTGAGCTTCTCTTCGGAGAAGGTCTACAAAGAGTATTACAAGGACAGCTACGAAATCGAGCATGAGACGATCGAGGAAGAGATCCGCAAGTCTATGGTCTACCACCGCTACCAGGAGGCGGTCATCAACCGCTACGAATCCGCTTGCAGGGATCTCGGCCTGGCGGAAGAGCAGAAAGACTGGCTCCTGCAGCTGCTGATGGACGAGAAGAACAAGGTCGACGAAGATCTCAAGGCCTCCGGCGGCGGACACATCTAGAAAAGCCCGAAGATCGGCCATCTGAAAAAGCCCTCTGGCAATTGCCAGGGGGCTATTTTTGTTAATGTGTAGA
>JAEEGL016576772.1_pt1 | contig 30895 bp, 28 predicted proteins | sample 9134231 | NCBI WGS metagenome assembly JAEEGL01 (sample SAMN16246548, study PRJNA631951) | gut metagenome | biome: gut microbiome; feature: rumen; material: fiber-attached | host: Bos | place: Iran: Karaj | collected 2018-10
GACCTCCACGTTCGCGTAGTCCTTCGTCGCCTCCGCGACGCCCTTGACGAGGGCGGCCGTCTCAGACGGCTTGATGTTCATCTTCCAGTTGCCTGCTATGATTTTCTTTCTCATTTTGTATTTTTCTCCCTAAGGTTCCGGCGGACGCGCAGGTCCGCCTCGCAAGTCTTCTCCTCTGCCTTCTCCTCGAACTTCCTGTGGCTCACCCCGGCGGCCTTGAACACGTCCTTCACCGTGTCGAGGAAGGCGTAGTCGCCGCCATAGACGACCTCCTTTATGCCGGCGTTGATTATGAGCTTCGCACAGGTCAGGCAGGGCGAGATCGTTATGTAGATCGTCGCGTCCTTGACGGCGTGCCCGAAGAAGGCGGCCTGGCAGATCGCGTTCTGCTCGGCGTGGACGCAGAGGCATTCCTCCAGGTGCGTGCCGCTCTTCACCTTCCCGGCGCACCGAGGGCATCCGCCGGCGAAGCAGTTCTTCACGCCGTGGGGCGTCCCGTTGTAGCCCGTCGAGAGGATGTGGTTGTCCTTCACTATCACGGCGGCAACGTGGCGGCGCGAGCAGTTGCTTCGCGACGCCACCACGTTCGCTATCCCCATGAAGTACTGGTCCCAGCTGGGGCGCGGGTCTTTCGCCTTCCTTGCCATTTCGGAATATTATACCATAAATCCGCGCACCCCGCGCGGCGTCACTTGCCGCATATCTCCTTGAAGTGCGGCAGGACGGCGGGAAGCCATATCTCCGCGTGGCCCTTCGGGCTCGGGTGCAGCCGGTCGGGCATGATCCACCTCGTGTCGCCCTTCTCGTCCAGGAACTGCGCGTTGAAATCGACCCACACGACCTTCTCGCCGTCCGCGAAGCCCTTTATGATCTCGTTGACCTTCTCGTTCGCCTTGCGCTTCTTGTCGTTCGCGTCGCCGCCGCGCGGGAAAATCGGAAGGAGCAGGGTCTTCGCCTGCGGCTGCTTCGCGGCTATGAGGTCGAGGGCGCGGCGGATCCCGGCCGCGACGTCCTCGGGCGGCGTGTGCTTGTCGTCGGCGTTGTTCGTGCCGATCATCATCATGAGGCACTTCGCCTTGTAGCCGTCCAGCTCGCCGTTCTCGAGCCGCCAGAGGAGGTGCTCGATGCGGTCGCCGCCGTAGCCGATGTCGAGGACGGAGTAGGTCTTCCTGAGCCCTGCGAGGGAGTCCTTGCCCTCGCGCTCCCAGTTGTGGGTGATCGAGTCGCCCACGAACACGAGGTCGATCTCCCCGCCGCAGCCCGCGATCTGCTCGCGCTTCTCCTGGAGGCGGTTGAGCCACGAGCCCTTGAGCCCGATGCGCGAGATGGCGTTCAGGGCGCGCTTGGTGTCGGCCGGCGACGTGCCCGGCGAGGCGGGCGAGGCGAACCTGCTCGCCGGCGCGGGCAGCTTCCCGTCCGAGAGCGCGTAGTCGATGTAGGGCTTGACGGCCGCGTACCAGATCTCGTAGCCGATCTGGTCGGGATGGAGCCTGTCGGGGAAGTACTCCGTCGAGAGGTTGCCGTCCTTGTCGAGGAACTGGTCGGAGAAGTCGCACCAGAACACCTTCTGCCCGTCGCAGAACTTCGGAAGCTCGCGGTTCACGATGTCGTTGCGGCGGCGCTTCTCGTCCGCCGGCGTCGCGCCGCGCGGGAAGATCGACGTCAGCACGACGATCGCGTTCGGCTGCTTCTCGCGCACCTTGTCGAGGACGGCCTTGACGCCGAGGATCGTGTCGATCGGCGTCTCCTCCGCCGCAGACCAGTGCCCGGTGTTGTTGGTGCCGATCATGATCAGCACGACCTTCGCCTCGTAGCCGTCCAGCTCGCCGTTCTCGAGCCGCCACAGGACGTGCTCGGTGCGGTCGCCGGACGTGCCGAGGTTAAGCGCCTTCCAGTCGCCCTCGGAGAAGTACCTCTTCCACTGGGGCTTGCCCTCCCAGAAGTGCGTGATCGAGTCCCCCACGAACACGACCTGCGCGCCGCCCGCCTTGACGATCTCCATCTTTTCCGCGTGGCGCTTCTGCTGCCAGCATCCGGGGTCGCCGTTCCACGCGGTCGGCGTGACGGAACGCAGGGCTCCGAACGAGGTTCCGGCGGCGGCCAGCGCCGCGCCGAGGACGATTGCGAGACTTCTCACTTTTCTGTTCTCCATTTTTGTGTCTATCTCAGTCGATGAGCTTGAAGTCCTTGAGCCCGCTCCAGCCCTTCTTGCCGCCGTTCGCGGGGGAATCCCCCTCCGGGGCGGAGTCGAACGGGTCCTCTGGCGCGCCGTTGATCTTCTCGTCGAGCCAGTTCCAGAGGTCCGTCGCCGCGTCGCCCACGGCGTCCGCCGCCTTGCCGAGACCCTCCCCGATGGCTTCCACGGCCTCGCCGGCCTTCGTGCCGACTAGCTGCGCGAGCTGCACGACGCCGATCTCGACGGAGATATTGCCCTTCGCGCCGACGCCCAGGACGGCGGAAGCCTCGAGCGTCACGGTTATCGTGCCCTTCTTCGCGTCGAACACCGCGCCGGCGTTCGCCGCCGCCTCCGCGCCCGCCGAGACGCCGCCGGTGAGAACCACGTCGATCGGAACGCCGCAGATCGTGACGCCGCCCTTGATCGTGCCTTCCGCCGAGACGGAGGCGCCGATGCCCGCGCCGGCCTTCGCCGTGACCGTGCCGTCCTCGCCGACGGTGAACTGCGACTTGATGGCGGCGTACGCGTCGGCCGAGAGCTTGACCTCGGCGGAGCCGTGGACGTTGTTCTGGTCGTCGCCAAGCTGGCCCTGCGCGCCGGCCGACGCCTCGGCGTGGGCGCTCCCGCCCAGCTCCGCCGTGAGCCCGACGTTGCCGTCCTTGTCCGTCCCGACCGTAAGGGTCGCGCCGCCCTTCACCCCGGCCTCGGCGTCGGCCTGCACCGACCAGCCGTCTCCCTTGGCCCCTGTGCCCGCGTGGGCGTTCAGCTCGCCCTCCTGCCCGATGGAGACGCTATTGCCGCCCTCGCCGTCGCTGGAGACCTTCACCCCGCCGGCCTCGATGCTCTCGCCGTCCTCGCCGGACGTGAGCTTTACGCCGCCGACCTCGACGCTGTTGCCGTCGTCGCCGCCGACATCAACCTTGACGCCTCCCGCCTCGCCCTTGAAGCCGACTCCGTCCCCGCCGACGCTGAGAGTCCCCTCGTCGGCCCACGCCGGCGCAAGCGAAAGAACCGCCGCCGCGAACGCGGCGAACTGCCTTGCCGAAATCCTCATTTCGCACCTCCTTTCTTCTTGTCTGCCGCCTTCATGCCCGCCTCCGTCTTCGCCACGAGGTCGAGCAGGAGCTTGCGCGCCGCGACCGCGCCCGGCTCCTCGCCGTGCTTCGTCGCCTCCTGGAGGAGGTCAAGCCCGCGCGAAGGGTCGCGCCCCTTCAGGAGCAGCGTCCGCCCCAGGTTGTAGAGCGCGAGGGAGCTTTTCGGCGCCGCCGCGAACGCCTTCTCGTAGGCGGCGAGCGCGTCGTCCACCTTGTCCAGCTCGTACTTCATGTTCCCGAGGTTGACTAGCGCATCGACGTAGCCGGGCTTCAGCTCGGCGGCCTTGGCGTACGCCGCCGCGGCCGCCGCGGTCTTCTTGGCGCGCTGGGCCACGATCCCCTTGTCGTACCACGCCTCGGCGTCCTGCGGGTTCGCCTCGACCGCGATCTCCGCCGCGCGCTCCGCGCACTCGTGCGAGAGCTGGCCGGAGAGGAGCAGGGCGAGGGACGGGAGCTGCGCCTTGTCAACCTCCGCGAGCCGCTTCAGCGCGGCCTCGCACTCGGCCTTCCGGCCCTGCAGCGCCGTCGCCTGCGCAAGCTGCACGAGGATGCCCGAATCGCCGGGGTTCTTCGACGAGGCGTAGCCGAGGAGCTTCTCCGCGAGGGCGTAGTTCTTCGCGGATATCAGGAGCTTGCCGAGGTTGTGCACCGCATCGACGCAGTGCTCGTCGTCGTCGATCGCGGCCTTGAAGCTCTCGATCGCCTTCTTGACCTCGCCCTTCTGGACGAAGGCGACGCCCTCGTCGTTCAAGCGCACGGCCCGCTGCGAGACGGCGGCCTGCGCGGACAGCCCTATGCACGCCGCCATGGCGACAGCCACCGCCTTTCCGATTGTGTGTTTGCTCATTCTAGTTGCTCCTTGTTTTTCCCGTCAAGGATATTATATCAAAAATACCGCCGAACGTGCTGCACGCGCATCGATATTGGGTGTACCCGATTTCAAGCGGTACTCATCGCATTGCCTCTTCACTCCCCGCCATTTCGCTGGCCGCTTTCGTTTGCGGCCTGCTTGTTGCCAGCTGTTGTCTGCCATAGGGACTCTGTCTTGGCAATTGAGACAAAACCGCCCCGCCGGCCGATCGCGGTGAGCCAAGGACGAGGTGGTCAAGAAGCGGTATGCGCAGGACCTTGGAAGCCGCCACAATCATCGGCCCGCGGTTTCAGAATATGTGCGCTCTTCCTTCTTGTTGGTGATGAGCCTGACGTATGTCGATATGCCGGTATTGTAGAAGATGTTGTTCGGCAGTCATTCCAGAAAACGATCACTTAAGCTCGAAGCCGATCTTGCGGCCGACGTCGGAGTGCGGCGCGATCCAAGCCTCAAACGCCCCCGGCTCCACGCGGTACTTGCCGTTCAGCGTGTAGCCGAGCGACGCGACGGGAACCTCGACCTCGACCTTCTGCGTCTCGCCAGGCTCGAGGGCGACGCGCTTGAAGCCCTTCAGCTGGCGGCGCGGGCGCACGGTCTCGGCAAGGACGTCGCGCACATAGACCTGCACGAGCTCCGTCCCCTTGCGCGCGCCCGTGTTCTTCACGTCCGCCGAGAAGACGACCTTGTCGCCGTCGACGCGTGCGGACTCGTTGGCGTACTCGAAAGTCGTGTAGGCAAGCCCGAATCCGAACGGCCATACGCTCTTGTCGGGCGCGTCGCGGTAGCGCGTTGACCAGCGCGGGCCCTGCTCGTATGTCCCGTTCGGACGCCCCGTCGTCGTGCGCGAGTAGAACTTCGGGCACTCTCCCGATGCGTTCGGGAAGTCCGTCGTGAGGCGTCCCCACGGCTCCACCTCGCCCAGCAGCACGTCCGCGATGCCAAGTCCGGCCGCGCTGCCGAGGTTCCACGCTACCGCGACGGCGTTCGCCTTCCTTGCAAGCTCCGGCATGGCTAGGGGGCGTCCTGTGAACACGACGGCGACGAACGGTTTTTTCGTCGCGGCGAGGATGTCGAGGACCTTCAGCTGCACGGGGTTCAGCTCGATGCGCACCTTGGAGTTGTTCTCGCCGTTCTCGCGGCTGTACTCGCCGAACGCCGCGACCACGACGTCCGCCTCGCCCGCCGCGCGGCGAAGCTCCTTCTCGTCAAGCTTGCCGTCCATGTTGTAGCACCTTGAATACTTCGCGCAAGCGCCGTCCACCTTGAACCCCTCTATGAGCTTCGTGTCCTTGCTGTTCGAGACGCCGGAGCCGGCCCAGCATCCGAACATGTCCTTCCAGTCGTCCGCAAGGTCGCCAACGACGGCGATCTTCGACTCCTTCTTAAGGGGCAGGACGCCGTCGTTCTTCAGGACGACAACGCCCTTCTGCGCGCATTCGCGGGCGAGCGCGAGGTTTGCGGCAAGATCCACCTTCTTCGAGACGGCGTCCTCGTCGATCTCCGGATGGTCGAAGAGCCCGAGGCGGAACTTGACGCGCAGGATGTTGCGGACGGCGTTGTCCAGGGTTTCCCTCTTGAGAAGTCCCTTCTTCAAGGCTTCTGCAACGCCGTTCGCGTAGTTTTCGGAGACCATCTCCATGTCCATCCCGGCGTATAGCGCCTTCGCCGCGACGTCCGCGCCCTCCTCGGCGACGCCGTGGCATGCGACGGTGCATTCCTTGACGGCGGCGTAGTCGGAAATCGTCATGCCGTCGAAGCCGAACTCGCGGCGAAGGATGTCCGTGAGGAGGTAGCGGTTCACGGAACAGGGGATGCCGTTGAAACTGTGGAACGCGGGCATGACCGTCGCGACGCCGGCCTCGACCGCCGCGCGGAACGGCGGGAGATAGACATCGCGCAGAGTGTCGTCGGACATCTCGACCGCGTTGTAGTCGCGCCCGCCCATCGCCGCGCCGTACGCGACGAAGTGCTTTGCGCATGCGGCGATGTGGAAGCCGTCCGCCATGTCCTCGCCTTGGAGTCCGCGCACCATTGCCGCGCCGAAGAGGGACGTGACGAGCGAATCGGACCCTGCGCCCTCCGCGATGCGCCCCCAGCGGGCGTCAAGCGCGACATCGACCATCGGCGTGAAGGTCCAGTTGCAGCCCTGGAGGATGGACTCCGGCGCCATCGCCGCGCCGACGCGCTCCCACAGGTCCTCGTCCCATGCGCAGGAGAGCGCAAGCGGAATCGGGTAGCACGTCTTGGCGGAATGGATCATGTCGTGCCCGACGAGGAGCGGGATGCCGAGCCTGCCCGACATCGCCGCGCGCTGTAGCTCGTTGTACTTCTTGACGCCCCGCCGCCCGATGAGCGAGCCAATTCGCCCTTCGCGAACCGCCGCAAAGAGCCGATCGTCGGGATTCGCCTTCGACATGTCCTGCGACTCCAAGCCGGCCGCCATGCTGGCGGGCGCGCCGGCGGACTGCGAAAGCTGTCCGATCTTCTCCTCCAGCGTCATCTTCGCGAGAAGCTCGTTCACGCGACTTTCCACGTCCGCCGCGCCATTTGCGTTCGCGGCAAGCAGCATCGCGGCTGTGCATACCGCGGCAACGACAGTGTTCTTCATGGCCTCAACAATTCCTTACCTTGGAGTTTCAACTGAACCTTGGAGTTTCAACTGATGCTTTCGCTACGGGGAGTTTTGGAGCCTGTGAGGCGGAAAGGGCCGCGCGCCATGCGCCGTCCGTCAGCGGCGCGCGTGCGACCAGCCGCCCTCCGCAACCGCCGCGGCCGACTCCATGTGCGGCACGGAGCCGCGCTTCGTGACTCGGACCCTGGCGCGCAGGACGTTGGCGTCCTCAAGGCAGGCGTCGAGCGCGACCTTGGCGGCGCGCTCGATCATGCGGCACTTGGCGTCCGCCAGGGCGGAACGGACCCGCTCCGCAATCGCGGCGTAGTCGGCGGTGTCCTCCAGGCGGTCGCTCTCCGCCGCCGCGTCCGGGACCTCCAGCTCCGCATCCACGAGCAGCGTCTGGGGACGGACCCTCTCGACGGGCAAGTCCCCGATGACGCATTCCGCCTCGATGCCCTTAAGCTCGAGCGTCATGGCCTCACCTCCTGGCCGGCGTGAAGCGCGCGGCGAACCCGCCGCCCTTCGCGAGCCTGGCCTTCAGCGTCTCGCCGGCCTTCACGGTGAACTCGCGGCGGACATAGCTCTCCGCGTTGGTGTCGGCGTCGGCGCCGTCCTCGAACACCTCGACCTTCCAGGAGCCGCCCTTCAGGAATGTCGTGGGCAGGCACAGCTCGCGCGAATCCCAGTCGGTGACCGCGCCCAGCCACCAGTCCGTCCCCTTCCTGCGCGCGATGCAGGCGTACTTGCCGATCTCGCCGACGACTCCCACCGTGTCGTCCCACGTCGTCGGGACCTTCGCGATGAAGTTGACGCACTCCATGTTCTTCCTGTACTGCGTGGGCGAGTCGCAGAGCATCTGGACCGGGCCCTCGAAGAGCGGGAAGAGCGCGAGCTGGTGGCAACGCGTCCCGTAGCAGCCGCGCGGCTCGGACTTGTCAACGGACCTGAACTCCGGCGCGTCGAACGCGCGGTTGTGCATCACGCCGGGCGTGTAGTCCATCATGCCGGCGAGGCCGCGCATGTAGGGGATCGCGCAGTCGTTCGGCGGGATCTTCTGCTGGCCGCCCTTGCCGTGGCCCTGCTCCAGGCCATAGACGCCCTCGTAGTTGAGGATGTTGGGGTATGTGCGGCAGAGGCCGGTCGGCTTGTGGACACCGTGGTACATGACGACGAGCTTCCTGGCGGCGGCGTCGGCGGCGGTCTGTTCGAGGAACCGCTCGCAGTCGATGTCGTCGCGCTGCATGAAGTCGATCTTGAAGCCCTTCGCCCCCATCGCGGCGTAGCGGTCAAAGATGCACAGGCGCTCCTCGGCATTGATGAGCCTGGCCCACGCAGCCCAGAGGATGACATCGACCCCCTTCCCCTTGCCGTACTTGATCACGCCCTCGACGTTCACCGTCTCCTTCGGCCTGTTGAGGTCAAGGTCCTCGCACCAGCCCTCGTCCATTATGATGTAGGGGATGCCGTTCGCCGCCGCGAAGTCGATGTACGCCTTGTACGTCTCGTAGTTGCAGCCCGTCTTGAGCCCCGGCACGTCCCATATCTTGAAGTTGTGCCACCAGTCCCACTGCACAAGGCCGGTCTTGATCCACGAGAGGTCGCCCTTCAGGCGGCACGGCTCCGCGAGCGCATAGACGATGTCGGACGACACGAGCCCCGAAGGATTGTCGGCGACGACGTAAACACGCCACGGGAACGTGCGGCGCCCCTTCGTCTTCGCGAGATAAGGAAGCCGTCCCTTGACGCCGGCCAGCCGCTTGCCGGGCTTCACCGTCTCCGGGTCCGGAGCGGACGCGAACGCCGCGCTCAGGAACTTGTCGGAGCCCTTCTTCTTGAAGTTGAGTCCCGGGTATTCCAGGAGGTTCGACTCCGTGACGCCTACGACTCCCGCGTCCGGCACTACGGCGGTCACCGGCGCGATTACGATCTCGTTCCCCTTGGTCTTGACGTCGCCGATCTTCCCGTAGGAGGCGACGGCCTCGAACCCGGTCTGGAAGTGGCCGACCTTCGAGTAGCAGATGTCGGCGGCGACGGGGAACGCGAACTGCGCGGACTCGTCCTTCACGGTCAGCTCGCCGGAGAAGTCCGTCTCGTACCGCCACGCGACGCCGTCGTCGCGCGCGACGAGCATGACGGACCAACTTCCGAACGAGACCTTCGTCGTGTTCGCGGAGAGATCGACCTTGGCCTTCTTGTAGATCGGCGTAGCGAGCGACCCTGACACCCTGCGCGAAGTGACGCGCGGTTTCGCGCCCTTTCCGTCGAGGACGCCGTGCTCTTCGGTCGCGAGCGAAATGCGAGACTTCTTGACGAGCGGCTTCCCGTCGCGGCGGACAAAGTAGTAGATGCCCTCGCCGTCCGCCTCCAGCTTGATTTCGTTCCTCCCGTCGGGCGAGAGCGCGCTGAACGTCTCGGCGAAGCACGGAATCGACGCAGCGAGGGCCGCGGCCACCGCCAATGTCCTGGTCTTTGTCATGTCGTATCCTTCCTATCCTTATGCTAGTTTATGGAATATGTTACCAAAAATGCCGCACAGCGTCAACCCCGGCATGGCTTGGAGGTTCCCCAATTTTTTCTTCGCTGGCGAGGTGTCGCGGAGGGCTGCGCGTTTTTGAACCGATTTTGAGGAAAGGCGTCGCCCTCCTCGGTCGATTTTCGGTATAATACGAAGTGCCAAGCACCAAACAGGAAAGGCGACACCATGCATGATACCACAATTGCGGCGAAAGGGACGAGGCGTCGCTCTTCGCCTTCTTCGGCGTGAATACGGGATGACGCACCCCCCGTGGCGGAGAATTTCTGCGACTCGGCACGGAACGCCTCAGCGCTCCTGTCGAAGCCGAGCATCCTGAGCGCGGCGTAGATCCTGCCCGTCGTGAGCGCGCCCGGCTTCATGCCGAACGCCTCGCCGAGCGCGACGCGGACTGCATCCTATGCGAGTCCGATCCGTCTCATGTGCGCGGCAAGATCGGGGAACGGCACAAATGCAATGTCTCGCACCCCTGCCGCGGTTTCGCCGCCATACACGACCGTTGCAGATGCGACGCCGGGAATCGCACGACGGACAGCATCAAGGTTCCTTGCGAAGTCGGCAGAGAAAGATGCGGACGCCTTGATCTCGAACAAGTGGAGAGCGCCGCCTTCTTCGACCACCAGATCGACTTCCGTGCCGTGCTGGTCGCGGATGAAGTAGATGTCCGGCGTCCGTCCGGCGTTAAGGCGCGTCTTAAGAGCCTCGACAACGACCATGTTCTCGAAGAGCCCCCCGAATGCGGGGTCGCGAACCGCCTGTCCGGCGTCCCTTATGCCGAGTTGCCAGGCTGCAAGCCCGGGTTCCGAGAAATACACCTTCGGAGTCTTGACGAACCGCTTGCCGAAATTACGGTAGTATGGCGGAAGGACAAATACGAGATGACATGCTTCCAGGATTGAAAGCCAACCGCGAAGCGTCGTTGCGCTGACGCCTGTTTCGTCGGAAATCCCGGCGCTGTTGTAAAGCTGTCCCACCCGTCCTGCGATAAGCCTGACGAATGTCTCGAATGGACGGCGTTCCCGCAGACGGGTCAACTGGGACACGTCCTTTTCGAGATATGCCGCCGCATAGTTCCTGTAGAGCTCGAACGGAGCCTGTCGTTCCGAGAACAGCCGAGGCATGAATCCTTCTACGATGCGCTGCTCCCTTCCAGACGGGATTCCCGCCGCCGACAGCTCGGCAAGAGAAAGCGGGAGCAGAGTCAATCCGCCGACACGTCCGGCGAGCGATTGCCCCACGCCGGCGCGCAACGCGGGCTGGTGCGATCCTGTAAGGACATAAAGTCCATTTTCGCCAGGCCGTTCGTCCACCGCAACCTGAATGCGGCTTAGGAGAGACGGCACACGCTGGGCCTCGTCAATGATGAGCGGGGCGGGATGCAGACGCAGAAACGATGCGCCGTCCGCTTCCGCTTCCGCACGTATGTCAGGGTGCTCAAGGTTGACATAGCCGTAGTCGGGGAAAAGAGTCCGCGCAAGCGTGGTCTTGCCCGCTTGCCGCGGCCCCTGTATGGAAAGAACGGGAAACTGCGCAGCAAGTGATCTTGCGTAAGGAGCGATATCTCTTGGTATGCTTTTTTTCATGCCGGATATGATACCAAACTCTTGGGGCAAACGCAAGAGCAACTTTCAATCAGCCCAAATTTCCAAAATTCGCAATGACAACACCATCCGCGCGTCCGCCGCGCTGCTCCAGTGCCTGTTTAGGTGCTCGCCTCGCTTCCCTTTGCGAAGCTGCTTCCCCCAGAGACCTCCAGAATATCGGGGCGTCGAGCGCCGTCCAGAGGCAGCACTTCTGGCCGCAGGCCTTTAATGCCGAATTGTCCCAGGTGTTGCATATGAAAGCAAACTATAAACAGACCAGATAAAGTCCACTTATAGTCGATCTCCACGACACGTCAGACGTCTGCCGCGTGACATTGCCGCTACGATGGCCCCGCTTCCCAATTGACGAACGGCGAGATTCATAAAAGTTTTCTAATATTTAGCCGAACACAAACTTAACATCTAACCGAACAGACACATGGATGATTGTCCTTGCCGCTGAACTGTATTGGGCTTCCGAAGGCGTCGCCTACGATCAGCCCCCACAACATTCCCTTCGCCCTGTTCCTGTTCATCACCCATTTGCCACTCGCTCTGTTAATGGAACCCGCTCCATCACAATTTCCAATCTTCGACCGGAAATCAGGTTCCCCTACAACGGCACCTATGCCACGAATGGTGGCGTGCGCGGGATTGTCGGCCACGCGAACAGGAAGACCCGTCGCCTCGGCGAGCCGCTTGTCCAGTCCGCGCAAGAGCGCACCGCCGCCCGTCAGGAAGATGCCATTGGCAGCGATGTCGGTTAGGAGTCCCGGCTCAAGGTGCGCAAGAAATCCCCCCAGCGCTTCTTCAATCTGACCGAGCACATCGGCGAGTGCTTCTTCACGTATAGAATAACAACTCGAACGCTGTTTAGTAGGGAACAGGCATCAGCTATCGCCAAGGTCCTGGCCGTTTAGCCACAGCTGGGAGAAGTGCTTCAGGAAGAAGCATTTACCAGGCGGGAGGCGGCCCTCCTCTGGGCTGGAGAGCATCGGACGCATCACGGTGACCATCTGAAGCGCTACAACGAACAGGACGACCGCCCACGCGCAAAGGACGCGACGGCTCGGGATCGCACCCTTCTTGCGGATGCCGTCAATCGGCACCTTCACAAAGTACCACGCGCCTGCGGCCATGACGACGAATATGAGGGCCATGCTCCCCGCAGACTCCGTGGAAACGGCAAACAGCCACAGGATCGGCGCAAGTGCCGCGAAAATGCAGCCAAGCGTGGCAAGGCAGAGGAGCCCCATGCCGCAGATGCGCCAGAACGACAGCGCGCAGCCCGCCAGGTTCGAGAAGACGTACAGCATCGGCAGGCAAATGCAGAACGAGAACGCTACGATTCCAACCGCCTTGGCGGCGTCCCAAAGCGCAACCTGCCATCCGACGAACAGCCCCGCGACGAATCCGAACAGCCCGAAGCCGAATGCCGCCGCAAATGCCATCCTCGCCATCTCCGCCGCGCACTGCCGCGGGCTCCCCTCGCAGATGCGCTGCACGACCTCGCCCGGGTTCCGCAGCATGGCGGAGACTCCGCAGCCCTTTGTTTCCTGTTGTTGTGTGCTCATTTTCTCACTGCTCCTTTGTTTATGAAATGGGGGATTATCTGTCCGAAGAGGGATTCGAGAAAGTTGCTGTCCAGCGCGTCCTCGCGCACGAACTCCACGGAGATGTTGGGACTGCCGACTATCGGACGCATCATCCATCCGAGCTGGCATCCGGCGACGCCGAATGCGGCGAGCCATATCGCGATCAGCCCGCGCGCGCCGCATCTCGCGGAGGCGTGGCGCAGAAGCCTCCCGTGGAGGCGCCACACGCCGAACGACCCGGCGCAGGCGAGGACCGCGATATGCACGAGCATGATGCAGGAGTGGGCGAAGCGCATTTCGTCGCACGAACCCGAGTCCGGCGCGGCGGTCGCGACGAAAAACAGGACTACGGGAGCGGCGGCGAGAAGCATACGTCCGGCCGTGGCCATCGCGTCGGACGCGGCGGACAAGACGTCGCGATAGCGCATGTCGGCGTCCAGCGCGAGGCTGACGACCCAGCAGAATGCGCTTACCGCCAGCATCGCGCCGAAGAAGACGACTGGCAGCTTGGCCGCGACATACGCCGCCATCAGCGGCGAACGCCACCAGCCAAGAACCGCCCCGTACACTCCCGTCGAGGCCAACACTGTCAATGCGTTCTCCATCAACTGCACTTTCTATTTCTTACTCGCACTTCGCGGCGAAATCTTACATCATTCTGGCACAACATTCCTCATGTCCTGAATACGCCTTACGATTTCTTCTTTGAGCGCCGCCTCGTCGTCAATATCCGCAGCATCGATTCCTATCTCCTTGGCAATGTCGCGAAGTCGTCCAAGAGAAGCTGAACGTTCCATCTCAAGAGCTTCCTTTTCCTTCTTGATAGAGTCCCGCTCATTCTTGAGATGCTCTACGGCCGAAGGAAGGGTGACATGAATAAATGGATAATTCCAATCAACATTCACACATGATTCCACAAACGACAATATGAACATTAAGTTAAGCCACAACGAAGCAATTGCTATCAAAATGAAGTATATGATTTTTTTCATCGTTTTACTTTCTTGCTTGTTGATTTCCATATTGTATTACTCGCCGCCGGCGGCGAAATCTTACAGCTCAACTTTTTGTAACGCCGCCTGCGCATCCTTCCGGCCAAGCTCGATTAGCCGCCGGGCGGTGTCGGGAGAGGTGTCGAACAAACCCAAGCCAAGGCCGCCGTCGATGTTTTCAGACGGAATAATCTCTATAAGCCTAACGCCTTTCTCCTTTGCGGCATTGCGAACACGGTCAAGTTGTCCGGGCTTGAGATGTTTCACATCGTGCAGATACACCACAATAACAGTCTTGATCTCTAGGTGGCGTTCCAGAATCGGACCAATCGGCGTGTTGTCTCCGCCCTTCTCCTCCATGCCGCCATCGACATATATGTCGCCATCGATTCCATATGCGCCAAAAACCAGGGGAATACACGCCGACGCACAGATCATCGAGGCTCGCCGTTCAGGCTCTTCTCTTCTAACAGAGAATCGAACCGCCCGAAACGTATAGTTCTCTTCCTTCTTCAATGCCGTCGCATACACGTCTGGAGCGTCAACTCGCCACACTGTCGGCAAATCTCTCATAATGCAGGAATACAGAACGGAAGGCGACAAAAAGCCCTCAATAGGTTTTGAAGCGTCAAAATCCGCAAATATGCAAGCTAAAGTTTTCAACTTGGGCAATTGAAGAAATAGCTTATTACGCGCAACTGCTTCGCATCTGTTCGATATTTCTGAAACAACATCGGGCGAGAGCTCTGCAACAGCACATCGCCGCCGCCTCGCTTCTGCCCGGCAATCGGCAACAATGTTGCTGCGCATAGAATCGTAAACGCCATTGAGCTTCTTCTCTCCTTCCGCACCAAGAACCTTTACAATGAGATTCGTGTTAAACCGAAAAATAGGATCAATGTCTTCACGCCAGAGGCTTGCACAAGCATTTGTGTCCGAAACGGCCGCAAACAGCGCTGCATTTATGGCGCCGACACTTGTCCCTGAAATCGCCGCAACCTTCCTATGCAGACTCTGTTCGACTAAATGCTGCCATACGCCGACCTCATAAGCGCCCTTAGCGCCACCTCCTGAAAGGACAAGCCCGATTTTATCATCATCACCAGCGGGACATGCCATACACGTTCCCACAAAAAGCAACATCGTCAGGGTGATGGCCATCTTTATATAAGTATTCACATATAAGTATTCACAATGCAACAACACTTACCGACATGTAATCTTCTGACCATTATTTACCACCTCCCTTTCGGACAAACATGACTTTGTATTGCGGCGTCGGACCTGCTGCCTCCCTTACCCATTGGACTACATTCGTTTCAGCTAGATTCAACCGTTGGGGCTTTGCCTTTGATAAGTCATCTTTTGAATACACACGTCTATTCGTCATGTTAGGCAACAAGTAAAGAGTCGACTTGCCCCTAATTATCCGAACATTGTCAGCATCAACAGTCATTCTTTCGCGCCCTTGTTCTGCAACATACTCTCCAATTGGAATTTGCCCACTACGATTGATGTAACAAAGCAAACAGACCACAACCATTAAAGCCGCGATAACCGCCGCCATCACAAAAGCATTACGCTTTCCGAGCATTCTCAATATAATCTCAGATATCTTTTTCAAGGTGCATCCTCAACATCAGTTGTTATCTCGGAGTGCAAGATTACGGAACCGCCATCAATCTCTACCCGCATCTCACGTTCCGGGTCGTTAAGGCTTAATTGATCGACTTTCGGGACTGCACCTCGGTAATCACAAAGAGTTGCTTGTATCTCTGCCTTCGTGCAAACCCTGTTGTCGGTGTCAATTGTAAAACGAATAAAATTATCTCTCTCGTTGGTCGTGTCAATATTGAAGCTTAGTCGATGTTCGCTCTCCTCTGTCCTTGGCTCAATTTTGAGATCTGTCGACACCATCGCCCCGTCAACCTTCCCACACGGCAGGCTCTTTACGGACACAATGCCGCCAATATCGGACACAACGGTTAGCACCAGAACTCCACCGGAGAAGGAAAACGGTTTTCTATCTTTGCGTTGAAGTGGGAAAAACGATTCAAGCACATCAGAATCAATTGTCCAAACGTCGCCGACATTCCGAGTCTTCTGCTGTCCATATATGGCATATGTCATCATTTTAGCCTCTGCCTGCGCAACACAGTAGCCAAGATCAAGCTTTGACTCCTTTGACCAGCCCGCCGCAGCGTCAGATCCAACGCTTTGCATGCAAATCCTAGCACGATCCAGAGGCGTCAAGTTAGAAAGGAATTCACTCGGAACCTCGCGCGCACTCTTTTTATAAACGTCCATGCTATGCCTCAAATCGGCGTTAAAAGCCTCTCTCTGATTCCACGACAAAAAATACCAACTATCCGAATCTAGATTTTTCCCATCAGCTGAAAAAATCTCCCTGAAAATAAAATCAGCATCCTGCAGCTTTTCAGCAATCTCCTTGTTGGATACCTCTTCACTACGAGGCCCGAAGAGAACACGGCGCAACCACGACGGTTCGGCATCCGTAAACACGGTTCTCCCTGCCTCGTCCTCCTTTGGTATGTGAAAAGAAACATCTGCACTTTCATATCGTCTAAATACCGAACCGCTATTTTTGTTTTCAAAGAAAGCACCTCGCGTAGTGTAGTTCAGATAGCACGAATACACTCCCGAAAACGGCTGTGAACGATAATGCTCTTCGACCTTCTCATCCCTCTTGATCCACAATCTATACCAACACCTGTCGACATCTGCCTTTCGAACCTTCTTCGCATCAATGACGATATTATTCAAGCGCATCTCATATCGCGACTTGACGCTATAATACTTTCCGGAACGCCAAGGCGGATTCACCTTCCCATAGTCTATGGAATCCGCAGCAAACAACGCTGTTGCCACGCAAAATAATGCGATGCAAAGAAGTTTACTCTTCATTGAGCTGCCTCCTTGTCTTTTATCTGAGTTCATTGAATTGCCTCCTTGTCTTAAGCAAAATCAGCGTAATTGCAGAATAGAATATGCACCACAATAACAATGCCATCGCTTCAACTACTGCCGTGCGACGACAAAATGAAATGAGTGCGCCAACGCCACCGACATCCAGCGCTACGGCTTGCCTAAACTTAACCGGATTGTCACACAAACTTTCTTCGCCAATCTCATTGCCACACTTGTTGACCTTTAAAAGAACGTTCTTTTTCCAGTTGCCGGCAGAATTCCCTGCACTAATCCAGTGCGCATCAAAACGGCAACTCTTACCTTGCCAAGAAACTACATAACTGTCATTCGTCTCAATCACATTTACAAGACCAATGCAAGCAGGGCATTTACAGAAATCCGCACTGTTTCGCGCGTGAGCCGCGAGTCTTTCAGGTTCGCGCCAGCCATTCTCCAATGATGCGTTAAGTTTAAGACAAGGTACCCGTGCGATGTTGAAGAAGTATCGTTGCGGCAACGCAAAAGAAAGCTGTTCAACCATCCCGCCATCCTTCCAGCGCGTCTGCCGTCGCTTTCCTGCTGGCGGATTGTCATAAGTCGAAGCGTCCTGATACAGTCTTCCTTTCTGTCGCATGATCAAATCAATTGGCGCAAATTCTCTTTCCTACAATGAAGCATTGCCAAAACCTACAGTCCCCGTATGCGAGCAAATGCAACAGGCAACAATCAGCAACACTGCCGCATTCTGAGACACATGCGGAGTAGGGCATACAGCACTCACAAGCAACCCAATGGCTACCCCAGAAATGACGGCCATTGTCACACCGGCAAGATAAAATCCTGAACAGAGTGTGAACCATAGTGTATCATCAGTCCCCACAGAATGATTCGTGGCATTCATCACCGCACTCAAGCCTTGCAAATTATATGCCGTGCCACCACTCAACATTGAAACAACCTGGTTGACAAATGAATTTCCATAGTAAGGCGCCACAAAGACATAACCCAGAGGCTTGACAACTGCACCTATCTTCCACAGACAGCACAAAAACAGCAACGACATACCGACTTGTAGCATAGCAAACAAAAACCCTGCCGCAAAATGCGCCAAGTAATGCCTCAAAACACTTCTGTGCAGCCCAAGCATCCAATACGACCACTCTCCAGAATTGACCTCCCCGTTGAAAGACTGACAAGTTCCAAACAGCCCACACCAAAAAGCATAGATAGTTCCGAAGTACAAGAAAGCCTCGCCTTGTGCATCAGGCGCAGATCGTGCCAGAAACGATGACACCATCACAAATGCAACCGCCAAGGGAAGAATAATAAACTCGAAAACCGTTCGTCCGAGGCTACGGTTCCACGTTGTTGAGACAACTCGCTTGAACTCAAGCATCACACAGCCTCCTTCCCATGCGCAACATCTTCACCAATGACTTTTATTTTTTCAAATAACACCTCGCCGTCTTTCGCAAAGGTTCGTTCCGTTCCATCATCGAAGAATGTCTGCCAGACGACGTCTGTTGGCCCGTCAAAACAAACAGCGCAATTCACTTCATTCTCATGCGGCACACGATGTACGACACAGACACGGTCTATGACACGCTTATGGCTTTCATTAACAACATCATCAAAACATTTCATCTCATGCGTCGTCAACACTGCGCCTGCGCACACTCCGGCACCTACGAGTTCGTCGACCGCCAATCGAACTTCTCGCACAAAATCGATGGCATTCACAGGATCAAAACCTGTAGTCGGCTCGTCTAACACAAGCAGCCCCGGTCGCCCCGCTATCTCCATAGCGACAATTCGTGCAATCAATTCCGCCCTCCGGCGCTCTCCTCCAGAGAGTTCAGAAAAATTCTTATCCAGCACATCTATCATCCTATACTTATCAAACTTTTCCTTGATCCGCCTGCTCACATCGCCTCGCATGAATCGACTTCCCTCTGTCAACGCCTGGACTACTTGTAGTATCATTGATCCCGTCTTCTGGTGATGCGCCTTTGCTACAGGAAAGAATTGCGGCAAATAGAACAACTCGCCCGACTTCCGCAACTGTCTGCGCCACCTTGCGGCAGCGCAGACAGTACGGAATGCATTTTTAGGCATCGCTTCGCCAAATAGCGAGAATTCGGCAAAGTCAAGTTTACCGCCAATGCCAAAGGCGGGGCATCCCATGACAAGACTGAGCAACACGCTCTTGCCACAGCCGCTTCCACCGATGACAGCAGTCATTCCACCCGCCCGCAAGCTAAATTCTGGCACACGAATAGACAGAAGTTCCTTCTTGCCGCCCTCGGTCTTGCTTACTCCAGCAAGGGAAAAGCCAGACACTCTAAGAATGCATTCTGACTTATTATTGCCTGCGGACATGGAGACACTCCTTACTTGTACTCCTCAAGGTTTACTACTTCGCCGGTAATAGTGAGGTCAAGCGACGCTTCTCCTGCCGACTTAAAGCCATCAAGCAAAGAGATAGACGGCAAGGCTCCGACTTCATCGGCGTAGAGTTCCAACTTCCCGAAAACCAAGTGCCCCGAAGCTTTGTCCACAAGCATATAAATATCCGACTTGCTGCTGTCGTACTTTGCCCAGAAGCGACCTCCCATAGGCCTTTCATCATAAACAAGGTCTGTTGACACTGTGGCTCCATCAACCTTTCCGCTTTGCACGACTTCGATCTTGCGAACATCATACTTCTTGGGCATCCCGGCTGATTTCGATGGAACCGACAGATATGCCTCGCATCCTTCTTCATCCCTGACATACCTCACGACTGCACACCCTCTAAACGCACCTTTCAGGTCAGGATGGAGGAATGAATTGAAAAATGCGCCATCAACCACCCAAACATCACCCGGCTTGCGAACATTGGTGTCGAAAAGGTCACTTGTCATTGAAAATGCCTCGCGCTTTATCAACGCATCTATGTCAGAGTTCGCTGGCGAGCCTTGCTTCATATAGGCGTCAAACGCCTCAATTGATGCCCGCGGGTCTGTTTCCGCAGACTTGAGACCCTTGATTTCAGAAATGGTACGATGGTATTTCCCATTAGCGGCAATTGCGACCTTGCGGCCATTTACATTGTTGCTGAATTGCATTGCCATTGCCATTACCTTCTTTCGCTCGTCTTCGCCCAATCCCTTGGCTATCAATGTGTTTTCTCCAATATTCAGACGCCCTTCCGTATCAAATGTACCGATATTGTCCTTCATCCAATCTGCACTGACCTCATAGCCTGCCTCACCCCATTCCGCAAGAAATTTCCCTGCATTCGGATTAATGAAACCAACTACATTATAAAACAGATGCCGTGATTCTCTGCCAAGCGCATCGACCTCAACGGCTTTCCCTATAGCCTGTTTGACAATCTGACTTTTGGGCACAGCCTTGCCGCCCCAAGTGCCATCACTCATTACATACTGATAGTCTCGAACGAGTCGAAGGGTCGGCATTTCATGATACACAAATGTCTTTGAAATTGCCTTGCCTGAGAAACTTCCTCTTTCTGCAACACGAACTGCCTTAGTAACTTCATCCGCAAACCAAGCTTTCAACCACTTTGTAATCCGCCCCCCGGTTGCCGCCTCATTCTTCGCAGTTTCCAACTTGGCCTCATAGAGATACTCGGCCTGCGTCATATAGACTTCACCTTTATGCCACGACTTAAGCCATTCCTTCGTAGCCTCGTCGCGCCCGATCGTACGACCGCGATCACGCTCAAACATCGGTTTCCCTACCTGCGAAGCTTCGTCAGCGCTAGCCAATGCACATGCTGACAGCGCCACAGCGAATGCCGCTCCAATGTTGATATTGCCGTTCATTGTGCTTTCCTTTCTTTCGGGTTTTTGTTATTCCGCACCTTGCGGGTAATACAGGCCATTAAAAGTCTGCGTCACGAACACCTTTAAGTCACCATCTGTCAAACGATGCTTCATTTCCGCAAGCGTCGTTGGACTAAGCTTCCTAAACTCATTGACAACAGTTGGATCAGCCTTCAGCTTGAACACTTGCCACTCCTTGTCAAATGAGAAATCGTTCTGAAGATTGACCGGGCCACATAGCGTTACGAAGCAGAAGTCTCCTTCCACCGGCTTCTCGGGAACGGCGACAATTCCAATCGAAAAACAATCGCGCTCTCCACTATCAGTCATTACCGGAAACACACCCAAATAGTATTTCGCAGTCTCGCTCCGTCCAGTTGCCGGGTTCATGACCTTGTACATAGATGGTTCTGGTTGCGTATTGTCGCCATCAATCCTTGCCGCCCACAGTGCAGGCTTCAGGACAAAACCATTTTTCGCGATTCCAGTACCATCGCCCATCTCACTTATCGATGAAGCAAGTGACTTGTGGCGATACGCATAGTTTCGCTCAAAACTCCACAAAGCCCGCATGTCGTCAACGATTTGCTTGCAAGGCACTATCCGTGTCGGTTGCGGTGGAAGTGTCGGTTGCGTTTTGCATCCTGAGCACGGACCTAGGAAACAACACAAGGCGATTACCACGACAAACCCCACTACAAATCCCACAAACACGCCTTTACCTCCTTCCTCTGGCCTAGGTCTAATAACCTTCTCGGGATTGTCGCGCAAACATTCTTCGGCATCATTATATTTTTCATCTTTTGACTGCATTGCAACCCTCCTTCATTTCATGTTTACTTTACACCAAGCTCCTCAAGCATCGCCCTTGCCCCTGCGTGGCCTTGGGCGGCAGCGAGGCGGAGAAGAGAGATTGCCCGGCGGCCAGCCCCACGCTCGCGGCTCGCCGGGTGGTGCTGGTTCAGGTACAGCTTCGCCAAGTTGCACTGCGCGTCGGCGTAGTCCTGCTTCGCGGCCTCGTTAGCCACTTGACGGCAAGGCGCACCGATTCATCGTCGTAAAAGCGGGCGTAGTAGAGTCCGAGGTTGTACTGCGCCTGCGCGTGGTTCTGCGCCGCCGCTTTCTTCAGCCATTCGACCGCCTTGTCTTCATCGAGGTCAACACCAAGTCCGTTCATGTAGAACAGCCCCATCTGGCACTGCGCAGGGGCAAGCCCAGCATCTGCCGCCTTGCGCATCCATGTGACGGACTCGACAACATCCTTTTTAACGCCGACCCCATCCCGCAGCATTTCGCCATAGCGGAACTGCGCATCGGCACACCCGCCCTCCGCCGCCTTGCGCGTCCAAACGACGGCCTCCGCGCAATTCGTCGCGACGCCGTCCCCCGTCCGCAACATCTCAGCATAGCGGAACTGCGTGGCGGCGTCCCCCTTCTCCGCCGCGGCTTTTACCACGTCCACCGCGCCGCTCTCCGCCGCGACAGCGGATATGGCAAAGGCCATGGAGCCTAGAAGAATGGCCGTCCTCATTTCTGGCACTCCGCTACTTCACCTCTTGCCCCTGCGTCGGCTTCGTGCGCAGGTCTTCGCTCCTGTCAGCCGGAATCAGGTTGCGCTTCATGACGCGCACCGTCGCCTCGCGCATCTCCTTCGCATCAACGATAATTCTGCGATCCCACTCGTTGTCCCTGTCAAGGCCAAAGCGAACAAATCCGTCATGGCATTGGTCAACAAGCTCTGCCAAGTGGCGTAGATTTCTCACCCTGACGCCATTGACGCTCCTAACAAGTGATTTAGCGGCACCCACATACCCATCTATCGCCTTGTCTGAAAAGCAGTGTGTAATCACAACTGGCTCGTCGTCGTCAAACTCCTTGTCCTTGAAGATATCGTCATGAAACTTCGCCTGAGAATCTACGATGTAGTCGAAGGAAACGGTCGAAAACACAAATCCTCCATATACAAAGTAATCTGGTCTGACATCGTACATCCATTTTCGAATGCGCCTGTTTTTCTTGGCCGCGACGATTGACGTCTCCACGACAGTACCTTCGCGGAACACTTTCACGGGTATCTTCTCGCCTATCTGACGAATGTAAAGAGGATAGAAAATCGAACGCACCTCACCTCCCTTAAGCCGGATTCTCCCTATATTCGAAACCTTGTACCCGTCAATCTCGAGGATGATGTCATCCCTGTGAATAGAATCATCATTCAGGACTGAATCCACATCGTCAACAACGACACCCGTCCGTCCAGAATCCATCCGATAGTAGCGCCTCTTTGCAGGATTCTCCATATAATCAACCGCGAAGAGATAATCGGCGAATCCATCAACATGACCGTCTTTAATGTCCGCAAGAAAATGACGAATGATATCCGGCGGGATTATATATCCCAACGCCTCCCCTTTCTCCTGCCCTTGGAACGCAATGCCTGCTATCTTCCAATTTCGCAGATCAAGGACAGGCCCGCCGCTGTTGCCTGGGTTTATTGCAGCATCAACTTGAACGCCAAGCAAATACGCCCACCCATGGCTATACCTCATGTCCTCGATGCGGGAAACGATGCCACGAGTATAGGAAATGTCATCACCTCCAATAGGATAGCCAACCGCCAGCACATCATCTTGCACATGCGGTGTCTCGCCGATTTCCATAGGAGTAATGTCTGCCATGAACATCTTGTCATCCACCTGCAAAAGTGCAAGATCGGCATCGTTGTCAACAAATAACGCGGTCGCATGATAAAGGGTGTCCTCGTTGTGCTTTCGGACATTGATGAACGAGGCATCTGCGACGCAATGCGCACATGTAAGAATTTGTCCGTTGCCAATTACTACGCCAGACCCAGTACAATGATCCGTACGATTTGCCCACGGACAACTAATGAGCGACTTGGCAGTTTCTACTTTAATTTTGACAACGGCGTTTATGGGATTATTGCCCTGGTTCGCCATCACAGACATGTCTGGCTCCTCCGCCCCTGCCGAGAAGGCAAAGGCAAAAGCAACTGTCACGGGCAGCACTGCGTATCTCACTTGCTTCATGTTTCGTTTCCTTTCTCTTTGCGCTTTCCTAAGGGCTTGCGCCCCTTTCCAGAAATCGAAGGGGCGGGAAAACATGACACCTCCTCCGATGCATCGCAAGAGGCGCCTGAGAGAGCCCGTAAAGATACACCAGAGGAGGCGAGACTGCTCTTTGTAAGGCAGTGCCTTTTTCCGTGCGTCTCTACAAGCATAGTTTCTCAGGCTTTCTTGCGACGCGTCCCATGTCCGCGTTCCAGGCTACTCTATTCGCCCTTCCCGCGCGGGAATTCTGCCTTGCCTTCGCGACTAGAAGTTGCCCTCCCGTCGCGTGACAAGGATATTATATCACAAAATCAGGCCTGCGAACGGAGATTTCGCGGCGCGATTTCCCCGCCGCAGGCCTATCCGGGCTCTCTCTGCCGGACGCTCACTATGAGCATGCTAATATACGGGCGAGCGCGGCGAATCTGACAGGGTTAGTCGTTAGTGGCTATTCGCAAATGGCGCCAAGTGGGACGGCGTATAAATTCTTTCCAAACGGAAGTGTTGTATCCCCCGCATAGAGGACAATTCCCGTAAATGCCTTGTCCTTGGCGATATTATCCCTGAACCAAACAAGATTCTTGAAGTCGCTTTTACCGACGTCAGAGCCCGCCTTGACTTCAATTCCGAGTGTTGTACATCCAGAGCCTGTTAACATGAAGTCTATCTCGTGCTTCTGTTTGTCGCGGAACTGTGTTATTGAAAGATCGGCTTCAAGATCAACCTGCGGTGCAAGCTGGTTGTAAACCCATGTCTCAACAAGTTTGCCGGCTCGGTCGCTGTCAAAGTTTACTTCATCTTCGCTCCAGTTCAATACGGATGCCATCATGCCCGTGTCTGCGGCAAAATACTTTGACCGCTTGCCAAGTCCGTCATAATCCGTCTCATGCCATGCCTCCACCTCATCGACAAGAAACAGTGTCTTTAATATCGACATATATCTATTGAACGTCTCTTGCTTGATGCCGTAAGCCGTTGTGAACTCTTTCGCGTCGAAGAATTTTGCAGAGCGGGCGAACAGGTCTTCGGCAATCTTGCGCAACGTTTGGTATGTCCTTACGTCCATCAGTTCCCGAATGTCGTGTAGCAACATCGCATCGAGGTAAGACTTGAACCACAGCCTTTTCGCCCGAGAAGACAAATCAAGTGTCTCTCCGTATCCACCCCGAAATGCGAACTTGATGACATCTGCCTTGGAAAATCCCTTAACAACGCCCGGGAATTCATCATTCAAAGCACGCTTTATGAACGATGGTTTGGTTCCGGTGATTTCCCCATGTGCCAGAGGGCGTAGGCGAACGGTGCCCATCCTTCCTGCAAGGCTCTCGGTCACAGATGGCAATGCTTTTATATTTGCCGAGCCAGTGACAAGATACTGTCCCTTTGCGGTGTTTTCGTCTACGACCAACTTGATTTCAGACAACAGCGACGGCACCTTTTGTATCTCGTCGATTACGAGTGGACCGGGACGCTTCCTTTTGACAAAACCAGCAGGATCTTCGGAGGCGACCTTTTTCATCGCAGAATTGTCCAGCGAGCGCAATTCTGAATCTGGAAGCGCAAGTTGCTTTGCCAATGTTGTCTTGCCGCACTGGCGGACGCCTGACACGAAAACGACGCGAAAGACTTCTAACGCCTCCTTTACAGAAGTGGCTAACCACCTTTTGTACTCCGTTTTCAACATAGTTAAAATCCTTTTTTACCGTATGCGATAGAAGTATATCATATTTTTTACCAAAATGCCATTATGCATCTTACTAAAATGCCGTTAGGCACCTTACTAAAATGCCGTTAGCGTTGTCGACAAAATGCCGTTATTGTCAAATGCCTTTAGAATAATCCTTGCATTGCATGTTATTCAGGCCTGCGAACGGAAATTTCGCGGCGCGATTTCCCCGCCGCAGGCCTATCCGGGCTCTCTCTGCCGGACGCTCTTGTGAGCACACTATTATACGAGCAAGCGCGGCAAATCAGACAGGAGATGTGACGGCGCAACTCATCACTTATACGCACATCAAAATTGGCACGAATGGACACTTATGTGATTTTCGTGCCAATTTCAAACAGTGGAAAACAGGACCTAATTTCCACTGTTTGGAATTATACCAAATTTCGGCTGTCTTGCCTTCGAAATCCAATTTCACGGCGCGATTTTCCCGCCGCAGGCCTATCCAGGCTCTCTGCCGGACGCTCGCTACCCCTCTGCGCACTCCGCACCTCTCGGCACTCGCTTCGCTCGGCTTGGCTCGCTACAAATCGCGAGCCCCGCTTGCGCGGCGGTTACGCGCCTCTGCGTTAAAAACCCCTCTTCTGTTTCTCCTGATCTTTGTGGCAGAACAATCGCAAACCCCAACCAACTCCACATTTCGCGATAAATGGATTAGGATTTGGTCCCGCCTTTTGTCAGATTTTTCGTGGCGAGTCCATCTCGGCAAGGACCTCCGACACCTTCTCGCGCAGCTTCGCGGTAAGGCGCGCGCGAATCTGGTACAGGTTGTCTCGCGATATGCCATAAAGTGCCATCACGGACTCCGTGTCCTGCCCTTCAACCGCGCTTGCCACGAACGCGGCGTAGTGCTCGGGGCGGACGCCAGGCTTCATCCTGCGCAGCGCCTCCTCCATCGCGGCCGCCCGCCATTCGCGCTCCGCAAACTCGTCGTCGCCCTGCTCGGCCCTCGCCCGCGCCTCTTCCCAGAACCCGGCCTTCAGCTCCGCGTCGCGCCTGGACGAGCGAAGCCTGTCCGTGACGCGCCAATTGACGAGACCCGCAAGATACGACCTGAAGCGCCCCTTCTCGCGGTCGTACTTGAACGACGGCAGGTTCCGCGCAAGGTCGCAGAAGACGGTCTGCACCATGTCGTCGGCGTCCGTTTCGTTGAGCCCCTTCCGACGCGCTATCGAATAGACGAACCCGGAATAGAGGTCGAAGAGCCGGTTCCATGCTACCGCGTTTTCAGTGTCTGCGACGGCCTTCAAGACACTAGAACGAGTCGATTCGTTGTTCAATCGCCTGTATTGCATTTCCAATCTCCCGATCAGAATCTATTATTTTAAGATCGTTCAGTATGAGCTGGATGCTTTGGGAGAATTCTTTCATGCGAAGTCTTATGTCTTCAAACAGCATGTTCCTCTGATTGAAAAGCTTCTGCCCTTGAAGGAACTCTTCCTTGTCGTTCTCCCGAGTCCCTTTCTTGACTTTTTCTCTGGCTTTGGAATGCAGCGCGACTATCTCGTTTTTAAGCGTTTCGTCCTTTGCGTCAAGATATGCAAGGTTTCCAAGAAGCTTGCCGAAACTCGACTTGAGTTCCGCCGCTTTTACCTTGTCAACCTTGTCGATTTCGGCTATGCCTGACTTTATTTCATCAACATAGAAATCAACCGAACTCCTGCCTTTCGCCGTAAGTTCAAGACCGGGCCAGCTGGAATACCTCCCTGCCGACTTGAACATCAAGAGTTCGTCTTCAATCCTCTCTTCCGGCCATTTGGGGAAAGTATCGCGAAGTGCCCTCTCGACGAGCGCAACTTCAGCCGCGTCAAAATCCTCAAGCGATTCAACCTTGTTCGACTGTCTGGCAATTTCTTCCTTCAGAGACCGGTCTGTTTCAGATTGTTTGACAAGATCTTCTTGCATGCGCCTACCGGACACGACGGAGTAAGCCGCTGCCGCAACAGCGCCTGCAACTGCCAGCGCAATCGCGGCCTTTACGATGCGCGCACCAAAAACGGCCGTAACCGCCATTTTGAAGCGAAGCCTTTCCATGTCTTTCAACAGGGCCTTGGCGGACTGGTAGCGGCGCGACGGCGTAGTATCCGTCGCCTTGTTGAGGATGCGCCACCACGCGGGGAACAGCGCCGCGCCCGTATCGGCCTCCAGCGCGGGGCCCTTGTCCAAGTCCTCGACGCGCCGTCCGAAGCTCGCGGCCTTGAGCGTGAGGCCAAGGCAGTATATGTCGCCTGGCGCGGCGGTGAAGCCTTCCGGCGGGACGAAGCCAGGAGTCCCGACGAGCGAGGCCGCCTCGGCTTCCTCGACGACGAGGCCCGGATCTGACAGCGCTGGCCTCCCGCCGACGAAAACCACGTTCCCCGGCTTTATGTCGCGGTGCAGCAGGTGGTGGCGCTGGAGCGCCGCGAGCCCGTTGGCGAGCGCGACGCCGAGCCTCACGCACGCGCCGAGCGGCAGGGCCTTTTCACCGTCGATCACGCTTGCAAGCGTCTTGGGGCGGTAAAGAGCGAGGTCGGAGCCTGCGCGGCAGAACTCGTCGTCCGCAAGGTCCATGACGGCGTAGAAGCCCCAAGGCTCCTCGGCGAGCTCGCGCATGCGGACAAGCCCCTCATGCTGCGGGATCGCGCTGTAGAGCCTAGCGCCGCGCAGCTCGCGTTCGTAGCGCTCGCCGCCGATGTCGTCACGGCGGCAGATCTTCACCGCCGCGCGCTCGCCGCCGGCGTTTGCCGCGGCATAGACGACGCCGTACGCGCCGCGTCCTATCTCGCGGCCTAGCCGCCAGACACCGCACATAACGCCGCCCTCCGATTCTCCAGTCTCGTTCATGCACACAATTATACCAAATCTCGCTGGCGAGAACAGAAACACACAAAATGGCAAGGGATTTTCGGCGATTATGTTATATAAGCGAAACAGCGTGTGCTCAGCTTAGTAGCAGTCTTCCAGGAAATCCAGTCCCTTGTTGCGCATAAGGTAGTCAAACGAACCCGACCGGGAAAGGCCATGCCTGTCCGCGTAGTCATTTTCGCAGACGACCATGTAGTCTATCATGTTTCGCCTTTGCTTGGGCATTTTCGCCTCTGTTCTTCGCCATTCCCACCTTCGCGCATTCGCTACGGAGGGTTTACCCGCGCGAGAATTCTGGCATCCCAACTCGCGACGGCCCGCGCCCCCGCTCATCGGAACGATGCAATTATAGCAAAAGTCCCACAGAAAACGCAAGCAGCTTTACAACGCCAAGGCGCTCAGTGGAACAGCGTACATTCCGTTGCCAAAGCTCATGACCTCTTTGCCTGAATATAGCACAATACCCGTAAAGCTCTCTATTTTAAATCGAGATGCAAACCACCTCATGTGCTTGAAGTCATCTGCACATGCCGTACCAGACTTCACCTCGATTCCGACAAGGCGGCCGTTGTCGCCCTTGACCAGGAAATCGATTTCATGCTTGTCGTTGTCGCGGTACTGCGTCAGTTCGCATCCCGGATGCATGTCGGCAAGCGTCGCAAGCTCGTGGTAGGCCCATGTCTCGACGAGTTTGCCGCAAGCGTCATTGTCATAATAGACGGAATTCTCGTCCCAGCCTAGCAGGTTGGCAAGGAGCCCAGCGTCGGTCGCGTAGTGCTTGGTGCGCTTTCCCAGCTTGACGTAGTCACTGTCCGACCAGGGAGGAACCCCGTCAAAGACGTAAAGTGCCTTCAGCGCTGAGAGATATGTCTCGGCCGTTTCCTTGCCGATGCCGGATGCCGCGCACATGTCTTTCAATTCGAAGAACTTGGAAGAATACGAAAGCATCCAGCGCGCCACTTTTCGCAATGCGTCGATCTTCCTGATCTCGGTTACATCCTGGACGTCTTTCTTAAGCAGGTCGTCAAGGTATTCATGATACCACTCAATGCGCGACTTGACGTCAAACTCCATCGGTTCGGGATATCCACCGCAAAAGGCACAGTGAATGACATCTCGCTTGTCGAACTTCTCCATCTCAGGCGGGAAGTCCCGCGCAAAAGCCCTTTTTAGAAAATCGCCGGCACCTCCTCGGACTTCGCCAAGGGTCAGCGTGCGCAACCGCACGCGACCAAGCCGCCCCGCCAAGGAATCCGATACGGCCTTTACGAAATGCAGGTTTGAACTCCCCGTGATCAGGTATTGTCCGCGAGAACTGTCACGATCAACTTTTATCTTGATTGCGTTCAAAAGCTCCGGCACCTTCTGGATTTCGTCGATCACGAGGGTGCGGCCGTCTCGCCTTTCGACAAAAGTGGACGGATCGTCCTTCGCCGCCTTCAGGAATATCGCTTCATCCAGCGACAGATGTCGCATCTTGCCGTCGGCGACAAACTCGGCCAATGTTGACTTGCCGCACTGACGCGCACCTGTCAGATGGACACCCCTGCGAACAGAAAGATTCCGCCGCAAATTACATTCTTGCCATCTTTTAATCATAAATACCTTCTTTCGCATTGATTCTCGTTTAGCGCAGCCATTGCCGCATATAGTGCTAAGGAGAAATCATCTAGGCGAAATTATACCAAAACAGTCGGTCAAAAGTCAATTAGGGCATCGGTTAAAAGTCAATTACACAATAGGTTAAAAGTCAATTACGCTATCAGCCATAGGGCGGTTAATCACATAGCAAGGACTACCTCTCTCATTATACACATCTCATCCCCAACACATTTCGGGCTACTGTTCTTCGCCCATCCCTCCTTCGCGCATGCGCTACGGAGGTTTACCCGCGCGGGAATTCTAGCATCCCGACTCGCGACGGCTCGCGCCTCCGCTCATCGGAACGATGCAATTATAGCAAATGCCGCCGCCAAATGGCAAGCGGGGAAAATCTGAAAAATATTAGCCGTGCAAAACTATGCGTTAGAACACGGAAAAGGTGGTGCCGCAGGATGAAAGTTGCATGCACTACATCTGCTTGCGCTTCAACGGCTTCAGAACATTGCGCCTGAAATTACGTGGACCTCCAAAGAACGCATACTCGCTCTTGGTCATCCGAAAACCTTCGTCGAGCCTGTGTTCGATAAGCGAGATCGTGCATACAAGATCGGCCACTTGAAAAAGCCTGTAGCGGGACGGTCTTACGCCTTGCACGAAATCGCATCCGCCGTCAAAGCAGCCTGCCATCGCAGCATGAATCACATTAGTCAGCGCGGCCTGTCCACAGTCATAGTACACCTTGATTCTGCCGATGTCGGGCTCCCCGGAAATCTCGCGCAAAAGTCGCTGAAATCAGTTTCAAGCTTAGCAGCGATCTGCTCCTGTGATTCGACAAAGCGCTTGTCAATGCAAAAGCTGCGGTAACGGAACGGTGCGCGACGGACAAATGCCATCATCTTCGCAAATATTCGGCTGCGAAGTTCCCAGTTCATGAACTCGTAGCCCTCCTCTCGCCTAATGAGCGGTCCTGCATGAAAGCATAAGTTGGAGAAGCCCATCGCTGCATAAGCGGCATCAAGCTCCCGCACAAGTCGGTCAATGGAATCAGACTGGTCGTGTATGACGAGCGAAACAATGTAGAAGCGTGAGGAATCCTTCGCACACGAAAGATTCCCCGCTTCGTCGACAAATATGCTCAACGTCTTGTCTTTCACCCTCCGGCCTTTAAAAATAGCGAGGGCGGCGGGATATCCGCCGCCCTAGGCGAAGAACTTTCTCCGCGTCTCGGTGACCCCGGCCTTTCAGCCTTCGTCGTTTAGTATTTTAGCAAATCCGACGACGACGCGCAAGGGGCGGAGCAGAAAAACCAGCGGAGACCGGGACGGCCTCCGCTGGTTTCGTGGCTATGGGAGCCAATTACTCGACGAACTTGTAGACGTCGACCTGCTTGTAGCCAGTGTGGAGGAGGTGGTGCGCCTTCTCGCCGCCCTGCGCGC
>JAEEGL010750294.1_pt1 | contig 30891 bp, 32 predicted proteins | sample 9134231 | NCBI WGS metagenome assembly JAEEGL01 (sample SAMN16246548, study PRJNA631951) | gut metagenome | biome: gut microbiome; feature: rumen; material: fiber-attached | host: Bos | place: Iran: Karaj | collected 2018-10
AAAAGAATTGATTATTTAGCATCAATTCTTTTTTTATTTATGATTCTGGTTTTATCATCTTTTAGAAGTTCAGAAGTTTCAGTTTTAAGTTTTTTAGCTAATCTATCTAAAAAATCAACTGTAACATTTATTTCACCACGTTCAACCATTGCCAAATACTTAAAAGACAAGTTATGGCTTGTATAAAACTCCTCTTGTGATAAACCTGATTTATAACGAAGATATTTTAAGTTTCTTCCTACTAATTCTTTAGTTTTCATAATACTTCTTCCTTCAATTAAAAATATATTAGCTAATAGCTAAAAAGTCTACCTAGTGATAACTAGATATAATTTGACAAAAAACTAAGGATGATTTATGATTTTAGTGAGGTAATAAAATGAATAAAGATAGCATAAAAAAATTAAATAAATTAGAAGAATTACGTATAAATAATAATTTAACTCATAAACAAATGGCTGATATTTTAAAAATAAGTAAAGCCTACTACTGGCAAATAGAAAATGGTAATAGAAATCTGTATTATAAATTAGCAATTAAAATTGCATCTGTTTTTAATTTAAAACCAGATGACTTATTTTATGATGATTTAAAATAACCATTTAAGTAATTACTCATATATTATGATAGGTGATATTATATGGGTATTAGTGATAGCATATTTAAAAGAATAGAAAAGAAAACAAAAGTTGATAAAGATACAATCATTTCTTTGGCTACTAAATTACAAAACGGAAATATGAAAGATACTAAGACTTTAGAAGAAATTATAAATACTTTAAGTGCTATGACTGGAAAGAAAGTAAGTAAAGAACAAAAAGAAAAGATAATTAATAAAATAGTCAATGATGAAGTTCCTAAAGGAGTAGAAAAGATGTTTTAACATCTTTTTTTGATTTTTAATAAAAAAAAGATTAAAATATTAGGTAATTAAAGAGGTGATGTTATGATCTTAGCAATAGTAGGTCCAACTGGTGTTGGTAAAACTAGATTATCTGTTTCTTTAGCAAAATATTATAATGCTGTTATAATCAATTGTGATGCTATGCAAATATATAAAGATATGAACATTGGAACAGCTAAAGTAACAGAAGAAGAAAAAGATGGTATCGTTCACTATTTATTGGATAGATGTCCTTTGAATAAAGAGTATTCTGTTTATGATTATCAAAAAGAAGCAAGAGAATTACTAGAAAAATATAAAGATAAAAATATTATTTTAGTTGGTGGAACTGGTTTATATTTAAAAGCGTTATTATATGATTATAAATTTCAAGAGCCTAGTGAAGAAAACTATGAAAACTATTCTAATGAAGAATTATATGAAATGGTTAAAAAGAAAGATCCAAATAGTGATATTCATCTAAATAATAGGAGAAGACTAATTAGCTATTTAAAGATACCTAAAACTACTAATTCTAATAGTAAGCTATATGATGCCCTAATAATTGGTTTAACAACAAATAGAGATAATCTTTATAATATTATAAATAATAGAGTAGATAAAATGATAGATGCTGGATTAGAAGAAGAAGCAAAAGATTTATTTAATAAATATCCATCATCTAGAGCATTAAATACCGCAATAGGTTATAAAGAATTAAATAGCTATTTTAAAGGCGAAATAACTAAAGATGAAGCAATTGAATTAATAAAGAAAAACTCTAGACATTATGCTAAAAGACAATATACTTTCTTCAATAATCAACTAGATGTTAAGTGGTTTAATACCGATTATGTTGATTTTAATAATACTATTAATGAAGTAAAAAATTATATAGACAACACATTGTCAACACCTCGAAAATAATGTATACATTGACATTTTAAAATGTTAATATAGATGTATAGGGAAGTAGTGAGGAATATGTTACTATTTTTTAAAAGTTTTATTAATACTTTTTCAGCTTTATCATGGGTAGATATAGTATTCTTTTTAGCTGTAATCTTTTTGATAATATTAATAGTAACTTTAATATATTTTATTCTTATTAATAATGACGAAGAAGAAACATCTTCACCAGTTGTTAATAAAGTTGATATTCCTACTCATCCAGAATCTTCTAAAGAACCGGTTGTAATATTTGATGATCCTAATGAAGAAGGAGAATTAATTGATTTAAAAACATTGACCAAGAAGTTAGAAGAGAATAAAACGGATGCTATTGCTATGAACGATTATGAAGAAGAACAAGAACAAAAGGCAATTATTAGTTATGATGAGTTAATAGCAAGTCAAAAAGATTTTAAAATTAATTATGAAGAAGAACAACAAATAGGTGATATTACAGTTAAAAAAGTGGATTTAGATAATATTAATTCACCTATAGAAAAACCAAAGCAAGATTATCCTAAAACAATAAGTTATGAAAAAGAAGAAGCTTTTTTAGAAGCTTTAAAAAAATTACAAGAACAAATCAACTGATTTGTTTTTTTATTTGTAGAAATAAAGATAGTTTTATTGTATAATTACTTTAAGGTGATTGATGTGATCTATTTAAACTATAATAAGGAATATCCTATAACTTTTGAAGCACTAGACACATATACGAAAGCTTCTAAAGAAGCCAACTATGATTCTTTAAGCCAAGCAGAACTTATTAAAAATGAAACAAAAGTTATAGCTGATTTATTTAATGTTATGGATAGTGAATTAATATTTACTTCTGGAAGAATAGAATCTTATAATTTAGCTTTAGTAGGTATGGCATCAGCTAATCATAGAAAAGGTAAACATATAATAGTTTCTTGCCTAGAAGATATGTCTGTTTATAGGATCTGTGATTATTTATCATCAATCGGATTTGAAATTAGTTATGTAAAAAATAATCATGAAGGTTTAATAGATTTTGAAGATTTAAAAAAACTTGTTAGAGATGATACTATTTTAGTATGTGTTTCAGCTGTAAATGATAGTATGGGAATAAGACAACCGCTTAAAATGATTCGCCAAATCATTAAGAAAGAAAATCCAGCCACTTTATTTTATTCTGATTTTTCTAATGCTATTGGGAAAGTTGCTGTTAATTTTCATGATGTTGATATTGCGTCAATATCATCTAATTTGGTAGGTGGACCTAGAGGAATTGGTTTATTATATAAAGCTGAAAGCGTTAAAATAAATCCACTTTTATATGGAGGAAATAATATAAGTTCTTTTGAAAACTCTTTACCACTTATTAAATCTTTATCTCAAGCAATTAAAAGTTCTATAACTGATTTAGAAAAAAAAGAGCATTTCGTTGCAAGATTAAATAATAAAATTGTTACAGCATTACAAAATTATAATTTATATATTAATAATACTAATTACTCTATATCACATATAATCAATATTTCAGTATCAGAAAATAATGCTTCTTATATCGTTAATTATTTAAAAGACAAGAAAATATATGTGGGATATAAAGACGGATTGGATACCTCAGTTATGGCCATTTATGATGATAAAAAAAGAGCGACTAATACTATAATAATAAGTTTGTATTATAAGACAACTACTGATGAAGTTAATACTTTCATCAATGAGTTTATAAATGCTTATAATAAATATGAGGCATAACTTATGGAAAGAATAATAATAATCAAATATGGAGAATTAACAACTAAAAAAGACAATATTAATTTCTTTTTAAGCTCTTTAAAGAGAAATGTTGAAAAATCACTTGCTGGTCTTAGTTATTATGTTTTTTATGATAAAGGTAGAATGTTTATTAGATCAGATGATTTAGATAGTTGTATCGAAAGACTAAAAAGTGTATTTGGAATAATAGAATTTGAAATAGGATACTCTATAAAAGATAAAGACTTTGATAATCTAAAAGAAACAACTTTATCTTTAATAAAAGATATAGCTTTTAAAACATTTAAAGTTGAAACTAAAAGAAGTGATAAGAACTATCCACTTGATAGTATGCAAATAAGTAGGGAACTAGGAGCACATATTTTAAGAAATATTAATGATATTAAAGTAGATGTTAAAAATCCTGAACTTTTAATAAATGTTGAAATTAGACAAAGTGAAATATTACTATATCATGAAAAAGTAAAAGGATTAGGGGGATATCCAGTAGGTACACTAGGAAAAGGACTACTGATGTTAAGTGGTGGAATTGATTCTCCTGTAGCTGGATATTTAGCTATTAAAAGAGGAGTTAAATTAGAAGCAATATACTTTGAAAGTCCTCCTCATACAAGCGAGGATGCTAAAGAAAAAGTATTAAAATTAGCTAAGAAATTAGCTTTATATAACTTAGATATTAAAGTTCATGTTATCAATTTTACAGAGATTCAAGAAACGATATATAAAACCGCTCCTCATGAATATTTAATTACATTAATGAGAAGAATGATGTATCGTATAAGTGAAAAAATAGCATTAAAAGAAAATATGAAAGTATTAATTAATGGAGAAAGCATCGGGCAAGTTGCTAGCCAGACACTTACTTCTATGGCAGCTATTAATGAAGTTGTAAAAATACCTGTCATAAGGCCAGTAGCTTGTTTTGATAAAAATGAGATAATCAAAATAGCTAAAGATATAGATACTTATGATACAAGTATTTTACCTTATGAAGATTGCTGTACAATATTTGTTCCTAAACATCCAGTTATTAATCCTGAATCAAAATTATGTGAAGAGTATGAGACTTTAGCAGATTATGAAACACTTATTGATAACTCAGTTTATAGTCATGAAATAATAAGAATTATTAGTAATGAAACAGATATATATCAAGATTATTTATAGTATAATCTTGATATTTTTTTGCATCCTAATAATGGTGATAATATGTCTAAAAGTTATGAATATGATAATGATTCATCATCATATAAAAGACTATTTAAAGATTTTAATTTTTATGGAGTAAATCTAAATAATAAAGAAGAACCATTAATTGAAGATATCTTAAAATATGGAAAAGTAAAGTAAAACTTTACAAACGATTGTTTGTCCTTTATAATTATTAAAGGGAGATAACATGAAGATTATTAATTATAAAAAGACTAAACTTAATATATATGAAATTACTCTTGATGATCATACAAAGTACACTTTGTATGACGAAGTTATATTAAAAAATAACTTGTTATTAAAAAAAGAAATAGATTTAAATCTATTAAACAAGTTACTAGATGAAAACAAATATTATGAACTATATAATAAATGTTTAAAATATTTAAGTACTAAAATGCGCTCTGAAAAAGAAATTTATAAGAAGTTTAAAGATTACTCTGAAAAAGATATAAGCAAAGTTATAGATAAATTAAAAGAAGAAAAGTATTTAAATAACGAAGAGTATATAAAAGCTTATATAAATGATGCTGTTAATCTAAAGGTAGTAGGTTATTATAAGATTAAAAATGATCTTGTTAATCTTGGATTAAAAGAAGCAGATATAATTAAATATTTAGATGAAGTATCTTATGATATTTGGCAAGAGAAAATAAAAAAACTAGCTGATAATATGATTAAGAATAATCGTAAAGATAGTCTTATTATGTTAAAGCAAAAAATAATTAATAATTTAATTAACAAAGGCTTTGCTAAAGAAGATATAATTAGTTATTTAGATAGTATTGAAATAACTGTTGATGATAGCATTTATGAAAAAGAATATAATAAGATAAAGTCTAGATTAAAAAGAAAATACTCTGGTGAAGAATTAGAAAGAGAAACAAAAAGAAGATTAAAAGCTAAAGGCTTTTAAAAAAGATTGATTTATTTTAGAAAAATGATAATATATATAGCACACGAAAGAAGTGCTATTTTTATGGAAAAGAATATTTATAAGAAGCTATTGGCAGTTATTAGTTCAATTATCGTATTACTTACTATAAATGGATGTAGTAAATCATTTAAAATGAGTGATTTGTTTTCTGATGTAAATATTTCTTATGAAAATGAAGATGAAGATTTAAAAACAATAGCTAAAGTTTATAAAGATTACTTTTTCTCTAGTTTACCAATCTTAAGAAGTGAAGTAACAAACAAAGACTTTTTAAAAGAAACTTTTAATGCATATAATGTAGATATCGATTTTGACCAAGCCTATGTCTTTTTAGCTAATTATTATCGCTGTATTATGGAACAATTTGATGCTGATCAAGTAGATGATCACTTATATGATTATGTAACAATAAGTAAACCAGATGAACAATCTTATGATGCAGAATATCAGTTTTGTGAACATGATAAAATATATTCACTAAAGATCTATAAAAGCCAATATCCAACGCTTTTTTGTGACAGTATTGTTGAGAAATGTTATAACCAACATGCTAGAGCATCTTTCATTAAACGTTTTTATTACAAGTTTGATAAAATTCCTGGAGATAAACATGAAAAAGATGATGTATCATCATGGGATATTACATATGAACTTAGAATGAAAAACGATACTGATGAAATAGCAATAGTTGTTTATAATGTTAATGATATAAAGAAAAAGAATAATGAATTTAATACTATTAGAAATACTAAACAAGTCCAATATTATAAAAATGGGGTACTTATTAAAGAACAAAACATTAATGATAATGAATTTAATACCTTAACAAATAATATTTATTATATATATCTATGTGAAATGAGTTTAGATCAATTACTAGATAATGAAGAAAAAGAAAGTAAAGCAGTATTAAAGCTAATAAAAAACTAGGATGTTATCCTAGTTTTTTTGATTATTCATTGAATTTGATACTAAAGCTTGAATGTAATTAGAATATTGTTTTTGAAGTTCATCGTCATGAATTTCCATTTTATTCTTTTTACGATAGTGTTGCATAGCATCAATAGCAAGTCCAGAATCTTCTTGAAGCTTAGCGTTAGCTAATGTTTCTTTAATATTATTCTTAACTTTATCTAATGATTCTTTTTCTTTTTGATCTACACGATATATTACATGGTATCCAAGTTCTGTTGTAATAACTTTAGTACTAAATGTATTATTTTTAAGTTCTAAAGCAACTTTAACAAGTTCATCATAATTAGCATCTAATGTATTGTAGTTAATATATCCAAGAGCACCACCTTTATCTTTAGTAGCAGCATCTTCTGAATATTCTTTAGCAAGTTGTTTAAATGTTTCAGCAACATTCTTTTTGCTTTCTTGTGCTTCTTTTAATTTAGATATAACTTCATTAGCTTTTTTCTTAGCTTTATCTTTTGCAGCTGCTTTTTCTTCATCAGTTGCTTTGTCTTTGATATCAGCAGTAATTAAAATATGATTTACTGATACATCTCCAAAAACATTATCATTGTAATAATTTTTAATTTCTTTATCAGTTAATGTTTCTTTAATATACTCTAATGTTGCATGTTCTCTCATGTAACTTAGATAAACAACTTTTTCGTAAGCTTCAATACTAGTGTAGTTAGTATTACTTCTAATGGCTTGCAACAATTTATCTTTGCCACCATATGTTTCTTGTAAGCTTTCTATAGTTGCCTTAGCTTGTTCTTTAGCATTAGCACTATAATTCTTAAACTCTTTTTCCATTACATAAGTATCAGATAGAGTAACTAAAGCTTCAAGTCCATAAGTTGATTTAATCTCCTCATATAATTCTTCAGTAGATATACCACCATCAGCAAATGTTACAACAGCTTCGCTTCCGTTTTTAAGTGTAGGTACTTTGCCACAACCAGCAAGTAAAAATGCACTTAATATAATTAAAAATACTTTCTTTTTCATAAATCCTCCCGATAAGAAAATTATAACACATTTAGTTAAAAAAACAAGAAAAGAACACTCACACATTCTTATATTTCCCATAAAATACTATGAACAAGAAAAAAAGGAGGAAAGTTAATATGCATAATTGCGGTGGACAAAATGGTGGCATTGGTGCTGCTATAATCTTAGTTTTATTTATCCTACTTATCATCATACTTGGAGCTGTAATCTAGATAAGGAGGTGTAATAAGCGATGGATAAATGCAAAAAGAATAATCCAATTATCAATAATACATTTATAATTTTAATATTATATATCTTGTTAGCTATTATAATTGGAGGAATAATTTTTTACTAAGAAAGAGAATTTCAAGTTCTCTTTTTCTATTGTAAAAAAAGGGCTTTTTATGATAAAATATAGTTGTAACTATGAGGTGAATATGGAAAATACAACTTTATTTGATGTTAAAGCTATGAAGGAACATCTAATTAAAGAAACTTTATTAGAAGTTACAGAAAGTCTAAAAGAAAGAGGCTATAATGCCAGTAACCAATTAGTAGGTTATTTAATTAGTGGTGATCCTGGTTTTATCTCTAACTATCAAGAAGCTAGAGATAAAATACAAGAATTAGATCGTAGCGAAATAATCAAGTTCTTATTAGAAAATTATTTGGAGAAATAATGCGCTATTTAGGATTAGATTTAGGCACTAAAACACTAGGTATTGCTATTAGTGATAAAACTAATAATATAGCTAGCCCTTTAACTACGCTAAGATTTGAAAACGAGGATTATAATTCCTTAATAGAACCGTTAAAAGATATTATTTTAACAAATAATATTACAACTATAGTTCTAGGACTTCCTAAGAATATGGATAGTTCTATGGGGTTTGCTGCGCAAAGAAGTCTTAATTTTAAAGAATTAATTGAAAAAAACATCGAAATCGAAGTTGTATTAGAAGATGAAAGATTAACATCAGTTATGGCTCATAATATACTAAGCGATAACGGTAAAAAGATGGTTCACCATAAAAAGGTAGTAGATGAAATTGCTGCTACATTAATATTAGAAGATTATTTAAAGAAGGTATAATATGAAAAGTGATATAAATAGTAATACATTAATTATTAAAGATGAAAATGGAGAAGATATCGAGTACGAAATAATTGCTAAGATTTCTTCAAAAGAAAATGAAAAAGATTATCTAGTTTTTACAGCCAATGAATTAGATGAAGATGGATGTATTATTACTTATGCTTACCAGATTAATCCAAAGAAGAAAGATAATAACTTATATCCAATTGAAACAGATGAGGAATATGAGTTTATAGAAAAATTATTATCTAATTTAGATAATAAAATAAATGAATAAAAGGGTGTTAAGATGAAAAAGAAAATATTAATAATTGTAGCTGGAGTAGTAGGAGCTATTTTGGCTATTTTAATCGGTATTTATATTTATGGTTCTGGAGCGGTTAGTAAAAAAAGCGATCCTGTCACTTTTAAGATAACAGCTGGAGAATCTAAAACTAAAATAGTTTCTAATTTAAAAAATGCTAAACTTATAAAAAGTAAATCAGCTGCATATATTTATATGATTACTCATGGTAAGTTTAATATGCAAGCTGGAACATATCACTTTGACCGTAATATGACTTTAAAAGAAGTTATAGATAGTTTAAACATCGGAAAGACTAACATTCTAGCTAAAACTGTTTCAGTAACCTTTATTGAAGGAAAAACTCTTTTAAAATATGCTGATGTTATAACAGAAAACTTTGGTTATAAACCTGATGAAATAAAAGCTGTTTTAAAAGACAAGAAATTCTTAAAAGAGTTAATTGATAAATATTGGTTTATAGATGATTCTATTTTAAATGAAGATATCTATTATGCTTTAGAAGGATATTTATTTCCAGATACTTATGAGTTTTACGAAAATGCTAGTATTAAAGATATTCTAACTAAAATGTTAGATAATATGGAAGCTAAATTAGAGCCATATAAGAAAGAAATTGAAGCATCTTCATATACTCCTCACGAAATACTTACAATGGCATCTATTATCGAAAAAGAAGGAGTAACAAAAGAAGATAGGGCTAAAATTAGTCAAGTAATCTATAAAAGACTTGATATTAAAATGGCTTTAGGTATGGATGTTACAACATACTATGCTGTAGGTAAAGATTTATCAGAAAATCTTACCATGGTTGACTTTGATACTAAGAATCCTTATAATACTAGAGATGTAGATTTAATTGGACTTCCAGTTGGGCCAATTTGTAATGTAGGAATAGAAAGTATTGAAGCAGCATTACATCCAGCTGATACTGATTATCTATATTTTTATGCAGATGTTAAAACTGGCAAAGTATATTTTGCTAAGAATCAAGCCGAGTTCTTGAAACTTAAAAGAGAAATAGGTGGATAAAATGAGTGAATTAATTATTGAAATGGAAGCATATGCTAGCGCACATAATGTTCCAATAATTGAAAAAGAATCAATAGCGTTTATTATGAAATATATAAAAGCTAATAACGTTAAAAACATTTTAGAAATAGGGAGTGCAATTGGGTATTCAGCAATCCTAATGGCTAGTGTTGATCCTGAAATTGAAATTACTACTATTGAACGTGATGAATCTAGATATATGGAATGCTTAAAAAACGTTAAAAAAGCTGGACTTGATAAAAGAATTAATGTCGTATTTCAAGATGCTCTAGAAGTAAACTTAAGTAATGTATCATATGATTTAATATTCATCGATGCTGCTAAAGGACAATATACAAAATTCTTTGAAAAATTCCAATACTTCTTAGCTAAAGAAGGAGTTATTATTACCGATAATTTAAAATTCCATGGTCAAGTTGGAAAGTCTAATTCAATTGAAAGTAAGAATTTAAGACAATTAGTTAAGAAAATAGAAGGATATATTACATTCCTAAAAGAAAATAAAGAATTTGATACTAAGTTCTTTGATGTAGGAGATGGAATATCTATTAGTAAAAGGAAACATGAAAACTAAAGATATAGTATTATTACTAGACAATTTAGATTTAATTAAAAAAGCTAAGGAAGTGGGAGTAACCACTTTCCTTTTTCCTGTTAAAGACTATACAGTAGGGTTTTTAAATACCTTTGATATAAATGATATAAAAGAAGAGTCATTTTTACTAATTAATCGTAATTTAACTAACGATGATATTGATAATCTAAAAAAGATATTAAAAAAACTACCTTCTAATATTAAAGGGATAGTTTTTGAAGATTTAGGACTTATAAACGTATTAAAAGATACTAATTTAATAAAGATATATAATGCTAAGCATTTAAATTGTAGTACTAAAAGCGTTTTAGCTATGCTAAAATACGTTGATAGTGTAATATTATCAACTGATTTAACAGAAGAAGAGATAACTAATATTTTAAATAATACTAATAAGAGATGCAGTATTTATGCTTTTGGGCTAAATCAAATAATGTATTCTAGAAGAACATTACTTTCTAATTATGCTAAAGAGTATAATCTAGATAATAATAACAACATAGAAGTGTTAGAAAGTATTTCAAATCAAATATTTAAAGTAGTAGAAAATGAATATGGAACAGTTTTTTATCCTAAAAAGTTTTATGATGCTACAAGATTATTTAAAAATGATAATGTCTTATATTATTTTGTTAATCTTTCTTTTTTAGATAATGATAATTGTTACAAAATACTAGATAACGACTTTAGTCTAGATGGTTTAGATATAGAAACAAGTTCTTATAATCTAGATTCTGAGACATATTATAAATTACCTCCAAAAGAAGGTGATAAAAATGCCTAAGATTGAATTATTATCACCAGCTGGTGATTTAGAAAGATTAAAAGTAGCATTCGATTACGGCGCTGATGCTGTTTATATCGGCGGATATAAGTATAGCTTAAGAGCTAATGCTAAAAACTTTAATTTAGAAGAAATTAAAGAAGGTGTAGATTATGCCCATAAACTTAATAAAAAAGTTTATGTAGCAGTAAATATCATATTTCATGATAGTGATGTTGATGGATTAGAAGAGTATTTAAAAGATTTAGATTCTATAGGTGTAGATGCAGTTATTACTAGTGATATATTAGTAGTTAATATGATTAATGATTTAAAATTAAATCTAGAAATACATATATCAACCCAAGCTAGTAATTTAAACTATGAATCAGTTTTGTTTTGGAAGAGCCTAAACGCTAAAAGAATAGTTATGGCAAGAGAAGCTTCTAAAGAAGATATAAAAAGAATAAAAGATGAAACAAATGTAGATATAGAATGCTTTGTTCATGGAGCAATGTGTTCTAGTATATCAGGTAAATGTGTTTTATCTAATTATGTTACTAAAAGAGATTCTAATAGAGGCGGCTGTGCTCAAATATGTCGTTGGTTATTTGATAATGATACTAATCCTAAATTTAGTATAATGCCTAAAGATTTAAACCAAGTAACTCATATTAAAGAAATGATGGATATTGGAGTAAACTCGCTTAAAATAGAAGGAAGAATGCGTTCTATTTATTATATAGCAACTGTAGTTAGTACTTATAGAAAAATAATAGATAATATAGATACTATAACTAATGAAGAACTATTATATCATCTAAAAGTATTAAATAGATGTGCTAATCGTGATTCAACTAGCCAGTTTTTTAATGGGCTACCTACTTATAAAGAACAATACTATTTAGACAGAGATGAACCATCTAATCAAGACTTCTTAGGTCTAGTTTTAGATTATGATAAGAAAACTAAAACGATTAAACTTGAAGTTCGAAATTATTTTAAAGTTGGTGACGTAGTTGAATTTTTTGGTCCAAATATGGAAACTTTTACTTTAACTATTAATAATATATATAACGAAGATAATGAAATGATTGATATAGCTAATCATCCTAAAATGATAGTTTATATCCCATCAAATAATGAAGTTTTTAAGGGTAATATGATGCGCTTAAAAACGATTGACAAATAAATGATTTTATAGTATTCTTATTAAGACTTTTGTTTAGAGGTGAAAGACATGAAAAAAGAAAATAATATTGTTTTAACTGCTGAAGGTTATTTAGAATTAGAAGCAGAATTAAACGATTTAAAACAAAATAGAAGACCAGAGGTTATTAAAGCTTTACAAGAAGCTAGAGCCTTAGGAGATTTATCAGAAAATGCTGATTATGATGCTGCAAGAAATGAACAAGCTCAACTTGAAGCTCGTATAAAAGAATTAGAATATAAACTGGAACATTCAGAGATTGCTGAATCTAAAGGATCTGATGTTGTTAATGTTGGATCTACAGTAGTAGTTGCTTATGATGATGGAGAAGAAGATGAATATCAAATAGTTGGTTCATTAGAATCTGACCCATTTAATAACAAAATAAGTAATGAATCTCCAATTGGTAAAGCCATTATGGGACATAAAAAAGATGAATTATGTGATGTTGAAAGTCCTAATGGAAATTATCAAGTTAAAATAATCAGTATAGCTTAATTGTAAACGAAGATGTCAATTGACATCTTTTTTGTTGTCCCAATATTATATCACTTTATATAATTATAATAGGAGTTGATATAATATGAAAAAATTATCAATGTTTGTGATAACAATATTATTTACCTTTATAGGAATTAATATAGCGTTAGCAGATGATACTTTGGTTGCAATAATAAACGATGGTCCAATAACAACTAATTGTACTGATTGTACAGTAACATCAGAGACTATTAATGTGGCAGATGATAAGGTTACGATAAGTTATACAACCAATAGTACAACACATCAAAATGGTAGTTTTGTTATTGATGCAAGTGGACAATTTTCTACTTTATATCAAAAAATTAAGAATCAAGGAATAAGAGTTGAAATTCCTTCAACAGGTTTAACAGCAGTAACACTTCAAGGTAAATACAATGGTACTTTAAAAACAGCAAGTAATAATGCAGTCACTGTTGCCATAACTGGAGATGATTCTGCTGAAGTTAGTATTTTATCAGGAAAGTATGGAAATGTTACAGTTAATAGCGGAAATCTTACCACCAATTCCGGAACATACAATAACATTATTGTTAATGGTGGTGGAGCCTTAATTGGAACAGGAACTTATGGTAGTTTAAATTTAACTGATGGTAATGTAATAATAAATGGATCTACATTTAACGGATCTTCAGATAGCAACTTTTTGCTAACTAATACAGATGGAACATTAAGAGTTGATGAAGCTACATTTTATAATCAAAAATTATTATATCAAACAGGAACGGAAAATAAATCTGTTACTATATTAAATGATATATCAAGCACAAATCTAGCTACAGCATCTACAAGTGGAGCAGGAGCTCATATCTATATAGAAGATGGAACTGTAAATATAAACGGTGGAGAAATAGATTTTACTAAATTAACCAACGATTCAAATGATACAGGAATATTTTTAGATGAAGGAACAACTTTAAATATTAGCCGCGGAATTATAAAAAGTGATGTAGGTATTAGTAATAGCGGAACAATTAATTATGGAGATAAAACCCAAACAGAATCTATGATTAATCCAACACTATACGTGCCAAGAATAAACAATTTAAATGGAGAAGCATTTAATTTTGAAAATGGGGTAGTATATTTAAATCCTTCAGCCCAAGATACATTCCATGGTTGGGGACCAATAGGAAGTTATAATAAACTTCATACATCTAGGGAAGGATTTAAGATATCTAATACTACAGAAACAATTGATAATGTAGAGTATTATAAATATTATTTAGAAGATCAAACCAAATGGATAGCTTTTCAAAATAAATTTAATGATAAGATAAATGAAAAAGTTGAAGAATATAACGATTATGATGGAATTGGTATAACTATGAATGTTACAACTGATGGTAATACTATAACTGTTGTATCTTCAGCAAATTTAGTCACTACTGGATCTGAACCTGTTTCTTTAACATCTACACTTACTTACGAAAATGGAATAATAACATATGCTGATAATTTTCAATTAAATGAAGAATTAAATAGTAATAATTATTTAAGAAATATGCAAAAAGGAATGTTAGAGTCTTTTGTTATTGAAGGAGCTATTTCTGCTATATCTGATATTTATGGTTATGATGAAGACGCTGTTTATGAATGGATTGAAAATAATATTGAAACTCTAAAATTAGATAAAGATGGTTTTGAAATATTTGATTATGAAGAAAAAGAATATGAAGATGATGGAGAAAATGCTATTTTTGATAGTGTTACCTTAATAAGATTTAGTTCAATCAAAATGGATTTATTAAACGGATTTAAAACACTACCAAAGCCAAACAATGGTGGTGGATCATCAAATGGTACTAGTCCAGAACCTGTTAATAATGGAAATACTAATACATCTGCACAAAAAGAAGATGTTGATGTAGATGGAAGTACTGGCACTGGTGCTGGAGTATCAATCGTTGCCATAATTTTACTTGCTGGTACAGCTTATATAATAAGAACTAAATCTAATAAAAAATTATTTAAAATATAGCTTGTAAATAAAGATGTCAATAGACGTCTTTTTTTATTGATTTAACATCTATTTTCTATTTACAATTAAAATAAGGAATGATATATATGAAAAAATTTAAAGTGTTCTTTTTTATAGGCTTTATATTATTTTGTGGTATTAAAACAGCTTTAGCTAATTTTACAGTTAATACAATTTCTTTTCCTTATGGTGGAAACAACAACATAATTCAATATACAATAACGGTTACAGATACTGAAATAAGGATAGATCCTGTATCAGACATAATAGGTCAAACTATCCCAACAGTTGTAATAAGCTCTTCTAGTTACCCTGGAGTATATAGTAGAATTAAATCTGAAAATGCTATTAATATCGATTTTTTAACAACACCAATTGTAAAAGTTGTAATAAATGGTAATTATAATGGAACAATTACAACCAATAGCGAAAACAACGTCAATGTCGAAGCTAATCTAGGTGATGATAATAATCTTGAAATTATATCTGGTAAATATGGAACAATAAATGTAAATTCTGGAAATGTTGTAGTTGATTCTGGTACTTATGAAAGCCTAGTTTTAAATGCTGGAAAAGCTACTATAAATGGCGGAACTTTTACAAGTAATACTGATAAAACATTCTTAGAAAACAAAGGTGGCCTATTAACAGTTAATAATGGAACGTTTAGAAATAAAACGCTTTTAAATAGTTCTTCATCAAGTGCAACCACTATAATTAATAATGTTGATTATTCATCTACCATTCCAGCCCAAGCCATAATTGAAGTGCCAAAAGGTAATGTAGAAATAAATGGTGGATCAATTAATAACGAGGAGCTTAGCGATTCAGTGACAGGTCCAGCAATAACTGTGTCTGATGAAGGAAGTTTATCTATTAATGGAGGAGTTATATCTATTGCTTATTCCATTTATAATGAAGGTTCATTAAAAATAGGGAAAGATGGTAGTAAAGCGTATAATGATAAACCAATTATTGAAACGGATAACATCAGAAACGTTAATTCCGGGAATATTATTTTTAATTCCGGGGTAATTTATTCTAAAAGAGTAATTAATATATTAGAATTAGATGATTCTATATTCCAAACTACTAATTCAGTATATAATATTTATCGCCGTGTGGATGATAAATGGATAAAATTCTCAGATTCTTTTATAGCTGGTTTAAACGGATTAAAAATAGATAATGGATCAGAATCAATACCAGTTATGAGTTTTATTTCGCTAAATAATGCTTATCCATATTCAATAATTCCTGGTTCATTTTTTTCGATAACTCCACAGGGTTCAACCACAAGTGTAACGAAAGAAATTGATTCTAATATAATGTTTAAAGATGGAATTATAACATATACTGATAAGTATACCAGTTCAACTAGTAATTCATCAGGAGATCAAATGACTACCGATTATTATGAAAATCTACTTCAAGAAAAATTAGTTGATATAGTTCTTTATTCATTGTGTGCAGTACACAATTATGATCCGGAAATTGTCATTCCATGGATAAAAAATAACACTCATAATAATTTGGATACAGATGGTATTAAATATGTAAAGCAATCACTTTTATATAATGAAGGTGGCATAAATACTACAACTATACCTCTTGTTCAAAATTTACAAATAGACATTGAAAATGGACTAAAAAATTTACCTGCCAATGCCACAATTGTAAATAGTACAAAAAAAGGGGACTGGAACAACGATAATGCATTTAATATTTCCGATATTACTTTATATCGTAAATATATTGCAGGAGAAGAAGAACAAGCATCTAGAAGATATAATATATCATATAAAGATTTTGATAATAATACAAAAGCATTACTAAATTTTGATAGTAATACTGATATTACATTAACCGATTTAATTAATGCCAGAATAGCCTTAGCAAATTCATGATTGTAAAAAGGAATGTCAATTGACATTCCTTTTTATTGTTATTACATTTTGTATATATTACTATTATTATAGGAGAAGATTTATTATGAAAAAGATATTCTTCATAATTATGTTATTAACAGCGTTTCCTCTGTTTGTATGTGCTGGTACAGTAAAAATTGGCGGTATAAATCATACTGGGGATTCTTTGTCTGATCTTGTAGGGAATTGGTGTCTTGCTGGTACTTGTAATGTGGAGCTACAAGATGATTTTGATTCACTTGTTTATAATAAAACCACGACGCTTGTTTCTAAAATAAATGTTGATTTAAATGGCCATAGTATTAATTCAATGGCATTTTATGGAGATATGGATTTTTCTATATCAAATGGTCAAATAAATAATGCTTACATTTTCAGCGCATCACAGGCTTCAGCTACATTAGAAAATATAGATTTTGTATCACTTGAGGTGTCATCATCAGGGTTAGTAACGATTAACAACTGCAAAAATATTGGGAATATTTATGATTATCCTCTTAATAAATGTTTGACTTTAAAAATAGGAACGGTCACTATTAATGGTGGTGAATATAAAGGATGCGTTATTCACAATGAAAATAATCTAACAATAACATCCGGGAATTTTTTTGGAACGAAAATTGAGAATGAAAGATACTCTGAACCATATGAATATAGTTTAGGTGGATATTGCTATGATAGAGTTTCTTCTATGACAATTAATGGCGGGACATTTACATCGCCACCGCTTGACAACACCGCTATTATAAATAATTCGAATGGCGTTGGATGCTATTATACTGATGCTCCAAATATAAATATAACAGGAGGGAACTTTTCTTGTATAAGTAATGATAAAACTTGCGCTTTCATAAATGGCAGTGCAAACAATGTAAATTTAAGCGGCAATGTAATAGCTAATGTGAGTGGTTCATTGTTTAATGGTAATGTAGTAACCGTAAACGGCGGAAAATATACAACAACATCTGATAAAAATTCAAGCCCAATATATGGTAAAGTTTATTTTAATTCTGGAGAAATACTTGCCAAAAAAGTCACATCTTTTAGCTATAATGGTGAAACTCAAACAGATAGATTTTACATGGGTAAAGAAGGTAATGATCCTACCAGCGAAACGCCAAAACTATATTTAAATTCAGTTGATACATCAACTAATGATTCATCTAGAATTGTTTGGTATAGTGGGCAAATATATGTAAAAAATAAAACATCTAATTTTAAACCTACGATACCATCTAACTATAAAAAAACATATGATTATATGAGCGATGCATCTTATAGAGTATCTTTAACATCCGGAAGTGAAGAAGAAGATCCTGATGAGCCAACATACATCATGGGCGATTGGGAAGGCAATGGGTTTGATATTCATGATGTTATAGCATATCGCAAATATATAGCTGGAGATTCTATTGCTGTAGCTGATTATAATAACAAAACAGAAGAGAAAAAAGCCGCATTAGATTTCAATTCTGATGGAGTTATTAATTTAGTTGATTTAATATCTGCAAGATTAATAAAAGCAAATTCATAAACGTAAAAACGAATGTCAATTGATATTCGTTTTTATTGTTATTACATATTTTTAATATTACTATTATTATAGGAGAAGATGTATTATGAAAAAGATATTCTTCATAATTATATTTGCTTTAATAAGCCCATTATTTGTTAATGCAGAAATTACAGCCAAAATAAATGGTGTTACTTATACATCTAATACATTAGCTATTATGATTAATACTTACTGTGATCCATCATCTTTATCTTGTGATGTAGAAATTATAGAAGATGCTGATACCGCTAATGTTGGTGGAACAGCTAATGATGATATGGTTATTAATGTTAATTTAGCTGGCCATACAATAAATACTTTTACTGAATCTGCATTAAGGACAGTAAATATTAGTAATGGTGTGATTAATGAGTTTAATATTGGAACAAATAGTAGTTATAACACCAATATTACTATGAATAATATTACTTTTGGCCAATTAAATATTCAAAACGCCGGGACAATAACATTAAATAACAGTCAAAATAATCCAACCGGTGAAGCTCCCTCTTTAAAAAGATGTATAATTGTAGCCTCTAGATTGGAATCTTTTAATATAAATGGAGGTACGTATACTGGTTGTATTATTCCCAATGTTACATCTTTAAATATAACAAGTGGTACTTTTAATGGTATTCAAATAAGTAATGGCCTGGTTTCTACTTTAAAAATTAGCGGAGGAACATTTAAGTCATCTGCTGCTTATGATCATTTTATAATTGAAAAACAATCTCAAAATGGAGAAGTTAACACTGAAATAACTGGTGGATCTTTCTCTTGTGATAGCGAAGCTCCAAATTGTGGCTTTATTTATGGCGGTAAAAATGTACTTAATAGTGATTCTATAGATGTTAATGTAGGTGGGCCATTATTTATTTTTGATAGTACCACCATTAATGGAGGAACTTATAGGACAACAACTACTAATTTTCCTTTTACTAGCATGACCCTTAGATTAAATGGAGGAAAAATAATAGCACCAAATGCAACCCAATTTGATTATAATAGTGGCACAACAGCTACTACATCAGTCATTGTTGGAAAAAGCTCTGATAATCCAACAAATACTACTCCAGAATTACATTTGAATTCAGTAGATACTGCTTCATATGATTTTGGAAGAGTTAATTGGTATAGTGGAACAATATATGTAAAAAACAATTATTCTAGTATGAGTCCAACCATTCCTTCTGGATATAGCAAAAAATTTGAACAATTATCTGATGGATCATATAAAGTTTCATTAACCCAAGAAGGAACCAATTCTGAAGAACCAATCTATATACCTGGCGATTGGAACGGAAATGGTCTTGAAATACAAGATATTATAGCTTATCGCAAATATTTAGCAGGAGATGAAGTTGTTATAAATGACTACGGAAAGTTAGCGCCTGCCAAAAAAGAATCTCTAGATTTAAATTCAGATGGAGATATTAATTTAGTTGACTTGATAATTGCAAGAATAAGAGAAGCTAATTAATACATATTATAACACCAGTGTAAATAGCCGTGTAAATAGCTTGTTATTTTCTTGTTAAGTATATATGGCAATGATAAAATTATAATAGAGAAGAGGAATAATATGAAAAAATCAATTTTAAAATTATTGGTTATATTAACATTTTTTCTTGGGTTTAATCTTACTGCAAAAGCAGTAGATAATTATAAATTGTATTTTAAATATAATAATAGCGAAACAACTGATCTTAGCATAAATATTACTGGAAGTAATTATGTTAATGTTCCATTATATATAAATGTACCAAGTTCAGTGGAAGTTAGTGGTGCAGTTTTACCATGGACTGTTGGAACAGGGCTTAATGTTGAAGCAACTAATCCGTCAGAGAATGCTGAAAGTGGTGCAAGTATTTTTTATCGTATTGGTACAACATATACTAAAAACATAGTATTAGATAATAATAGTACATTAAATTATGCAAGTAATGGCACAACAAGAACTGTTCATTTAGCTGATCTTAGAATAACTGCTCCAAACGTTTCAAATGGAAGCAGTGCTCAAATAAAATTTTTAACTTCTAACAATGGATATCAAGCAGTAGTTGCTACTTCAACCACATCTTATAATATTACTGGTGGAGCAACAATAACTGTAAATAAACAAGCCGCAACCTCGTCATGTGTTAGTGGAGATTGGACAAATGATAATAGGGTAACAATTGTTGATGTAGCTGAATGTTTAGACTATGCTTTAGATCCTGATAAAGCAAGCGCGTTTAACAACTTTGATTCTACTAAAAAAGCGTGTTTGGATTTAGATAATAACGGAAGAATAACTATTCTAGATGTTACTAACACTCTAGATTTAGCCCTTAGTTAGATAATAGGAGATGATAGTTGTGAAAAATATGAAAAAGTTAATATTTGTTTTTTTGCTAATTGTTGCCGTGCTTTCATTTAATATTATTGCTAAAGCAGACAATGCATATTCACTAAAAGTAATCGGTGATGGTATAACCCAAGATGGAACTAGTGCAACAACCGAAGCGGCTCCTGGAGAAGATGTTACATTTAATTTGGCTGTAATAACATCAAATGCTTTTAAAGCTGGAGAAATACCTTGGAATTTTAATTCTATTAGTGATAAGTTGACAATTAAAAAGATTACCGCTCAAAGTAATATGGGTATTCAATATAGAAACTCTTCCAGAATATTAGATAAAATCGGATTTTTTTCTAATGAAGGTATTGCTACTCCGGTAGATGGTGCTGTTAATATCATATCCATGGAATTTACAGTATCAAATAGTTTTTCGTCAAATGAACATATTACTTTAAAATTAGGAAAAGATTTATCAAGTGGTGCGGTTGTAGTGTATGAGGATTCGAATGGAAAAAATACTGAGGCTCCTACAACTGGAGTATCTTTAACTATTAACTATAAATCAACAACTCCAGATCCTGGTGATTCACAAGACTTAGGTTATGGTATTACAAAACCTGCTGATGAACCTACTGTATCAAATTTTGATGTAAAACCTACTATTACAAATGGTGGATTATCAGGAGTTGGATATCCAGTAATTAAATTTAGTAAAGTTACCACTGGAGCTCAATGCTATTTATATAGATCAACTAATGCAACTAGTAGTTTTGTTAAAGTGGCTACAGTTGATTGTTCAAGTGCTGCAACTTATACTGATACAAACGCTAGAATACCTGTAGGAACTAGTGCAACATATTATTATAGAGCTAGAGTTGTTGGTGGAACAAAAATAAGTGATTATATATCATTTACCGTTGGTGGACCAAGTGTTATAGATCCTATTACAGATCCTGGTGATGGAGAAGAAATAGCTTATGGTATTTTATTCCCAGATAATGAGACAGAGAATACTAGCTTACCTAAACCTGATGTTGATAGTGATAAACCAAAAGTAACTGATACAACTTCTACTATAACATTTGATGTTGGTGATGCTGAAGGACAATGTGTTATATATCGTTCAACAAAAGAAGATAGTGATTTTATTGAAATAAAAACTATAGAGTGTAAAGGAAAGACTACATATACTGATACAGACTTAAAGCCTGACACAACCTATTATTATAGAATAAGAATGGTTGGAAGCAAAAAAATAAGCGATGCAATAATAGTTAAAACACTTGCAACTTCATCATCTACAGATAAAAATGGTGAAGTTGGGCCAGGAGGAACTGGAGCTATTACACCAGTTATAGCTGTTATTGGATTAGCTGGAGCATTTATCTTTATTAAAAAGTATTATAATGATAATAGTATATTTAGTAGAATTTAGGTGAAAAAATGAAAAAGGTATTAATAGCTATTATTTGCCTTTTTTCTTTTATAGGAATAAGTTTAGCAAATAATAAATATGATTCAAAATTTTATGTTAAAGAAAATAATAAAGTAATTAATAAAATAAATATTAAGGATAAAAAAGAGTTTACTATAGATTTATATTTTGAAGCTAAAGACTTTGATATGTATGCAACAGTATTTAATCTTGATTATGATAAAAAAGTCTTAGAGCTAGTTAAAGCTGAAGGCTATAATAATTTTGAAGCAATTGCTGAAAAGAAAGTTTTAGCAGATCGTATTGAAATTCCTGAAAAAGAAGACCATAAAGTGTTGAGTTTAACTTTCAAAGTAAAAAAGAACAAGAACACAAAAATTAAATTTAAAAATATTAATATTGCTAATGCTAAAGAACAATTTGAAATAGAAGATGTTAAAATAAAATTAACAACTGGTTGCAATTATATTGTAATAGCAATACCAATTATAGGAGTTATTGCTGTCTGTGGAGTAACGCTATTAATGATTAAAAAGAAAAAATAAATAAATTATAAGGATGTAAATTGAATGTGTCAATTTACATCTTTTTTATTGTAGATATAAAAAGATTTATTATAAAATTATTATAGGAGAATATGTATGAAAAGAGTATTATTTATAATTATTATGTTATTTATTATACCTATCGTATCTAAAGCAGATACTCTTTTTACAATTAATGGAACTCCATATTCTAGTTTTTCCAATTTAGGCAATGCATGTGATGCTGATGGAGTTATAATGTTAAAAATAGCAAAAGATATAACTAATTATGTTAATCTATATGGAAACGAAACTAATTGTGATAATATCACAATTGATTTACAAGGACATACAATAGAAAAGCTTGGTTTTTATAATCAAGGTACTCCAGGAAGTACTCCAAGTGGAATTGTTAAGATATTTAGAGTTATAGACACATCTTCAAGTCCTGGTACAGTAAATAATTTAGATGTTGGAAATATGCTTACTGTAGCTGATCAAAGCGTTTTTTCTAGAGCATATGTTGTAGGAGTTAATATTAAATCTATAACTATCTATCGTGATGGTAATCTAACTATTAATAATGGAACATTATATCATGATAATCCTAATTATAAACCAACATCTAATGACATAAAAAATTATGGGATATTAACGATTAATTCAGGAACTTATACTGGAACCACTTTTGAAAACTATAAAACTATGACAATTAATGATGGAACTTATAATTCAATTTTCTTTTCAAATACTGCATATGGTGATGGAAATAATACTAGCCAAACCAAGGTATCTTTAAATATTAATGGAGGTACTTTTAACGCTCCATCTAAAGATAGCGGTTTTTATATGATAGATAATTCTGGAGCTCCAAATCCTTTGAATTGTGAATTAAGAATAAATGGCGGAACATTTAATATGAAAGATATTGTAACTATTAGTTCAGTATCAGCAACAAACTATTTATCTGGAACCACTAAAATTAATACTAATCAATACTTTTTTGATGCTGCAAATGGAGATACCTATATCACTGGTGGAGAATATACAACAACTAATACTTCTCATAATATGATTTTTCAAGCATATGGAAATTTATACTTTTCTGGTGGAACAATTAATGCTTTAAATGGTGATTCTTTTGTCGTTGCTGGTAATTTTATATTTGGTACTGGTAATGATCCAGCTACTTCCAATCCAGTTTTTAATGCTCCAAATGTTACTATAGGAAACACTCAAACAATTAATTGGAGTAGCGGTTATATGAATGTTAAAGATTTTAATAGTACCCGTACAACTATTCCTAATAATTATCACATTAAAAAACAACAACAAACTAACTATTATAAAGTTTATTTAGAAGCAGATAATTCTAGAGGAGACTGGAATAATGATAAAACACTAGATGGAAAAGATTTAGCGTGGTATCGTAAATATATCGCTGGAAGCAGTGAAGCTTTAACTACCTACAATAATCATCAAAATAAAACAGTATTAGATACAAATGGAGATAATAAGATAGATTTAGTAGATTTACTAAGTTGTAGATTGCAAATAGCAAAAGGCTAACTAAAAACAGCTTATAAACGCCTAAATTAGTAAATAGTAATAGCAATGTAAAATGTTTACATTGCTTTTTCTTTACTGCTTTACGCTCGTGAGTAAACGGATGTATAATTGTATTGTAAAGGAGTGTTTATATGAAGATAAGATTGATATCTTTTATTAGTATCTTATTTCTTATGTTTTGCCTTGTAGTTAAAGCAGAAGAAATAAATGCTTTATATACAAAGTCTCCTTTAACAGTAGTAGATAACAAAATAACATTAAAGCTATATGTTAATACTGAACATGATATATCCGGAGCAATATTTCCTTGGTCGTTTGATCAAAATAAATTAAAACTAGTCTCCGTTAAAAGTTCTAACTTTAATGTAACTTATAAAGACTTAAATAACAATCTTACTCGTAATATAGTTTTGGATTCCGCTAATGACTACAATGGAGAAGTTGAATTAGTTGAAATAGTGTTTGAACCAACAAGTGAATTTAATGAAAGTGATATAGCAAGTATTAGATTCGGATCTGGTCAAATAGCTAGTTATAAAAAATCTTCAAATATTACTGGATTAGAATTTAAAGCTTTAAAAGAAGAAGAAAAAATAGAAATGACTTATTCGGTCGTGCCGATAGTCACCACTTTAGAAAATAGTGGCAAAGACGGTTCTCTAGCTTTACTTGATTCTGGAACATCAAGCAAAGCAAAGAAAAAGACAGGTGCTATAAAAGCTGAAAAAACCGGAATTGGGGTTCCTGGATATGCAATAATTTTATTATTAGGTGGCATAGTTATTACTAGAAAAAATAAAAGCATAATGTATAGAGTATAGAAAAAGGAGATTATTATGAAAAATATTAAAAAGTTTATTGCTTCAATATTATTATTTACATCTTTGGGAATATCAGTTAATGCTGCTACAAGTTATCCACTTTCTTTAGCAAGAAACAAAGACAAGATTAAAGCTGGAGATACATTTACTGTTGATATTAAATTAAAGAACACTGATTCTTTAACTAATACATTAGGTTTTGTATTTACCCAAGAGATAGATAGTAATCTAGAACTAGTAAAATATGATTTGACAGAAACTAGTGGTACTACTGATTTTGAATCAAATGTTGAGTATAAAAATAATGATAACAGTTTACTTCCAAGAGTAGTAATAGAGTATGGTAATCCAGGAAAAACATTACCAGTAAATACTAATGGTAATGTCATTGCTACAGCAACCTTTAGAGTAAAAGATACTTTTACTGCTGATAGTGTAACAATAAAATATGGAGTTGGTACTTACAAAAATACTGGTGAAACTTATTCTTCATATTTAACAAAATATACTTGTACAGGATCAGATATTAGTACCTGCACATTTGATAATAAGCAATTAACTGGTGCAACTCTAACTATTTCTAGAGCATTAGATTATAAACCAGGAAGTTGGTCTGGAGAAGAAAATGTAATTGCAGGTCCAACTGATTTAGCAAAATATCGAAAATATTTAGCGGGAGATAGTGATGTAGTTACTATGTATAATACTTTAGATCAAGATGTAAAAACAGCTCTTGATTTATCTGGAAATGGTTCACTTGATTTACCCGATTTAATTCAATTAAGATTGCAATTAGCTGGTGCAAGTACAAACGAAGAGATATGTTCACATGGTCCAAACTATTCATATGGTACAGCAGGTACACCAGGTTATATTAATTGTGGTCCTTTAAATTCATCAAAAAATCAATATACATGTAATTACATTGTTAACATAAATTCTACATATACAACGCAATCTACTACTTGTCAAGCTTAGATACACTAAATAAAGGATGATATTAAGTGAAAAGAATGCTATTTTTAACAATTGTTTTAGCTATCTTTGTATTTGCTAAGACAGCTAATGCAGTTTTAACAATTATAGACTATACAGCAGATTTAACTACAAAATTTAGTTACGGAATTACTAGTAATAGTCAAGGTGCTTATTATGTTAAGCCAAACACAACTATATTGCTTAACGTATATATTAGTTCAACAAGATATATTCAATCGATGAGTATTCCATATACTCATAGTCCATTAATATCAATTTATGCCGTGGGATCTCCTGATGCTGATTTTCCAGTAACGAAGACAGAAACTACTAATCAATCAGGCACAACTAGTGGTACTTTGAATTTAGCTGCCACTAATGTTCTTGAACCAGTTGATAACCACCAATTTATTAATCTTTACTTAAAAACACCAGCAGATTTCTCTGAAGGGCAATATGCAACGTTAAGTATTAACTCAAATGGTAGTGGTAGAATATATAATCAGACAGAAGAGTACTATTTATCTGGTAAATCATTCACATTTAAATATGCCTATGGTGAAGATGTAGTTCCAACATTTGAATTTGGAACTGTAACTAATAATTCGATAGAATTAAAAATAAACTCTCCGGCAACAAACGGAAAGTGTAAATTTTATAGACGAAATGGAAACAACAATTATACCAGTAGTGAGTTTGCATGTAATGGTCAAACCACTTATACCGATAGTAAGAATCTAACAAGTGGATCTGAATATAGTTATATACTAGAACTAGTTGGTGGAGGCAAAACTGCTGCAGCAACTGTTACAACATTAACAGAATATAATCCACCATCAGTAACATATAATAAAGGTGATTGGAATCATAGTGGTGTAACTGATGTAACAGATGTTATAAGTTATCGTAAATATTTAGCTGGTGAAGAAGAACGTGTAACGATTGATGGGACATCTAAAGCATATAGTGAATTTGAATCAGATCATAAAAAAGCCTTAGATTATAATGATAATAATATTATTGATTTAATAGATTTAATAAACGTTAGAATTCAAGTAGCACAATAAAAGCGATTACATCGCTTTTTTATTTACAAAAAAATGTAAAAAAAGAAGAAAACATTTCCATTTAATTTACACTATAAATATTATGTTTTATAATTAAATTAAGATAGGTGAATAATATGAAGAAAATACTGTTTATGATTTTTTGCTTATTAATGATGCCAATTATAAGTTTAGCAGCTAATACTTTTACTTTGACATTACCTAACGGAACAGTTATAGATGATTTAGATGGTAATGGTCTTAAGACGAAAATAGTTAATGGTTCAACTATTGCCATAAAAAGTTATGACTCTTCTTCAACTTCAACTATAACTTGGGATATTACTGAATCTAGTACTGATGCTATTCCAACCGAAAGAAATTTAACAATTGATATAAATGGTTTTGAAGTTGATAATTTATACTTAACCCATTTTTTTAATATATCATCTTCTAATGTCACAGCTGAATATCCTGTAACATATGAAATAATTGATTCCAAAGGAACTGGAAGGGTAAAAAAACTGTCTACTAAAGACGCTATTATTAAAAATTCAACATTTGAACGTATTAACACTTCAGGTAGTACTAACAAACTTATTAATTGTAATATGCTTGCAGTTGCTGAAAATACAACCACTTCGACTTTATACGGAAATGTAACAATTGAATCCGGAACATATGAATTAAATAATCTAACTGTATATGGAAATCTAATCATAAATAATGGTACATTTGAAACAATACAGGATACATTATTCACTTCCTATTCGGGTTCTACTTATTCTCCTTCAATTACCATTAATGGTGGTAGGTTCAAAGGTGGCAACACCCATATGTTTTCATATCGTAGTGTTACAATAAATGGCGGTACATTTGATGGAAGTAATACTTCTGGTTCGCTTATTTATTGTTCTAGTAATAGCAATTGTAATATTATCACAATAAACGGAGGAAAATTTCTTAATGTAAATGAATTATATGAAGGATATAGCAACTTAAATATTAATGATATTTATGCTGAATTAAAAGATTCTATTTTAGAAGCTAGAGGAAGCGACCAATTTTTTACCATGAAAGGTGGATATATTAGTTTATCTGGTACAAAAAGAATTATTGATGGTAATCCAACTGTTAGTATATATAAAGGTACGATATCAGCTCCAAATTCATTATCAACACCAAATGTTAATTATTTCTATTTTGGGGATAACACAAACCTTGAAAATGGTTATCCTTCTAAAACGAATCCGACATTATATTTGCCAAGTACTTATATGTATATTAGTTCTTTGGTAGGATTTAATGATATATTAATAAAAAGTGGTCAAATAATTACTAAGAATTCAATGTTTAACAATATAACCGGAGATAATGTTTATCACGTATCTGCTCCAACTGGATATAAAATAGTATCACCAAGGTTAGATAGTGGGTTATATAGATCATATATTATTCCAAAAGATGAACCAGATCCTGCTGATGGAGGCGCTGATCCAATTATAGTTCCAAATCAAGATCCAGAAACATACGAGAGTGGTGATTGGAACCATGATGGAAATACCAATATAACTGATATAATAAGTTATCGAAAGTATTTGGCAGGTAATGAAGAAGCGGTAACAGTAGGTGGAACATCTAAAGTATATAGTTCCTTCGCAAGCGATCATAAAAAAGCTTTGGATTATAATGACAACAATATTATTGATTTAATAGATTTAATAAACGTTAGAATTCAAGTAGCACAATAAAAGCGATTACATCGCTTTTTTGTTTACAAAAAAATGTCAAAACAAAGTTGCAAACTATTTGCTTCATTTACTTGTTATTTAGTATATTTTATAATTAAAGTAGTATAGGTGAGTAATATGAAAAAATTAATAATAGTTTTTTTAGTTTCATTATTATTTCCAATCATTAGTTATGCTGATGATAATGTAGTTTCGGTTACAGGATGTAGTGATGGTACTCCAAAATATGCTACCACACTAAATGGTCTAACTTCAGATATATATACATGTTGTATAGGAAGAGAATGTACTATAAAAATATTAAAAGATGTAACAAGCACAACTGACTATCTTCCAATACCTGATACTTATTCAGTCCCACCAACATATTCTAATATTACAGTTGATTTAAATAATCATAAAATTCCTAAAATAAAGTTTGTTTGTTCTAGAGCATGGTATGATAATACTACATCAAAAACTGGTACAAGCGTTAATATAAAAAATGGACAATTTAATGTTTTAGAAGGTAATTTATATGGATCCCTTGCTTTAAATAATGTCACAATTAATATGACTGAAGATATAGTTATACCTCAAGCTTTATTTGATATAAAAAATAGCACTGTTAATATGGGTAGTTATACAATTAGTACTAATGGAGATATACCAGGAGGAGTTCATACAAATAGTACATATATTAATGATGTTGATTACTTTACTGCTACTAGTACAACTTTTAATACTTCTTCTAGTGGCCACACCGCCTTTATAAATGATGCAGCTTGGAATATGATATTTAATAGTTGTAATATTACTAAAGATCCAACTTATGTAAGAAATTCCGGCAATGTATATATAGATTCATATTCATATAGTGATCCGCTAGTAAATCTAATACCAACACCACCCGTAACTTATCATACTGTTACCTTTGATTCTAATGGTGGAACATCAGTGCCAAGTGAGAGCGTTGAAGATAATGGATATGCCTATCAACCAGCAAATCCAACAAGGGCAGGATATATATTTAATGAATGGAAACTAAATGGTTCAACTTATCAATTTTCTACTACGAAAGTCACTAGCGATATAACTTTAAAAGCAGATTGGTCAGTGGCTCGTACAATTAAATTTATTCCTAATAACGGAACTACAATGAGTGATGTCCAAGTAAAAGATGGTAGTACTTATACACCACCTACAAATATAACTAAAACCGGATATGAGTTCGGATATTGGGCTACAAATTCAGCTTTAACTAATAAATTTACCAATACTACTATTACAAGTGATATAACTTTATATGCTAAATGGTATTTAAAATATGATTGGGACGATAATAATAAATTTGAATTAGATGATTTATTCTTGTATCGTAAGTATTTAGCAGGTGAAGGTGATAGTGGATATTCAGGATTTGATGCTAGTCGTAAAAAAGCTTTAAATTATGATAATAATACAACAATTTCACTGGTAGATTTGATTCAAGCAAGAATAGCTTTAGCCAATAAATAAAGTAACAAAATATGTTACTTTTTTCTTGTCTTAAATCATATAATTTGATACAATATCTTTGGCTTTAAAAAAGCAAATATACATTGACACGGATTACTCGCTCGAGTGCCGAAGAGGTGAGTTAGTAAGAAGAAGTGTTAAGAAGAAAAAAACGAAGGAGGGATTTTTTTATGGCCGTAGTTTCTATGAGTTATTTATTAGAAGCTGGAGTTCATTTTGGAC
>JAEEGL010859153.1_pt1 | contig 30891 bp, 24 predicted proteins | sample 9134231 | NCBI WGS metagenome assembly JAEEGL01 (sample SAMN16246548, study PRJNA631951) | gut metagenome | biome: gut microbiome; feature: rumen; material: fiber-attached | host: Bos | place: Iran: Karaj | collected 2018-10
AGTTTTTATGTAACAGAAAGATGGTTAGGAGGTATTTTAACAAACTTCAGAACTATCAGAGAAAGAATCAAAAGACTTTTAGAAATCGAAAAGATGGAAAGTGAAGGTAAGTTCGAATTATTACCTAAGAAAGAAGTTGCTAAGATTCAAAAAGAATATGATAGACTAAATAAACTTCTTGGCGGTATTAGAGAAATGGAACGTCTACCAAAAGCTATTATTATAGTAGATCCTAGAGTAGAAATTAATGCTATTCGTGAAGCACGTAAATTACATATCCCTGTATTTGGAATTGTTGATACTAACTGTGATCCAGATGATGTTGATTATGTAATTCCAGCAAACGATGACGCTGTTAGAAGTGTTAAAGTTGTTTTAGGTGTTTTAGCAAATGCAGTATGTGAAGCTAATGGACTTCCAACAGTTGATTATGTTTCTGAAGAAGGTTTAGAAAAAGCAGCTACTAAAGAAATTAAAGTTGAAACAAAAGTTGTTGAATTTGATGATTTTAGTGCTGAAGAAGCAGAAGCAAAAGAAGAAGTTGAAGCTAAAGCTGAGAAGAAAGAAAAAGCAGTAAAACCTAAGAAGGAAAAAGTAGAAAAGAAAGAAGAAAAAGTTGATTATTCTACTATGACTGTTGCTGAACTTAAAAAGATTGCTAAAGAAAAAGGTATTACTGGATATTCTACAATGAAAAAAGATGAATTAATTTCATCACTTAATTAGGAGGACATATGGAAATTAGTGCTAGTATGGTCAAAGACCTAAGAGAAAGAACTGGAGCTGGAATGATGGATTGCAAGAAAGCTTTAGTTGAAAGTAATGGAGATATGGACGCAGCTATTGATTATTTACGTGAAAAAGGAATTTCTAAAGCAGCTAAAAAAGCAGAAAGAATTGCTGCTGAAGGACTTTCAAATATTTATGTAAATGGAAATAATGCTGTAGTTGTTGAATTAAACTCTGAAACTGATTTTGTTGCTAAAAATGCTGAATTTAAAGAATTATTAGATAAAATTGGTAATGCACTTTTATCTAGTGATGTTACTTCTTTAGAAGATGGTTTAAAAGTAAAGGTAGGAAATGATACAATTAATGATTTAATTGTTAATGCTACTGCTAAAATTGGTGAAAAGATTAGTTTAAGAAGATTTGAACGTGTCACTAAATCAGAAGATGAAGTATTTGGAACTTATTTACATATGGGTGGTAAAATTTCATCATTAACAGTTGTTAAAGGATCTAAAGAAGACGTAGCTAAAGATGTTGCTATGCAAGCAGCAGCTATGAGACCACTTTATGTAAATGTTGAAAGTGTTCCTGAAGAAGATTTAGAACATGAAAAATCAGTAATTAGAGAACAAGTAATAAATGAAGGTAAGAAACCTGAATTTGCAGATAAAATTGTTGAAGGAAGACTTAGAAAGTTCTATGAAGAAACAGTTTTAGAAGAACAAGCATTTATTAAAGATTCTGATATTACAGTTAAAACATATTTAGAAAATAATGATTCTAAATTAGTAAGACTTGTTAAATATGAAGTTGGCGAAGGAATGGAAAAGAGAAATGATGACTTCGCTCAAGAAGTAATGAGTCAAATAAAATAACAAATAAAAATCATGGATTAAACCATGATTTTTTTTGAACTAAATTATTTACTTTCAGGAATATTATATACTGTTCCAAAGAACCATATATTGTCATTATTTTTATCTTTAATTATATACAAGAATGGTCTATCAAATACAATCTCTATTTTTTCTTTTTCAGGGAAAATAGCAGTTGCTTTATTTAATCCAAAGTATGTAATTGCTGCTGCTTTAGTTCCATTTTCATTCAATTCAATATGTGTTTTATGAATTGCTTGACTTACATATAGTGAATAATTTACATGTGGTTTTAATATATTATCAAAACGTGCTTTAGCAGGATTAAATGCATCTTGAATTCCTAAACTAATTAAATCTTCTTTAAATTTCTCATAAGTGTAATCATATGTAAATTTAGGAAGTTTTAAATTTAAATCTAATTCACTACTTGATTCTTTTCTATTACTTAATAATGAATTTAATTCTTTCTTATCAAAGTTATTTATATATTCTTTAATATCTGTGTTAGGAAGTATTGCGATAAATACAAGTTCATTATTTCCATATTTTTCATATTCTTTAATAATTCCTTTAGCATTATCATTTTCAATATAAGTAAATGTATTTTCTGTATTCATCATATCTACAATAGATACTGTTTTATCATAATTATTAAATTGTTTTTTGTTTGTAAGTTCACCTTGAAATTTATATTTCCATTCAACGTCTATAGCAAGGGCATTCATAATTCCCAAAACGAAATCTTTGTCAATATCATCTAGAACATGATCAATCATTCCGTATGTCTTTTCTTTTGTCCAATTGTTAATTACATCTGGTGTTTCAAATTTATCAAATAATATTTCACCATCATATTTATTCTTAACATTATTAATAAATTCGTCTTTGATATCATTTTTATCATCATCTTTTATAAATAGAGCATTAGCAATACCAATTTTATCTTCATATGTAGTGTTTGTTTTTAGATTATAATCTCCTAATACTTTAGAAATTTGTTCTTTTGTATTATTTGATGCTCCTTCATTTAAAATAGATAATGCATACGCTATAGATAGTGGACTAATTAGATAGTTATCATCTTCCTTATTTGCCATGTGTATTATTTTAAAATCAAAATCTTTTTCATTGGCTATAGAAGCAATATCAGTGTTATCCTTTTGCGATGGTAATGTTTTATAGGCCAGATATCCTATAACTAATGTTAATACACATATTATAATAATAAAAATTGTTTTCTTATTTTTCATATTTTTTCCTCCACTAATAATTATATAATAATTAGTTAATAAAAAAAAGCATTAATTGCTTTTTTATTATTTATTATCAGGAAGATTATATACAGTTCCAAAGAACCATATATTGTCGCTATTTTTATCTTTAATGATATATAGGAATGGTTTATTAAATTTAATTTCGATTCTATCTTTTTCATCCCTTAAAGCAAATCCATCTGACCAAGCAATATATGTAATAGCTGCTGCTTTAGTTCCATCTTCAGTTAATTCAATATGTGTTTTATGAATTGCTTGACTTACAAAAATTTTATAGTCATCGTCATTTGTTATATTTTTAAAACTAGCAACTGATAAATTAAATGCATCTGTAATTCCTAATTTCTTTAAATCATTTGTAAAATTATCATATGTGTAATCATATTTAAATTTAGGTAATTCTAAGTATAGATCTAATTTATCACTTGATTCTTTTTTATTACTTAATAATGAATTTAATTCTTTTTCATCAAAATTATTAATATATTCTTTAATATCTGTGTTTGGGAGTATTGCGATAAATTCTAGCTCAGCATCCCCATATTTTTGATATTCTTTAATAATACCTTTAGCATTATCATTTTCAATATAAGTAAATGTATTTTCTGTATTCATCATATCTACTGTAGATGTTGATTTATCATAATTTGTAAAACTTTTTTTATTTGTATTTTCAACTTCAAACTTATATTTCCACTCAACATCTATTGCGATTGCATTCATGATTCCAAATACGAAATCATCATCAATATAATTTAGTACATCTTTGATCATTCCAAATGTTTTTTCTTCTGCCCAATTATTAATTACATCTGGTGTTTTGAATTCATCAAATAGAACATCTGCATCGAATTTTTCTTTAAGAGTATTAATGTAGTCAGCTTTAATACTATTTTTCTTTTCTTCTTTTATGAATAGTGCATTCGCAATACTAATTTTATCTTCAAATGAAGCTGTTTTTCCTAAATTATAATTTCCTAAAACATTAGATACTTGTTTTTTTGTATTATCTGTTGCTCCCTCATTTAAAATAGATAATGCGTACGCTATAGAAAGTGGACTAATTAAATAATTGTTTTCTTCAGTATTTACCATGTGTATGATTTTATAATCAAATCCTATTTGTGTTACTTCGCTATTGTTATTATTACCGCCTTGGTTATTATTCTTTTCCTCAAATGATAATCTTCTATAGATTAAAAAACCTATAAGAAATGATACTATACATATCAATATAATTAAAATTGTTTTTTTAAATTTCATATTTTTTCCTCCTCAATTATTATATAATATTTAACTTTTAAAAAAAAGCATTTTATTGCTAGTTTTACTTGAAATTTGGCACTTTTTGTAATATAATTGACTATAGTCATGAAGGGAGGGAAGAAGTTATGACACATGTTGACGTAAAAGATGGAAACATTGAGGGTGCTTTAAAACGTTTTAAAATGAAAGTTCAAAGAGCTGGTATCCCTTCTGAAATGAAGAAAAGAAAAGAGTATTCAAAACCAGGTATTCTAAGAAGAGAAGCAAAAAAAGAAGCAATTAGAAATGCTAAAAAACATAATAAACAAAGATATTAATTAAAGGAGAAATATTTATGTTATATGAAACTATTTCAAAAGATATGGTAACTGCGATGAAAAGTCATGATAAAGATTCACTTAGTACATTAAGATTATTAAAGTCAGCCATTGATGCATATTTAATAAATAATAAAATGGAAAGAAATCAAGCGAGTGACGAAGTAGTTATAGATGTAGTTAGTAAGCAAGTTAAAACTCATAAAGAAAGTATTGAAGAATTTAAAAAAGGTAATAGACAAGATTTAATTGATAACTTAGAAAGAGAAATAGAATTATTAAGTAAATATTTACCTAAACAATTAACTAATGAAGAAATAGAAGCTGAAATTAATAAAGCATTTGATAAAATTAAACCAACTTCTATGAAAGATATGGGCGCTTTAATGAAGGAATTAACTCCTATATTTAAAGGTAAAGCTGATATGAAATTAGTTAATGAAATTATTAAGTCAAAATTAAATTAGAAACTTCGGTTTCTTTTTTCTTGTATTAAAAAGTGTTATAATAGATATATGAAGAATAAGTTTTATAAATTAATTAAATTTTTATTTAGTTGGTTTTTTTTGGTTTGGTATCATCCAACTATAATAGGAAAAGAAAACATACCTAAGAGTGGTAGAGTAGTTATTGCTGGTAATCATATATCAATGTTAGATCCTTGTGGGATTGTTATATCTACTAAAAGAGTTGTTCATTTTTTAGCTAAAGATAAATACTATGATAAGAAAATACTGGGTAATTTCTTTAAACTTATGAAGTGTATTAAAGTTAATACAAAATCTAAAGATGGTAAAGCATTAAGTAATGCTATTGATATGTTAAATAAAGATGAAGCAATTGGAATATTCCCTGAGGGAACTCGTAATAAAACTAATGATTTATTACAACCATTTAAAATAGGAGCAGTTAAAATGGCACATGAAACTAATAGTTATATTGTTCCAGTTATGATAAGTGGTGAATATAAATTTAGAAGTAAAAATTTAAAAATAGTATTTAAAAAACCATATAAAATTAAAAGTAATGATTTAGATAAAGAGAATAATAAATTATATAAAATAATAGAAAAATGTTTAAAGGAGGAAAGAAGTAAATGAAGTATTTAGTATTATTTAATCCATATTCATATAATGGGAGAGGAAAAGAAGAGGCATATAAATTACAAGATAAATTAAAAGATGAATTGGAATTTTTTAGTATGCCAGAGATAGAAGATTATAATAAATTTCTAAAAAAGAATGATGAAGATATTATTATTTGTGGAGGAGATGGAACTCTAAATTATTTTATTAATCATACAAAAGATATAAAGTATGATAATAATATTCTTTATTATAGTACTGGCACTGGAAATGATTTTTATAATGAAGTGGGAGATAAAAATAAATTTCCAATTAATATTAATAAATATTTAAAAGATCTTCCAATAGTGACTGTAAATGGGCAAGATTATCAATTCTTAAATGGAGTTGGTTATGGAATAGATGGTTATTGTTGTGAAGAAGGAGATAGATTAAAGAAAAAGAATAATAAGCCTGTTAATTATACAAGTATAGCTTTAAAAGGATTATTGTATAAATTTAAACCAAGAAATGCTAAAGTTAATGTTGATGGTAAAGAATATGAATTTAAGAAAGTATGGCTTGCTCCAACTATGAATGGTAAATATTATGGTGGAGGAATGATGATTGCTCCAAATCAAGATAGATTAAATGAAGAACGCACTGTTTCATTAATTGTATTGCATGATGTTGGCAAATTAAAAACATTAATGGCATTTCCTAAAATATTTGATGGAAAACATATTGAAAAGAAAGATATTATTACTGTATTTGAAGGGCATAATATAAATGTATCTTTTGATAAACCAACCGCTCTTCAAATAGATGGTGAGACAATTAGTGGTGTAACTGAATATAGTGTAAGAACATTAAAAAGAAAATAATTATGTAATTATATACAGAATATGATATAATATTTAGTATGAAATACATAGTTTACAAAATTCATAAATATTTATTGAAACCTTTTTATAGATTAATATTTTTGACTAAATATATTGGTGTTGAAAATATTCCTTCAAAAGGTTCTTTTGTTTTTGCTGGAAATCATACAAGTGGCATGGATGCCGCTATGATGGTAAGTACTCCTAAAAGAGTAATTCATACTCTTTCTAAGAAAGAATTATTTAAAGGTAAATTTAAAAACTGGTATTTCAGAAATATGGCATGTATTCCAGTTGAAAGAGGTAATCGTGACGAAAATGCTAAAGTTGAAGTAATAAATACATTAAATGAAGGACACGCTGTAGGAATTTTTCCAGAAGGAACAATTAATAAAAATCCAGAAGAAGTAGATTTGTTACCTTTTAAAAAAGGTGCGGTTATGTTTGCATATAAAGCAAATGCACCAATAGTTCCTTTTGCAATTGTTGGTAAATATAGACCATTTAGAAGAGGATTAAAGGTTATATATGGTAAACCATATAAAGTAAAAACTGATGATTTTGAACATGAAACAGAGATATTAAGAAATAAGATTCTTAAATTGAAAAAAGGAGATAATTATGATGAAAAGTAATAAATTTAATAATTATCTTAATAAATCATGTTATGACATAATTAAGTATGCTTCTGAAGAATACAAAAATGATATTGCTTTTTATAATGACAATATTAAGATTAAATATTCATTTTTTATAGAAAAAATAGATGAATGTGCACGTGCTTTTAAGAAAATTGGAGTAACTGAAAATGATGTTATATCAATAATGTCTTCAAATAATTTAGAAATGATTATTTGTTTTTATGCTATTAACAAATTAGGTGCTATTGTTAATATGATTCATCCTCTTACAAAAGAAAAAGAAGTTGAAAATATCATTAGTAAAACAAACACTAAATACTTAGTAATTGGTGATACCCTTATTAATAGAATAAATGAAGATATTAAACTAAATATGATAATAACTCTTCCAATAATCGACACATTAAATTATGTTGATAAAATTAAATATTTATTTAAAGAAAAGAAATTATTTAATGAGGCTATGGTTTTACCTTATAATAGATTTATTCTAAAAGGTAAATATTCTAAAGAAAATATTAAATCTAGAATCAATAAAGATAATATTGCTTTGATAATTAACAATAATTCTAAGAGTATTCTTTTGACAAATAAAAATATAAATTCTTATGCTTTAAATTTATTAGATGAAAAAATATATAAGAAATCTATTATATTATCTAATTATTATCTTACTGATAGTTATGGAATGTCTATAGTACATAAGTCATTAATTAATTCATCATCTTTTGTTATTTTAAGAGATATTACAAATATAAAACCTATATTTAAAATTAAACCTAACATTATTGAATGTAGTCCTAGTTATTTAAATTTACTATCTATGAGTAGAAAATTATCTTATAAAGATCTATCATTTTTGAAATTAATAATTTGTGGTAAAGAAAATTTAAATGAAACATTAAGAGAAAAATTAAATAAATATTTAACAGATGTTAAAATATTTAACACTTATGGAATGATTGAATGTACATCTAATATTACTTGCAATAACAATGTTAATAAAATAAATAGTATTGGTTTACCAATTAAAGATACAACTATTAATATATATAAAAATGATAGTTTTGAAGAATGTAAATGTAATGAAATAGGTGAGATATGTATAAGTGGACCAACTGTTATGTATGGTTACTTAGGATGTGAAGATTGTTTAAAAAAATATAAAGGTAACATGTGGTTTAGAACTGGAGATTTAGGATATAAAGATGAAGAAGATAATTTATTTTTTAAATCTAGTTCTAAGAGAGTAATAATATCTGATGGTAATAAAATATATCCAAATGAACTTGAAGATATAATTTTAAAACATCCATATATCGCAGCATGTTCTATAGTTGGAGTACCACATCCATATAAGAAAGAAGTTATTAAATTATATATTGTCTTAAAAGATAATTATGTTTTAAATAGTGAGATTAAAAAAAGTATTAAAAAGTATTGTGAGGAAAATATACCACAGTATGCACTTCCATATGCTTATGGATATAGAAAAGAGTTACCTAAAACTTTATCTGGTAAAATTGCATATAATGAACTTATAAATACTAAGGAGGAATAATTATGTCAAAAATAAAAGGAGAAATTGGTTACAAATTATTAAGACCTTTTGTTAAATTATATTTTAAATTAAAATTTCGTCCAACTGTATATGGAAAAGAAAATATACCAGAAGAAGGCCCAATTGTTGTATGTGGTAATCATAGACATGTACATGATCAATATAATGTAATGATTGTTACTAAGAGAGTAATTCATTATATGGCAAAAGATGAATATTTTAAAGGAAAAACAGCATGGTTTTATAGAATGGCAGGGTGTATTCCTGTAGATAGAACAATACATGATGAAAATGCTAAAAGCGAAGCAATGAAAATTTTAGAACAGGGTGGAGCTTTAGGAATATTTCCTGAAGGAACTCGTAATAAAACAATAGGTACAAAAGATGAAGTAGTAATGTTACCATTTAAGTTTGGTGCAGTATCACTTGCACAAAAAACTAATGCTTTAATTGTTCCTTTTGGTACTACTGGAGAATATACTGGAAAGAAAGGGAAATTAACTACTAGAATAGGTAAACCATTTAGTGTAAAAGGAATGGATCTTGAAGATGCAAATAAGTTACTTAGAAAAAAAATACTAGAATTGATGCAAATTAAAGAAAAATAGTATATAATATAACAGTAAGAAGAGGTGTAATATGAAATTTATTTTAACAGCAGGAGGTACAGGTGGACATATATATCCAGCTCTTTCAGTATTAAACGAAATTAAAAAAGATAAGAAAAATGAATATTTATATATTGGTACAGTCGATAGAATGGAAAATGAATTAATTCCTAGTATGGGTATACCTTATGAAGGAATTGAAGTATATGGACTTACTAAAAATATTTTTAAAAACATTAAAAATTTAAAATGTATTAGAAATTCATATAAAAAATGCTTAAAAATAATGGATGAATTTAAACCGGATGCTGTAATTGCATTTGGTGGATATGTGACATTACCTGTTTGTTTAGCAGCTAAAAAAAGAGGTGTAAAAGTATTTTTACATGAACAAAATATGTTACCAGGTAAAGCAAACATATTTTTATCTAAAAAAGTTGATGCTGTATTTGTATCATTTAAAGATGGTACCCGTAAATTAAAATGTAAAAACATTATATATACAGGTAACCCAGTTAGCCAAAGAGCAGTTGAAACTAAAAAATATGATAAAACAGAACTTGGATTTAATAAAGATAAAAAATTAATAATAATAGTAATGGGTTCTTTGGGTAGTACTTCAGTTAATGAAAAACTATTAGATTTTTTAAGAACATATGAAAAAGATGATGTTGAAATATTATTTATTACTGGTAAAAAGAGTTATGCAACACTAAAGAATAATTTAATAGTGCCATCTAGTACTAAGATATTACCATTCTTTGATAATTTACCAAGTTTAATGAAATCATGTGATTTGATAATTTCAAGGGCTGGAGCATCAACTATAGCTGAGATAATGGCAACTAAAACACCATCAATATTAATACCAAGTCCTTATGTTGCAAATAATCACCAATATTATAATGCTTTAGATTTAGTTAACAAAAATATAAGTATTATGCTAGAAGAAAAAGATTTAAATAAAGAAACATTAACAGAAGCAATTAATGAAATATTTAGAGAAGAAACATTTAAAGAAATAAAAAAGAATTTAAAAGAGATAAAAGATTTATCTTCAAGTACAATAATAATGAATGAAATTTATAAAACAATAAAGGATAAAGATGAAAAGGAAGAATAGAAAATTTAATTTTAAAAAAATATTAATATTTTTTGTTTTAATAATAATAGTTGCATTATTTGTTAGATATTTATTTAATATTAGAGTTAAAAATATAATTATTCTAAATAATGCATATTATACAGATGAAAATATAATTGAAATGGCTGGTTTGGGAACCTATCCTAAATTATTTAAAGTCAGAAAATCAAAAATAAGAAAAAATTTGTTATCACTTAAATTAATAGAGGATGTTAATATTAGTGTTAGTTTTTCTGGAATAGTTAAAATAGATGTTAAAGAGAAAAAAATACTTTATTATGATAGATCAAATGATACTTATGCACTTTCAGATGGAAAAAAATATGAACTTAAAAGTATATACGGAGTACCTACTTTAATAAATTATGTTCCAACTGATATTGAAGAAAAATTTATTAAAGCATTTAAAAATATAGATAGTGATATTATTTATATGATAAGTGAAATTGAATATAATAAATCTGATTATGATCCAGAAAGATTTGTACTTACTATGAATGATGGTAATCAAGTATATATAAATATTAATAGGTTAGAATTATTAAATAAGTATATTGAAATTAAACAAGAAATAGGTAATAAAAATGGAATTTTATATTTAGATAGTGGTAACTATTTTGAAGTAAAGAAATAATTATTACTTTATATAATAAATTAAACTTGGGATACTAATTTCCAAGTTTTTGATTGCAAAATACAAAACAACTAGATTGACTTTGTGTATCAAATGTGATATGATATCATACAATTTTAAAGGGGGATATATGAATCATAAATTAGTTCAACCTACAATAGATTATTTGTTAGATATTTTTGGATGCCAAAAAATATATCGTAATTATGCTGATTGCGAATATGGTGATTCAATCGAATTTATAGATGATCAATTAGATTATGCCGCAATGATTTGTTTTCTTGAAAATTATGGATATACTACTATATCATCAAAGTTAGGTGTTGGTGAATATAAGTGCTCATATAACGAATCTAATTGGGATAATAAATCATATAAATATTGTACTAAATATTTTGAGATGTTCGATAAATATGAAGAATACATGTATGAATATCTAACACCACTTGCTATTTTAAATCATTCATTAAATGATTCTGATTTTCATGCTGCATATAATTTACTAAAAATAAAATATCCTTTTGAAGATTTTAAAAAATTAGTTAGAAGCGAATATAAAAAAGAGTTAGATGAAATAATTAATAATGCTTCAAATATGTTTAATACTAATAAAAGTAATGATTTAATTAGTTATTTTGATTATGTCGGTCAAATATATTTATATTTAATTAAGAATAATGATAAGATAAATATTACTAATAAAGATGATTTAAAAGTATATTCATATTTAACTGCACTTCTTTTATATGATGATGTTAATACAGATTTTAATGCTAAAAAAATAATAATTAAACATTTTGATTCTGTAGGTTTGAATATTGAAAAAGTTAAAGAAGTATTAGGTCTTCATTTTAGTAAATTAGATTTGGTAAATAATAAAGCTCCTTTAGTTTTAGCAACTGAATTCTATACTAGTGCTACTAATATTGAAGATGTTTTATATGAAGTAAAAGAAAAATATAGTTTAAATATTAGTAAAGTATTTAATTCATTAAATGTTGATGATGATGAGTTTACTAAGGTTATTAATGAAATTAAAGAAACAAGAAAAGAAACTATGTTTTTATCTCAAAGTGAAACAAATAATTTCTATAATAATCTAAATATAAATATTATTGATTATTTGTATTTAACAGTTAGAATTTATAAATCATTAGTAAATCAAGAATACGATAGGATATTTGTTCAAAATAAAGAAGATTTAATTTCACTTTCATTGTTAATTGCATCTTACTATAACAATGAATATCTTTCTACATATTTTAATGAAATTGGTATTACTTTAGATTATATAGAAAAACTACTAAATATTAAATTATCAAAAGAAGATATAGAAAAAATTAACGTTGATAAAAAAGAACTATGTCTATATTTTAAACAATATAATTTAGATAAAAAAGATAATATTAAGAGTATTATACGTTTCTCACATTTAATGTCTAATAAAATATATAATAAAATTTATGAATATAAAACAGGTGTTTCTATATATGATTACGGAAATAAATTTAATTTAGAAGATATTATTTCTGAACATTTTGGTAAAATACAAGAAGAAAAAGATAATAAATTAAAAAATGAAATATTCGATGGTTTAGATATTGATATATATTATTTATTATCATATGCAACTTATTATTATAATAAGTTAAGTGGTAAAGTACAAACTGAAGAAGAAAGAAAAATATATTCATTATTATATGCATTTTTAAATGGTGATAAGACTTCATGTTATTTAAAAAATAAGGGTATTGATTTTTATGCGATTAATAACTTTATTAATTGTGATTTGGAATGGAGTAATACTCCTAAAATAGACATAAATATAGTTGATAAACATTTTAGAGACTATATATTTGAAGGAAATAATAAAGGTAAAAATAGAGAAGAAGTTTCATTATATGCAATTTTAGAAAATGTATTTAGAAGTAAAAATATTAACTTTAAGATGTTTTTAAAGAATAAAGGAATATCATTAGATGATTTTATAGACGTTAAAGATAAAGTAGAAACATGTTTTAGAGATACACAAGAACAAAAATATAAAAATAAATCAATAGTATATTTTAAAGGTGAGCTAAAATTAGATGATGTAAATTTTAATGGTATAGTTTTAATGTCAAAAGTATATAATTGTTTGAGTGAAAATACATCATTTAGTGAAGAAGAAAAGAAAGAGTTATCTATTATAATATCTTATTTACTATCAGATTATAAAAGTAAAGTGTTTTTAGAAAGAAATGGATTAACTTTAGATAGAATTTCAGAATATATTGGTATTGATATTGATAAAATAAATACTTATAGTGAAAGCTATAAAGTAATTTATGAAATATTTTGTGATTCTATAAATGTACAATCAAATAATAGTGTATATTTATATAATATAATGTGTAATTTAATTAATAAAAGTAAACTTGTAAAAAAATTATGTGGAGATAAATATGAAGATTTATTATATGAATTTACCAATAAGAAAGAAAAAGAAGTTGTATTAACAAAAGATGAAATTTTAAGTGAATTATCTGGCATTAAAACACCTGCTTTAGATATTAATAACTTTTCTGAATTAGTTAATTATGGAGATGAATTATCAAATCATATAGCACTTATTAATGATGAATATAGATCTTTAGTATCTAATACTATTTATGATAAAGCGCTTTCTGATATTAAAACATTAGTTCCTAGCGTATATGTTATTAATAAACCAACAGTTAAAAAAAGAATTTTTGCAAAATTAAATTCTAAAAAGAAAGAAGACAATGAAGTAAAAGTAGATCTAGAAGTTCTTTCTTCACTAAAAGAAATGATTAAAGAGAGTATAGATAAATTAAATTATGAATTAATTTGTTTTGACTATATTAGAAGATATAATGAAATATATATTGAAAGATTAAATGAACATATTAAAGAAACTAAAACAAAAATTGAAGAAGAAAAAGCATTAATTAATAATATTAATGGTGATGATCCTAATAGTATGAGTATTAAAATGAGACATATTACTATACTTGAAATATTAAATTCTAAACTTAATAGTTTTGAATTATCAATGTCAACTAGAATTTCTGATTTATGTCAGATTCATAATACGATTGTTAATCACTACATAACTATAAATGCACTTAAAACTGCACTTACTGATTTAATTCCATTAATGGGAAGTAAAATGCTTATATCAATTGGACAAAATACTGAAAATGAAGCATTAATGCTATCTGAAAGTGTTATAGATTTATTTAATAGTGTTATTAATAAAAATGTAGAAGAAACTAAAATAAATTTAGAAAGACTAAAAAAAACTAATTTACCTATAGGTACAATAGAAAAATTAGCAGATGACGTTGAAGGATATATTAACGATATTATTAAATTAGATAAAGAAAAACAATTAACAAAATAGATATGAATAATTCATATCTATTTTTAATATATTTTAATATGTCAAAGATTGATAGTTTTAAAAATTTTGTATTTAATCATCCTGAATTTATTGAAAAAGTAAAATTAAATGATATATCGTGGCAATCATTATATGAACTTTATGATATATATGGTGAAGATGATAAAATATGGGCTAAATATTTTAATAAAAAAAGTGATACTTCTTTTAGTGTTAAAGGTCTTTTAGATACAATAAAAAATATAGATATAAATTCTTTAGAAGAAAACATTACTAATATACAAAAAGCAGTAGGTTTAGTAGAAGAGTTAACTAAAGATGATAAAGATAAAGAAGAAAAAGAAAAAGAAGTTAAAGAAACTAAAATAGATAATTTATATGGAGAATAACATGAAATATGAATTGTTAGAAAAGTTACATAAAGAACCTAAATTTTTAAATTATTTAAGACAGAATTCATATTGGTATAAAGAGTTTAATAGAAATCCTAATTCTTATGATAAATTTATAAAAGATATGAAAATAAAGTATAAGCTTAGAACTATTGATAAAGTGGATAATTTTGTTGATAGTGTAGATTTAATTACAAAAATAATTGACGCATCCAAGTAAATATATGTTATACTCATAATAGGTGATAACATGAATTTGGGTGAAATTAACAAACTATGTTTTGATGTCATTAGCTATTTTGATATTAAAGAAAATTATAAAGAATTGTATAAAGTTAGATATGATAATGAAAAAAGTAAGCAAATAGAAAATATTTTTTCTAGATTATTAATTATTATTGATTCTAAATTATTAAAAGAAACTAAAAAAGACTATATTAATTATTATTATATATATTTATTTTGTATTAGATATAAAGAATATTTAATAAATAAAGAAGATATTAGAAATATTGTAAATTCTAAATATAATGCCGATTATTTAAGTATTTTAGAGATGAATAAAGAATTAGATGATGAGATTGTGGTAACTATATTAGATTTAATAAATGAATATAGTAATTTAGGAAAAGAACCATATGATTATAGATATCATATTCTTAGAAGAAAAGAAATATGTGATGAAACAAAAAAACATTTATTAAATGATTATACTAAAGAAGAATTACAAAATAATATTAATTTAATTGATGAAGATATTGATAAAGAATTAAGTGGTAATGAAAATGAATTATTAGATGATACTTTGATAAGTAATCAATGTACAGTTTCATCTGAATTAAAGAGAGTATTGAGAGGTAAATATGAGTAAGTTTTTAGGTGCTTTTAAACAAAAAAATATTGGATGTGGTTATTTATATTTCTATATACATTTTGTAACTGAAATAGCTTGCTTTTATTATTTATCTAAAGTAACTGGTAATTCAAATATAGTATGGTTAATTCCTTTTATTTATGATGGTTTTGCTTTTGTTCCTCAAGCGTTAATTGGATATGTTAATGATTTATTTCCAAAATTGAAAACTGGACTTATAGGTACATTTCTTTTGGTAATAGCATACCTATTATTAATTTTATCAAACAATACTATTATGCTTTCACTTATAATATTATGCTTAGGTAATGCATTTATACATATAAGTGGTGCAGAATGTACTTTAAAAGCAAGTGAAGGGAAACTTTCACATAGTGCGATATTCGTTGGTGGAGGATCATTTGGCGTTATTAGTGGAAAACTTCTTGCTAGTGTTAATTTAAATCCAATATTAATTTTATTTTTAATACTAAGTATGATTCCATTTATATTACTTGCTGATACATATTTTGACTCTAAAGTAACAAAAACTAAATTTAATTATGCAAATAAAAATATATCTCCACATATCATTGTAATTCTTTCAACTCTTATTGTAGTTGTAAGAGGATATATGGGATATGGAATACCTACAAGTTGGAATAAAACAGTATTACAAACAGTTATCTTATTCTGTATTATGGGAGTAGGTAAATGTCTTGGAGGAATACTTTCTGATGCATATGGTATTCGTAAAGTGGGAATAATTAGTACATTACTTGCTATACCATTCTTATGTATTGGAAATAATTATATGATTATATCTTTAATTGGAGTAATGTTCTTTTCAATGACAATGTCAATTACACTAGCATTACTTACTAGTGTTTATAAAGATAGACCTGGGCTTGCATTTGGATTTACTACGATTGGTTTGTTTTTAGGAACTGCCCCAATATTCTTTATAAAAATAACAAGTAATCTAGCAAATATAATTATGATAATAGTTCTTTCTGTAATGTGTTCATTTGTACTTGGAAAAATCATTAAGGAGGAAGCATGATTAAATATATTTTTAATAGTAAATTTATTAAAGGTGACGAAATAACATTTTATGTTTGTGTAGGAATATTACTTTTAATAATAATAGCTGCATTTGTTTTAGGATATAAGGAGATAAAAAAACATGAGACTAAGTGATTTGCCTTATGTAATGATAAAATGTTTGCTTTTTACAATAATTATTGAAGTAACAATAGCATTCATTCTTGGATATAGAAAAAAAGATTTATTAAATGTTTTATTAGTAAATGTTCTTACTAATCCAATAGTAACTAGTATTCCTGTATATTTTAATGTAAAATATGGACTTAAATATAGAAATATTAGTTTATTTATATTAGAATTAACAGTGTTAGTATTTGAAGGGTTTATTTATCATAAGTATTTAGATAGAAAGAAGATAAATCCATATGTACTTTCATTAATATTAAATGGTGCATCTTATTTTATAGGTGTAATAATTAATTATTTAGGAGTGTTGTAAATGAAAAAAGTATTATTTGTATTATTTGGGGTTTTATTAATGTTACCTAGTGTAATATTTGCTGATATGAGTGGGCCAGAAGTAGAACCATATGAAGGAGAAATAACTAATCCTAACGGAACAAAATTATATACATATGACAATAAAAGTGAAAAATTAGTTTCTGCTAATATGACATTAGAATATGGCGAAGTTGTAATAATAATGGACGACACATATGATGATGATAATTTAGCTAGCGAATGGGTTTGTATTACTTTAGATACTAATGATGACGATGAAGAAGAAACTTATTATATAAGCAATAAAGATGTTGCTACTAAAGAGAAAAACTATAAACCAAAAGAAAATGAATTATCTAAAGAATATAATGCTATTGTAATACATAAAATGGAAATTAAAAAAGGACCTGCTAATTTATATGAAAGTACTGGCGTAACATTAAATGTTGGGGCAAAAGTTAAAATAAAATATTTTACTAATTATTATGAAGATGAAGATAATGGAAATAAGATTGAATATTATAAAAATGAATACAATCCATGGGTTTATGTAGAATATAATGGAACACAAGGTTATATAAATGTTTATGGAGGTAATCTTGCAGTTGGTGGAGAAGAAAATGATGTTATAATTGGTTATGATACGGAATTAATAGATATTAAAACTGGTAAAATAATTACTACAATTAAAGCAAATACTAAGTTTAAAACTCCAGTTTATGAAACTGATATTTGGGATCGTTCTTACTATATAAAATATAATGATAAATTTGGTATTACTAGTTATATTTTATATCAAAAAAGTGAAGAACTAGAATTTAAAGCAACTGAAGATATATTGTTATATCCTGAAGCAGGGCTTGATTATGATGCTGAAGATAATATATTAACAAAACCAACAGGTACTATTAAAAAAGGCACTACATTCAAAAGTGCATATTATTATTTTGATAATTCAGATTGCGTTGTTAGATATGAAAATGGTGGTACTACTGGTTGGATTATCTCAGGATATAACAATGATAATTTAGATGATAAACATATAGAATTACATCCATATGAGGATGATCAAGAAGAATATGATGATAATGATTCGGAAACAGATGTAATTGATCCAAAAGATCCTGAAAATAACGATCCAGAATCTATAGATGTTAAACCAGAAAGTATTAAAAAACCAGATGATAAAATGAAATTAATTTATATATGTGGTGGATGTGCATTAATAGTTGCATTAACTGCAGCAGTAAGTATTGTATTAATTAATAAAAAGAAAAAAAATACAGAAAATGATAAAAAAGAGTAATTATACTCTTTTTATTTTACATAATAAATGTATAATGAATTTCAATAACTAGAATATCATTTGATTAAGTGATACTATTTGATTGTAAGGATGTGATAAAATGAAAAAAATCATATTAATATTAATTGGCATTTTATTTATTTTACCATGTGTTGTATTTTCTGATGTTAGTGCACCAGAAATTAAAACTTATAAAGCAAGCGTTAATAATCCGGATGGTGTACCTGTATATAAAAAAGATTATAATAACAATAATTATATAGAAACCGATCTAAATGCTCCATATGGAACAGTGTTTACTATTGGTTGGCAAGAAGAAGATTGGGGTTATGTTTTATATGAAATAGATGAATATCAAAAAGATGATGATGAATATTATGTTTCTTTAAAAGATTTAACTATAATTGAGAATAAATATGAGGTAAAAGAAAGCGAATTATTACCAAAAGAAAAAGCTTTAGTTTTAAAAGATGTTGTTATTAAAAAAGGCCCTGCTGAAGGATATGAAAGTACAGGAGTTACAATTAAAGCTGGTACTAGAATAGATATTAGATTATTTGGAGAAAAAAATGATGACGGAGAATATGAATTTGATTCAAGTAATCCATGGATGTATGTTGAATATAATAATACAAAAGGATTTATTAATTCATATAATGCAACTGTTGCATACCGAGAATACAAGGAAAAAATGTTAACTGATGTTGATGTAGAATTAAGAGATCCTAAGACTAATAAAATGTTGAAATACATTCCTGCTAATACTGAATTTTCAAGTAATGTATTTAGATTAGATGATTGGAGTTCATCATATTATGTTATTTATGATGGAGCAAGCGGTATTGCATATACAAGTGCATTTATATGGGAAGAAGAAATTACTAATTTTACTGCTGAACAAAAACTAAACATTTATTCTAAACTATATGATGATATGGAAGGTAGTGTTAATAACTTAAAAACTGTTGGCTCTGTAGAAGAGGGCGATATCTTTGAAAGCTCATATTATCAAATATATAATGGTTGTCGTATTTATTATGATGATGGCAACGTTAAAGGGTGGATATATACTGAAATGGACTTTGACGAAGATTCAGATGGTGAATGCGTAGGATTGGTTATTGGAGCTGATATTCAAAAAGACCCAACTGAAAAAGATCCTGATGACGAACCTTATACGGATGAACCAATTAATGATGATCCAACTGGAATTAATGAAGAACCACAACCAAGCGATACACCAATTAAAAAAACAAATTCAATGACTACTTTATATGTTTGTATAGCACTTGCTATTGTAATGGCAGTTGTAACATTATTTGTAGTTAAATATATAAATAAAAAGAAAAGTGAAGGTGATTATTAATGTATTTCCTTGATGTTGCTGTGCCTGGAAATGAAATTAAGAATTCATCTAATGCAGAAGTAGTGATTATTATAATTATTCTTTCGATATTAATAGCATTTTGTATATTTGGTATTATAAGAAGAATAAATAATAATAAAAAATAAATCCATCTCTATGGATTTTTTTTATGAAAAAAATTTTGTTTATAATTTGATAATTAATTCTCATTGTGTTATACTTTTTAATATGAAAGAATATGAAAATGAATTATATAAAAAAGGAATCACTTTAATTGCCGGAGTTGATGAAGTTGGTAGAGGTCCTCTTGTAGGTCCGGTAGTAACTGCAGCAGTAATATTACCTGCAGATTTTTATGATGAAAGAATAAACGATTCTAAAAAACTTAGTGAGAAAAAAAGAGAATTATTATATAGTGTAATATATGAAAATGCTATTTCAATAGGTATAGGTATTTCATCAAATGAAGTCATAGATGAAATAAATATTTTAGAAGCTACAAAGAAAGCAATGAAAGAAGCAATTAACAATTTAAGCGTTAAACCAGAACATGTTTTAATTGATGCAGTTAAGCTTGATATAGATATACCTAGTACTTCAATAATTAAAGGAGATGCTAAAAGTGAGTCTATTGCAGCTGCATCCATTATTGCAAAAGTTACTAGGGATAGAATGATGGTTGAATTAGATAAATTACATCCAGAATATGACTTCAAAAATAATAAAGGATATGGTACAAAAAAACATATTGAAGCAATTTATAAATATGGAATATTAAATGAACATAGAAAAACTTTTGCACCAATCAGTGATATTATTAATAAATAATTTTTTTTATAATTAAGGTTAACAAATTATAGACTTTTACAAATAATTATTATATAATTTTGATGTATGGTAGGAGTAATGAGGGTATGAAAAAGAATGGTTTTGTATCAATGACAATGGTATATACTTTTTTAATACTATTTTTATTTCTTATGTTAGCTGTATTGATGGCTTATGCTCAACAAAATAGATATTTAGAAGCTATAGATTCAAAAATAGATTTAAAAATAGATACTAAAACAGATAGTGAATATTGTCCTTATTCAAGAGGACAAACTTTTTCATACACTTTTACAGGAGAAGAACGTGTTTTTGTAACAGAATGTTCTGGAAAATATAAAATTGAATTATGGGGAGCGGGAGGTAGTACTCGTTCAAGTAATTCAGATAATGCTGGAAAAGGATCATACACAGCAGGAACAATTAATTTAGCAAAAGATATAGCCTTACATATATATGTTGGTGAAAAGAGTGATTATACATCTGGTAATTGTTATAGTAGTAATCCAAATGCTGCATATAATGGACAAACAAGTGGAACATGTACTAGTGGTGGCGGTGCGACCGATATTAGATTAGTCGGTGGAAATTGGAATAATCCTAAAAGTTTAAGATCAAGAATTATGGTTGCAGCCGGTGGGGGCGGTGCAGCATATGAAACCGGTACTGGAGGAAGTGGCGGTGGATTAAATGGATATACCGCTACTGGTCCAAGTGGAGGTACAGCTGGAAATGGTGGAACACAGGTTTCATCATCATTTGGCGTTGGTGGGATAGCTACTTCAAGTGGTGGCGGTGGATATTATGGTGGAGCTGGCGGAAGCGCTTCAAATGGTGGCGGTGGTTCATCATATATATCTGGTCATACTGGATGTATAGCTATTGCATCAAATCAAACAACTTCACCAAGAAAAGACATAAATGGTAATACTTGTTCTACTGGTACTACAGATGTAGTGTGTTCTCATCATTATTCAAATTATGTGTTTACTAACACAGTTATGGTAGATGGAAAAGGATATAGTTGGAGCAGTGTAATAGGTAGTAAAACAAATATGCCTTCACCAACTGGCAGTGGAAATATAGAAGGAAATACCGGAAATGGATATGCAAAAATAACATTTATATCTGAATAGGAAGGTAAAATGAAGAAAAATGGTTTTGTATTTATTGAAAGTGTAACAGTTCTAATAGTGGTAATTTTGTCACTAACTCTTTTAGTTGCAAGTTATTCATTAGCTGTAAGAAAATCAAAAGAAAATCAAAACTATAATTTACCTTCAGATAAATATTTATTATATTCAATAGTTAATTTAGGAAATATACCGCAAGTACTAAATGGAAATAGTTCATTTGCGTTAGATAAAAGTAATTGTAATGCTAAATTGTCAGATAAAATTAGTAATTGCTCAAAAATGTTTGAAGAAAATAATATAGTATATTTGATAGTGGTACATGATCTTAAAAACGAACTAGAACATGGCTCTCCACAAAATTACAATAGTGGAACAATCGAATACTTAAAAACTTTAAAAAGATGTGAAGATCAAAGTTGTAGTATTAGAAAGAGTTATGTTGTAGGAGTGTTTTATAGAAAAGGCGAATACTACTATGCATCATTAGAAATATAGGGAGGTATCAATATGAGTAAGAAAAAAGGATTTACTTTATTAGAATTAATATTAAGTATAGTATTAGTAAGTGTAATACTAATATCTATGATAGGTGCATTATTAAAATTAAGAGAATCATATGATATTATCAATAATGATGTAGAAGTAAGAACATATAAAGCACTAGTATCAAAAGTAATTAATGACCACTTTATAAAAAATGGTGGTGTTAAAAGCTTAAATTGTACACAAACTGAATGTAGTATTATTCTTGGTAATGATAAAACTATGCGTCTTGAAATTTTGACAACTTCTGGAAAAACAGAAGATATTTATAATGGAACAGAAACTGAAGTAATAGGTATTCGTAGAGAAGAAGTTACAACACTAAAATATTATGGAAATAATTATAGTTATTTAAAGACAATTAAAATGACTGAAAACGAATATTATAGAACTGGCAATAAAACTACATCTGGATATAAATTTGAAAAATTATCTAATAGTCAACATACTTATCAAAATGTAGATAATCCTAATTTAAAAGATATTATAGTTAATATTACAATTGAGATGAGTGATCCAAAATATAATATTGAATTATATTCTGCATCAATTGTTGATTCTGAATCTTTATTAAGAAATCAAACTTTAACATATAACAATATGGGAGGAACTGGATGTTATACTACTGTAAGATTAGATGGAGAAACATGGGGAACACTATGTACACCAACAAGAACAGATTATACATTTAATGGATGGTATACACAACCTAATGGTGGTACAGAAGTTACAAGCAGTACAGTAGTAAGAGGAAGTATTACAGTATATGCACATTGGGATCAAATACAGTATATATCTTGTTCACCCGGGACATATTTGCCTCAAGGAAGTACAGTATGTACTACTTGTCCTGCCAATAGTTATTGTCCGGGAGTAAGTAAAATAGAAGAAGATGACTTAGTAGATCAAGGTATTAATGCTTGCCCTGAAACTACTGTGTCTGATGCTGGCTCTGCTAATATATCTCAATGTAGACAAACAGCATTTAGTATTACATATAATGCAAATGGTGGAAATGTTAGCACAGCTGCGCAAAATGTGTCATACGGAAGGGAATATAATAATTTACCTACACCTACAAGAACAAATTATACATTTTTAGGTTGGTTCATGATGTTTAATGGAACTAACACATATATAGATTTTGGAAAAGATTATAAATACACTGATAAATTAAGTGTTCATTTTTCAGCATATATGGATAATTGGTCATTATTTACAAGTGGATCAAGTTCTATGAAATTAATTTCTTGTGAAGAAAATGGTGGATGGAGTATAGGCGCAGATAGTAGTGGACATATTCAATTTGTTGGATTTGAAAGTCAAGGAACTAATAAAAATGCTACTGCTTCTATAACATGGTCAAGCTTAAGTAATGGATGGCATGATTTTGATTTAATATTTGATGGAAATTATTTATATGGATATGTAGATGGAGAAAGAAAAGCCACATCACAAAAATATAATTCGTCAAGTATTTATTATAATGATTCTAATAGTATACTATTAGGTGCAGATGTAGGTAATTCAATTACTCCAACAGGTAATTATTTTAATGGTAGAATTGGTAATATTATAATTAGAAATAATAGTACATTAATAAATTCTAACTTATATACAACAATTACTGCACCAAATCAAGATATAACTTTATATGCAAGATGGGGATCTAATACATATACAGTTGCTTTTGAATGTAATGGTGGAACATGTCCAACTGGTATTGGCGCAACTGATTATGACGGAGATATAGAAATATTGGCTCCATCTAAAACTTTTACTGTAACAATAGATGGTAATGGACAAAATGCTCAAGTAACAAATAATAGCGTTAGTAAAAGTCAAACATTTGCAGGTTGGACTAGTACTACTATTGGAAATAGTGCACAATCTGGTACAAACTCAACAACAACAACTAGTTGGGATGGAAGTTTAACAAAAAATACACACTTTAAAAGTTTAAAAGAAAGTGGAACAGTAACTTTAATTGCTAATTGGGAAGCAGATACAATTACTTTACCAACAGTAACAAAAACAGGATATGTATGTGGATATTCAAGTAGTTCAACTGGAAATATTGAATATGCATCTGGATCAGAATATTCAATGAATACATTAACATCTAGTGCAAAATTATATGTTAAATGTTCAACATCTGGATATATAATTACATATACAACTAATGGTGGAACTTGTAGTGGACCAGCAACAGCAAATTATGATGAACCTTTTAAAATTGGAGGATGTACTAAGACATTCACTGTAAATATTGGTGAAAATAACATTGGTGCTACTTTATCAAGTACATCAGCAAGTAGTAATCAAATATTTGATAAATGGTCAAGTAGTAACGTTGGAAGCAACGCAAAAAGAGGAAATTCATTATCTGCTGTAACCCTTGATTGGGATGGAAGTGCAACAACTAGTGAATACTTTACTAACTTAACAAATCATGATAGTGTAACAATGCAAGCAAATTGGACACCTGTTGATATAACATTGCCTACTATAACTAAAGAGGGATGGACTTGTGGATTTGCAACTAGTGCAAATGGAAGCATTGTTTATCAAAGTGGCGCGACATATACACCAAGTGCTACTACTAATAGTGTAACTTTATATCCTAAATGCGTAGGTAAAAAATACGCTGCAGTATTTTATTATCAAAATAGTACTGTAAGTGGAAGTACAAGCATTAAGCATAAAACAGTTGAATGTACTGTTACTTCTGGTAGTACTTGTACAGTAACTATACCAGATGAAGTTAAAAACAGTGTAGGAACATATAATAATGAATACGATGGACTTGCCGAAAGTTTAAATTCAATGAGCGCTAGTGTAAGTAAAAATACTAGTGAAATTGTATTATCTCAAGCAACAAAAGATTATTATTCAATATATAGTTCACCAATAATAATTTATTATCCTGCAACTACATCTACAACTAGTAATGATACTAAATATAAAAATCAATGGTTTACAAGCAAAACTGCTTTATCAAGTACAATATTGGCTTCTTCAGAATTTGATAAAACATCTATCGATTTATCTTCTAGAATAGATGGATATAATGTATATGGATATACTTTAGCTGCAGGAAGTAATACTAAAGTATATGATACAGTTAGTGGTTTTGTAAGTTCAGATGAAACAACTGTATACCAAATATTATATAGAGATAGAACAGCAACTTTCTATTATTCAAAATCTAACGATGGAACAGTAGGAAGTGCTACTGCAACTGCAAAACAATACATAAGATCTACAAGTAATACAGCATCTGAAATAAGTAATTCAAATTATACAGTGCCAACTCTTACTGGACATACTGCATTAACTGGAACTTCTGATGTAACAGGATGGGCTACTAGTGCAAGTAGTATGTCTACATCAACTCCAACAACTGCAAATACAAAATTTTATAAAGTGTATACAAAACGATTAACAATATATAGACCTACAGATGAAAGAAGTGTAAGTTCAACATCAGCATATAGAAATGCATATATAAATACTTCAACTCCAACTGTTGGTACAACTAAATATACAATTAAGATTGCATCAACAAATACTGGTACAAGTGATATAACTAGTATTTCTGATTTATGGTCTTCATCAACATTTAGTGGATATTCAACAGATGTTAATACTGCAAATGTTACTAGCGGTTTAACTACTGTTGCAAATAGTATTAAATCAAATGATAGCGCAATATACTATGTTATATCTACATATAATAAAAATATAACAGGAACGTTTTATTATTCAAAATCTGACGATGGAACAGTAGGAAGTGCTACTGCAACTGCTGTACAAGTTAGAAACATATATTGTAAATCATCAACAGAAACTGCCACATCAGTTAAAACTAATGCGGATTTTACTGTGCCTACATTAACTGGAAATACAGTTCCTACTGGAACGGCTGTGGTAAGTAACTGGGCTACAGCGCACTCAAACATGAGTGTTGCAACACCAAATACAAGTTATGCTGGAAATAATTCTTCAGTAAAATTTTATCAAGTATATAGTAATCAAGTAAATTTATATAAACCTACTAGTTCAACTGTTTGTAACAATACAAATACAACATTCTATAGAAATGCATATATAAATGTTGCAACACCAACAGTTGGAACTACAAAATATACAAAAGTATTAGCAACAACTAATGCAGGAACAAGCGATAATGCAAGTTATTCTAGTGAAGTAGATGATTACACATTATATGGATTTGCAAAAAATACAAATACAAATACAAATACAAAGGACTATGATGACATAGCTGCATTAAAAAACGGAGATGCAACTACTGTTTATGCTATATTAAATAAGCCAACTACTGCAACATTCTATTATTCAAGTAGTAGTACTGGAACAAAATCTAATACAACTAAAACAGCAAATAAATATTTAAGATGTACTAGTAATAGTGTAGCTGGAGCTAGTGATAGTAATTATTCAGCACCAACTACAACAGTTCCTTATGGAACATCATTACTTGGATGGGCTACTAGTGCAAGTAGTATGACAGTGTCAACTCCAACAACTGCAAACACTTCATATTATGCAGTATATAGAGGAAATGTAACAAATTATTATTATGGTAGTTCGTATACAAACAGAACACTATATAGAATAGGACAATATGGAACAAATACAAGATATACAATGTATTTATCAACAAGTAATAATACTGCAAGCAATTATGCAAGTGCAGCTGGACCTGGAAGTAGTGTTTGGGTAGGATTATCTACTGCTTCTGATACAACACCAGAATATACAAAAATTGGAGATTATGATACTGGTGCTGCATATTCAAATGCAAATAAATTATATACTGTTTATCAATTTAATGTATCTTATAAAGTTGGTGCTCATGTAGCTAGTATCGGAGCAACAACTGGAAATTGTAAAGTAAATGCAACAGGTAATACTACAGGTGGAACAAGTTGTTCAGTTACTTTACCAACTATTACACCTGATGCAGGATATACTTCTGCAGGATGGAATACATCTAGTGGAGCCACTACTGGAACTGCTGCAGGAAGTACATATTCTATAAGTACTAATACAACAACATTATATGCAAATGGTAAAGCAAGTAGCTATACTGTAACTGCAAATGCTAATGGTGGAACAATATCAGCAACAACTGGTTGGACAATCGCAAGTGGAAATGCTTCTGCAACTAAGTCAGTAACATATGATTCTACTTATGGTACTTTACCAACTGTTGCAAAATCAGGAAATGTACTTAAAGGATGGACAGTTCTTCCTAGTGGTTATAAACAAGTAGAATATATAGATTCTGATGGTACACAATATATTGATACTGGTTATCAATGGCAAAATGAAGACATTGAAATATATTTTGATGGAGCGGTACTAACTAATGGTAGTTCTGCAGGCCAATCATTATTTGGAAATGAAGAATATTACGATAATTCTAGCAGATATTTTGCTGGTATTCCTCATGGAACTAATTATAAATTTAGTATTTATTTAGGTAATGGTTCTCAAGGTACAGTTACAACATCACAAGGAACAAGATTTAATTTAGATATTAAAACATACAATAATGAGTTATATGTATATAAAGATGGAACTAAACTATTTAATAAAACATATAGTGGTTCAGTAAAAACTAAAGCAAATGCATATTTAACTAGTAGTACTTCAACTACAGTAGGAAATATATTTATATTTGCTAACCATAATTCTTCAAAAGGAACAACTAATGGTGCAATCCAATTAATTTCTTCAATGAGATTATATGCATTTAGATTATATGATAAAGGTGAACTTGTAAGAAATATGGTTCCATGTTATAGAACTTCAGATGGTGTAGTGGGATTATATGACTTAGTAGAAAATAAATTCTATACAAATAGTGGAACTGGTAATTTTACATATGAAAATCTTGATTATATAACATCATCATCTTTAGTAAAAATAGATAAAGATCATACTATTAATGCAATATGGAAAGCACAAGAATTAACTGTTGTATACAATAAGAATGATGGAAGTTCAACAACATCACAAGAAACTTTTGTATATGATGGAAATATGGATGATAATAGTTTTGCTCCTGCATCTGGAATGAATTCAAGAACAGGATATACTTTTGCTGGATGGAGTTTCCAAGCAAATGGTTCTGATAATGTAAGATATTCATTTAATAATACAGTAGGTGAAACTTGGTTCTTAAATCAAATGGGAACATCTGAAACAAAAACGATCAATTTATATGCAATATGGACTCCAAATAAATATACAGTAACATTAAATCATCAAAGTGCAACAACAAGTAAATATAATAATATTTACTATTATTACAATACAGTTAAGAATGTAACTTATGGTGGTACAACATATTCAAATGTTAGTTACTATGCTGATAGTGATTGTACAAATCCATTCTCAAGTAATAAGATTAAGACATTACCTACAAAATCAGGATATACATTTGGAGGATACTATTCAGAAACAAATGGTGGCGGAACACAATATGTAGATGCAAACGGTAATATTATTAACGATTTATATAAACATGTTGGAAATATAACTCTATATGCAAAATGGACTGCTAATACTTATTCAGTAACAGCGGATGCACAAGGAGGTACTATTCCAACAACAACTGGTTGGGCAGTTGCAAGTGGAGGTGCTACTGCAACTAAATCAATAACATATGATTCAATATATGGTACATTACCATCTCCTACAAAAGAAGGTTATACATTTAATGGATGGAATGGTAAGAATTTAGCATATCTAACAATTGACTCTAACTTAATTGGAACAAACCATACATCTAGTACAGATATAGATTTAAATACTGGAACTATTTCTGGGACTAATGTTTCTAATAGTAATAATTTTATAGGAGGATCTGTTTCTAATCTAGATAATAATGAAACATATTATGTTAGTTGGAGTAATAGAACGAATATAGGTGATATATATGGATATACTGATCAATTATGGGGAAATTCTTTGTTTCATAGTAAACCAAATCCATTTTCATTTACTGCTACTAGTGACAAAATCGTTTTAGGTTTCTATGTAGCACCAAGTAATCTTGGAACAATTACTAATTTCCAAGTTGAAAAATCAAATACACCAACACCATTTGAGCCATACTATATTTCAGGTAGTACAACTGTAACTACAGCAAAAGATCATACAATAAAAGCAAAATATACAATAAATAATCCAGAAATTCCAACAATAACAAGAAGTGGAAGTTCAACGCAAATATATGGAGCTGGAAGTAACACATTGACGTGTGAAACAAGTACAACATATGCAACTGGAGCAACAAAATACTATTCATTTGGATATGCAACAAGTGATGGTGGCACTCCAACTAATTGGACAACTGCAAGTACAACAAATACATTGACAATAAGTGCCACAAGTTATGTTGGAACTAGATACTATTCATGTAGGGTATATGCGACAGATGGAACACAAACAACTACTACTGTAGCAAGTTTAACTTCTGCAGACGTATTAGTAAGAAGAAATAATGCACAAATTACATTAGATGCAAATAGTTGTGGAACAATAGGAACTGGAACAAATCCATTCTATGTAAAATATAATAGTGCAGATAAATATACAACAATAAGAGGAACAACTGCAGCAACAATGCCATCATTTACAGCGAAAGATGGATATACATTTAATGGATGGTATAGTGCAACAAGTAGTGGAAGTAAAGTATTAAATACAGATGGTTCACTTACTGGAACAGCTGTAACAAACTATACTTCAACTTCTGCTTGGGTAACAAAGGCTAATCGTACTCTATATGCAAACTGTAGTGCTAATCAATTTACTGTAAGCTATAATTGCAATGGAGCTTCAGGTTCTACTGCAAGTCATAATTGTACATATGATGGCACATGTACATTAGCAGCTAATGCGTGTACAGTACCAGCAGGATATACATTTGCAGGATGGAAGAAAAATAATACGGGTGACACTTTAGCAGCGGGAACAAGTATTCAAAATGTTGTTACTAGTGGAACTGTAACATATTATGCTCAATGGACAATAAATAATCCAGCAACTCCAACAATAACAAGAAGTGCTGGAGCAGAAACACAAGTATATGGAGCTGGAACTAATACATTAACATGTGCAACTACAACTAGTTATGCAAGTGGAGCAACAAAATACTATTCATTTGGATATGCAACAAGTGATGGTGGTACTCCAGCTAATTGGACAACAGCAAGTACAACAAATACATTGACAATAAGTGCCACAAGTTATGTTGGAGATAGATACTATTCATGTAGAGTATATGTAACAGATGGAACACAAACAACTACTACTGTAGCAAGTGCAACAACTTCTGATGTATTGATTAGAAGAAACAATGCGCAAATTACATTAGATGCAAATAGTTGTGGAACAATAGGAACTGGAACAAATCCATTCTATGTAAAATATAATAGTGCAGATAAATATACAACAATAAGAGGAACAACTGC
>JAEEGL013984078.1_pt1 | contig 30891 bp, 31 predicted proteins | sample 9134231 | NCBI WGS metagenome assembly JAEEGL01 (sample SAMN16246548, study PRJNA631951) | gut metagenome | biome: gut microbiome; feature: rumen; material: fiber-attached | host: Bos | place: Iran: Karaj | collected 2018-10
AGGACGGCAGCAAGGTCGTGGCAAAAATAGAAGAGGGCGGAGCCATCGTCGGGACCATCTATTCAGATCTGGACGAGCTGGTTGATGAGGCCAGAGACAGGAAGACTGTGGTCGATCCCGGCTTATAAAAAAATATTGCAAAGTTGTGCTCCTGCGTTGTATAATTCAATGTCAGTTTAATTTCAAAGCAATTTAACATATAAACGGAGGATATTTATGGTATACGCAAGCGATTTCAGAAAAGGCAAGACATTTATTATGAATGGTGAGCCTCACGTTGTTCTGGACTTCCAGCATGTAAAGCCTGGTAAGGGCGCTGCTTTTGTACGTACCAAGTACAGAAACATTCTGACAGGCGCTACCCGCGAAGAAGCTTTTAATCCCAGCGACAAGTTTGAGGATGCTATCATCGAGACCAAGAAGATGCAGTATCTCTACAATGACGGTCAGCTCTATTACTTTATGGACCCGGAAAACTACGATCAGATCCCTCTTACCGGTGAACAGGTGGAAGATGCTATCAAGTTCATGAGAGAGAACGATTATGCTACTATCAAGTTCTTCCAGGGCAATGCTTTCAGCGTAGAAGCAGAGAACTTTGTATATCTGAAGGTCATCGAGACCGAACCCGGCGTCAAGGGCAACACCGCTACAAACGTTACCAAGGCTGCAACCGTAGAGACCGGTGCTGTAGTTCAGGTTCCTATCTTCATCGAAGAGGGCGAGGTAATCCAGATCGATACCAGAGAAGGCGCAGGAACTTACGTCGGCAGAGCAAATGTCTAATACTGCTGTAAAACCAAAGAAAAGACACACGGGGCTAATCATATTAGCCCTTTTTGTTCTTGTTGCTGCTGCAGCCGCGCTTTTTGTGATGAACAGATATAACGGCTACAGGGACTTTAACGAAGCCTTTGATCCTTCCGATACCGAGCCGAGAGTGTTCGAAGTAATAAGAGGCGAGGGTTACAACACCATAGGAAACAATCTGGAGGCAGCCGGCCTTATAGAAAACGCTGAAGTCTTCTCCATGAAGACCAAGATCCTGAAGCTTGGCCCAAAGTACCAGGCGGGAACCTTCCTTCTGAGTCCCTCGATGACCATGGAAGAGATCATGGCTGCTCTGCAGGATGCAAGGCGCAATACTGTGCGCTTTACCATTCCCGAAGGCTATACTCTGGCGCAGACAGCGCAGAAACTTGCTGCTGAAGGACTTGTGGACGAAGAGAAGTTCTACAAGGCACTTGAGGATTACGGCCAGAGCAAGTACTGGTTCCTTGAGGACCTGACAGTTGATCAGCCTGATCCCACCGGAGCTGTTTCTGCGGAAGCCAACAAATACGAAGGTTTTCTTTTCCCGAACACCTACGAGATCTACGAAGGTTCCACGGAAAAGATGATAATCGACAAGCTTTTTGCTCAGTTCAATAAGGTATTTAATGATGAGCTTCAGACCGAGATGCGCAGAAGAGGGCAGAGCGTAAAGGAGATCATAACCATAGCCAGCATCATCGAAAGAGAAGCCAGGGAGGACGAGGAGCGTCCCCTTGTGGCCAGCGTCATATACAACAGGATAGCTGCCGATATGCTTCTTCAGATAGATGCCACCATACAGTATGCTCAGGGATACATCAAGGAAGGCCTTCTTTATTCAGATCTTGAGATAGATTCTCCTTACAACAGCTACAAGTACAAGGGACTGCCGCCGGGGCCCATCTGCAGTCCGGGAGAGGCATCCATAAGAGCTGCGATATGGCCGGAGGATACAAAGTATCTGTACTATGTACTGAAATCCAAGAGCAGCACGACCCACAACTTTGCGGAGACCTACAAGCAGTTCGAAAAATATAAAGCTCAGTATAAGAACTCAAAATAATACAGGAACAGGGGGTATACTATGAAACAGGCTAGATTCGTTCTCGCATCTGCCAATCTGATGCTGGCTGCAGGTATATTCGTGCTTGCTCTGCTGAACCTCATCAGCAAAGACAAGTAGATCTTGTCATTTATTACTGCAGCAGAAACATTTCAATTATTCCTAAAAAATATAGCCTTTTCGTTGAACGACAAAGGCTATTTTGATATACTGTTGCACGGATGGGAGGCCGCGTAAAATGGCTGAAAACAAGTCGCCCGAATACAGTCTGAACGATATCAGTCTTGCGGCCATGCATGCCGCATTGGGAACAGATGGCGTTGCTGAAATGACGGATGTACCCATAACCAATATGCTTGAAAATCTTATCCAGGGAACGATGGAAGCCAAAGGGATAAGAGTCTGGCTGGAGAAGGATGTTCTGAATATGATGGTATTCCTGAATGTGGAATACGGCTGCAAGATACCGACTACAGCCTGGAACGTTCAGGCCAATATAAAGAACACGATATCCGGCATGACAGATCACAGTATAGGACGAATAGATATAAATATTCAGGGCGTGCACTGCCCGGATACGGACACAGATTCTTAGGATCTTGCCCGTCATGGAGATAAAATGAAAAGAAACGAAGCAAGAGAAAAGCTGATGCAGCTGATTTTCCAGATGGAGGCTCAGGGAGACTACACAAAGGCATCCACAGATGAATTTATAGCCGACTTCATGGAGGATTCCGACCAGCTTGTATATTTCAATACTGTTCTGGAAAGCTATCTGGCCAACAGAGTCGACATTAATCAGAAGATCAGCGGAGCTGCAAAGGGATGGAGGCTGAGCCGCATAGGCAAGGTTGATCTTGCTGTGATGAGGCTTGCTGTAACTGAGCTCTGCTATATGTCTGATGCCGATGAGAGCATCAGGGTGGCGCCTGCTATCGCCATAAACGAGGCTGTCAACATGGCAAAGGAATACGGCAGCGAAGACTCGGGCAGATTTATAAACGGAGTTCTGGGAAAGATAGCAAGAGCATCTGAAGAAAAGCAGGCTTAGCGGCACAGATGGCGCTTTATCTTGGTATAGATTCCAGCAATTATACAAGCTCTGCAGCTCTGGTCAGCTCCGAAGGAGAGATAATAAGAGATGACAGGATAATGCTGAGCGTAGAAGAGGGCAAAAGGGGACTGAGGCAGTCTGATGCCCTTTTTCAGCATTGGAAAAACCTGCCGGGAATGCTGGAAACAATACTGAATGAATACAGAAAAGAGATATGCGCAGTCTGCGTTTCTGCAAAGCCGAGGCCTGCTGAGGGCAGCTACATGCCGGTGTTTACATCAGGTGAAAGCCTTGGGAGGACCGTCTCTGCAGCTTTAGGCGTGCCTATGTACTGCTACAGCCATCAGGAAGGGCATATTGCTGCGGCATTGATCGGAAACGAGATGGATCTCAGCCGTCCCATGGTCTGCGCCCATCTTTCCGGAGGCACTCTGGAGCTGGTGAAGCTTTCGGATGGAAAAATAGAGCTGCTTGGGGGTACCAGAGACATATCTTACGGTCAGCTGCTTGACAGGACCGGAGTTGCTCTCGGTTTTCCTTTTCCGGCCGGCAGATACATAGACGAAATGGCGGTCAAGGCCGCAGGAAAGCTGCTGAAGCCGGATGAGAGCATAAGGAATGCCTCCAGGAGGCTCAGAAATCCCTTCTCACGCGTTTTTGTGCAGGATATGGACACAAATCTATCCGGATTGGAAACGCAGCTCAGAAAGGCAATTACGGGGCTTACGGGAGAAATCAGTATTGAGGATACCGAAATCACAGATATCGATATGCTCTGCTATCATCTGATGGAGCGCATCTCGGAGAGCTTCGCAGCCGTAATGGAAACAGCAAAAAAAGCAGCAGGCTGCGATCAGGTGCTGGTGAGCGGCGGCGTCGCATCCAGCAGCTTCCTTAGAGCTTACTGCAAAGAATATGGATACAGCTTCGGAAGACCCGGGCTTTGCTCTGACAACGCAGTCGGTCTTGCGTATATGAAGGACAGGGGACTATGCCTTTAAAACCGGTATCAGTTTCACAACTAAACAGCTATATAAAGCGGGTGCTCGCATCGGACCCAATACTCAGCAATGTTACTGTAAAGGGCGAGATCTCCAAGCTTACGCGCCACAGCTCGGGGCACTGGTATTTCACACTCAAGGATGAATACAGCAAGATAAGCTGCTTTCTCGGAGCTGACAGAGTGGCGCAGCTTCGCTATGACATAGACGAGGGCATGGAGATCAGCGCCACCGGCAGCATTTCAGTATACGAACGCGGTGGTTACTATTCCTTCAACATAAGGTCCATAGAGCTTGAAGGAGAAGGCGCACTTAAAGCGGCTTTCGATAAGCTCAAGGCCAGGCTTGAAGCCGAAGGTCTATTCGATCCGGCACATAAAAAGCCTCTTCCTGAGTTTCCCAGGCACATAGGAGTTGTTACATCGCCCACAGGCGCTGCTATCAGGGATATTATAACTACTGTAAAGCGCCGCAGTCCGATGGTGGACATACTTATTTACCCCGCACTGGTGCAGGGAGAGGGCGCTGCAGCAACTATTGCGGATGGCATAAAAGCTCTGAACAGACTCAGCCAAGAGTTCGCTTCAGAAGGCAAAAAGCCGCTGGATCTGATAATCGCAGGACGCGGAGGCGGTTCGGCAGAGGATCTATGGGCCTTCAACGAAGAGGTAGTCGCAAGAACCATATACGAGTCGGAGCTTCCTGTGATATCTGCAGTCGGTCACGAGGTAGATGTTCTGATTTCTGACTATGCGGCAGATCTTAGGGCTGCAACACCCACGGCGGCGGCTGAACTGGCTGTGCCGCATATTGACGGTATAAAGGACATCCTAAGGAATTCCAGCCCGGAAAGGCTCTTCAAATATCTTGAAGCCGATTTAGAAATGGCAGAATTCAATGCATCTCAGTATATGCAGCAGGCTAAAAGAGCCTTTGAGTATGCTCTTGCTGACATAGAACACAGTCTGGCAAGGCTTAAAAACGAGATCGATGCGGCGAATCCTCTGGCAGCTCTTGAACAGGGCTTTGCTCTGGTTCGCAGGGAGGATGGCAGCAGAGCAGTATCTGCTTCTGAGTTTGTTAAAGGTGACAGTTTAACTATACTCTTCAGGGACGGAAGCCTGAAGGCGGAAGTTCTGGAAAGAACGGTGAAATAAATGGCGGCTAAAAAAGAAAACAAAACTGATAACATGAAATTTGAAGAAGCTCTTAAGGAGCTTTCCGAATGCGCTGAAAAACTCAAATCGGGTAAGCTGAGTCTCGATGAAAGCATTGATGTATACAATAAAAGTATTATGTATTACAATCGCTGCAAGGAGATCCTTGATGGAGTGCAGCAGAAGATAGAGCTTTACAGACCGGAAAGCGGACAGACAGAGGCATTTGATATTCAGATCGGAGAAAAGCTATGAAAAGCAAAGAATATGCCCAGCTCAAGGAACTGCTTGAAAACAGCCTGCTTTACAATATGCCGCAGGTTCCTGCGGAGAGCCGCACTCTTTATGAATCCATGGTATACAGCCTTATGGCAGGCGGAAAACGCATGAGAGGAGTCTTATGTCTGGCTGCTGCGGATATTACCGGAATAGGATACAGCGAACTTTTGCCATTTGCCTGCGCTATAGAATATATTCAGGCGTTTTCTCTGATACATGATGATCTTCCTGCACTTGACAACGACGATTACAGGCGCGGAAAACTCACCAATCATAAGGTCTTCGGCGAGGATATGGCCATACTTGCCGGAGACGGACTTTTCGCTGCTGCAATGGAGCTCATGTCTGAATTCTGCGCTTCCTGCGCTCTTAATGAAGGCATTAGCAGAGAAAGCTTAAGCGGAATACTTATGGCTCAGGCCTGCATTGCCGACGGCATCGGTGTAGGCGGAATGGTCGCGGGACAGGTAACAGATGTTGAAAACGCCGGAAAAGATATTCCTGCTGAGCTTCTTGACTACATCCATATGCACAAGACAGCCGATTTTATCAACGCATCTGTGCTTTCCGGCCTGTTTGCAGGAGGAGCGGATCAGAAGACTATCGAAGACTTTACAGTGTACGCTCAGAACATGGGGATCGCATTCCAGATAGCAGATGATATCGCAGACGGAGACCAGACTGATGAATGCTCCTATGTCACTCTTCACGGAATGGATGCGGCAAAAAAGAAGGCGGCGGAACTGCTTGCTGCGGCGCGTGGATCCATAAAGAGCTATGGTTCCAAAGCCCTGATTTATAACGATATACTGGATTTCCTTGAGGAACAGATATAGATACGGAAATGCTGAAAGAACTAAAGTCCATGGACCAGGCTCAGCTTGATGCCCTGGCAGAGGATCTGAGAAAAGAGCTCATAAAAAACACCTCTAAGACTGGGGGCCATCTGGCCTCCAATCTTGGCGTGGTGGAGCTGACTATAGCTCTTCACAGGGTTTTTGATACTCCGAAGGATAAGCTTATATGGGATGTAGGCCATCAGGCTTACGTTCACAAAATGCTCACGGGACGACGGGAACAGATGGATACGCTCAGGCAGTTTGGAGGTCTCAGCGGTTTTCCAAAGAGAGCCGAATCTGAACACGACATGTTCGACAGCGGCCACAGCGGAGGTTCTATATCTGCAGCTCTTGGCTATGCTTATGCCAGAGATCTCCGCGGAGAGGATTATTCCTGCGTGGCGGTGATAGGTGACGGAGCTCTTACAGGCGGTGTGGCCTTTGAAGCAATGAATGCCGCAGGCAGCTCAAGATCACACATCATAGTCGTCCTGAACGACAACGAAATGTCCATATCCCAGAACGTGGGAGGGCTTTCCAAACACCTGCAGAAGCTTAGAATGACAAAAGCCTATCTGGGCTTTAAAAGAAATATAAAGAATGCCACGGAAAAGAGTCCCGGACTGTATCATTTTCTGAGCAGAATAAGGGATGCTGTAAAATTTGCCTTCATGCCAGGCGTTGTGTTCGAAGAACTGGGATTTAAATATTTCGGGCCCATAGACGGTCATGACGAAGCGCTTATGGAACGCTATTTTGCAAGAGCCAGGGAAATAGAAGGCCCTGTTATGATCCATGTGATCACCAAAAAGGGCAAGGGCTTCGGACCTGCAGAGGAGAATCCCTCCAAGTACCACGGCGTAGGGCCCTTTGATCCTGTAACTGCAGATGCATCACCTGCAGCAAAGCCCGGCAGCTGGTCTGAGATATTTGGGAAAGCTCTGCTGGATGAAGCAAGGGCTGACAGCAGCATAATTGCGATCACTGCGGCTATGACAGATGGCACCGGTCTTACAGCCATGAAGGAAGCTTATCCTGAAAGGGTAGTGGATGCTGCCATTGCGGAGCAGCACGCTGTGAGCTTTGCAGCCGGAGCCGCGCTCAACGGGCTTAAACCGGTAGTCGCGATATATTCGACCTTCCTTCAGAGGGCCTACGATCAGGTGCTGACCGAGGTCTGCCTGCAGGATCTTCCTGTAATATTTGCTGTAGACAGAGCCGGGATCACGGGAGGCGACGGTGAAACTCATCAGGGAGCTTTCGACATAGAGTTCCTCAGCTCCATGCCCAATATGACGGTCATGAGCCCCAAAAACGACTGGGAGCTTAAGATGATGCTGAAAACTGCGCTCAGGCTCGGCAGTCCGGTGGCCATAAGATATCCCAGAGGTAATGCGCCTGAGGCTTCCGATGAGGAAATCGCAAGGGGCTTCAGTCCTTCCACAGAGATGGTCTCAGACGGAAAAGATATGCTCATATTGGCAGATGGCTCCTTTGCATATACAGCAAGAGAGCTGCGCTCGATGCTCAAAAATGAAGGAATTGACGCAGCCGCTGCAGATATAAAGCTCATAAAACCGGTGGATCCTGATTTCCTGGATTACTGCGGAAAGCGGGCCTGGAAGCTGATATGCGTTCTGGAAGACGGAGATTCATACAACGGCTACGGCGCTGTGTTCGGGACAAAACTGGCGGAATATCACTGCGGCACGGAGGTCAGAAGCATAGGCTGGCCGGACCGCTTCATACCTCACGGCAGCATTGGAGAGCTCAGAAAAGCATACGGCCTGGATGCAGACTCTCTCTGCACGCGAATAAGAGACGAATACATGGAGATCGACAGAAAGAGATAAGGTTGGTAATCACAGCTTGAAGACCAGATTGGATGTTTATTTAGTTGAACAGGGCTATTTCCAGTCCAGAGAAAAGGCCAAAGCCGCTATTATGGCAGGCCAGGTTTTTGTCGACGGTCAGATCTCGGACAAGGCCGGGAATATGATAAAGGAAGATGCCAGTGTTGAAGTCAAAGGTGCCAGCTGTCCATATGTAAGCAGGGGCGGTTTTAAGCTTGAAAAGGCTCTGAAGGTTTTTGAGATCGATGTAAAGGACAGGATCTGTCTTGATATCGGCGCTTCAACAGGCGGTTTTACCGATGTCATGCTGCAGAACGGCGCATCAAAGGTATATTCGGTAGATGTAGGCTACGGTCAGCTCGATTACAAGCTCAGGAACGATCCGAGAGTAGTCAACATGGAAAAGTATAATTTCCGATATGCGCTTCCTGAAGATTTCCCCGATGCCATGGATTTTGCCTGCTCAGACGTGTCATTCATTTCACTTAAGCATATTTTCCCTGCGGCAGCACTACTTCTGAAGGATGGAGCAGAGATCGCATTTCTTATCAAGCCTCAGTTCGAAGCCGAAAGGGAACAGGTAGGAAAGAACGGTATCATAAAGGACCCCAAAGTCCATCAGGAAGTGATCGAAAAAGTCTGCAGCTATGCAAATGATAGTGGGTTTACAATAAAAAAATTAAGTTATTCACCTGTAAAAGGAGCCAAAGGCAATATCGAATTTCTGCTGTATGCAGTTAAAACTAAAGAAGAAGAGCCTTCTACTGCAGATCCCGATTATATAAAACAGATAGTCAGAGACGCTCATCAGGGGCTGGATATCTGATCATATTCATTGCTCATCTTTAACTAAAGCGAGGTACTTTATGGCATATACGCCAATGATGCAGCAATATCTTGCTACAAAAGAACAATATAAAGACTGCATACTTTTCTTCCGTCTCGGAGACTTCTACGAGATGTTTTTTGACGATGCCATTACGGCATCAAAGGACATGGAAGTGGTCCTTACATCGAAAGCCTGCGGCGATGAGGAAAAAGCTCCCATGTGCGGCGTGCCTTATCACGCGGTGGAGACCTATGTCGCAAGACTGCTGGAAAAAGGCCACAAGGTAGCCATCGCCGAGCAGATGGAGGATCCTGCCCTGGCCAAGGGCATAGTAAAACGGGAAGTCATACGGGTCATAACACCCGGTACCGTCATAAGCCAGAACATGCTCAGCGAAAAGGAAAACAATTTCCTTGCAAGCATTTATATTTCAAATAATTCTGCAGCTATTTGCTGGTGCGATATCTCCACCGGCGAGTTTTCAGCTATGCAGGCAGGCTCTGAAGGCTTTCAGGAGCAGATACTTGCCCAGCTGGCCAAGCTTCAGCCTAAAGAGATCATAGTAAACCTGAACGAAGACGATGCCTGGTGGCTCTGGGAGCAGGCCAGGACCCTCGATAAAGTATATGTTTCCGTTCCCAATACGGATATCTTCACTGAAAGAGCCGCGGAAGATACTCTTAAACGCTATTTCAAAACAGCATCGCTTAAATCAGTGGGGCTTGCCGAAGAAGACGTGCCCGAGCTGTTTTTCAGTGTTGGTGCGCTGCTGGGCTATCTGAAGGACACCCAGAAGCAGGACGTAACTCACCTTAACGATCTTCAGATCTGCGACATCTCCAGTTACATGAGCCTTGACAAGGCGACGATAAAAAGCCTTGAGATAACCGAAACGCTCTTCGAACACAGCACTGAGGGGTCTCTGCTTGGGGTGCTGGACCGCTGCAGGACTGCCATGGGCAGCAGAAAAATGAAGCAGTGGCTGAGAGAGCCTCTGAACAGGCTGGACCAGATTAGGGACAGGCTGGATGCTGTGGAGCTGCTCTGCGAAGACATAATGCTCAGAAACGAACTCAGAGAGCATCTAAAGGCGATCTACGACCTTGAACGCCTTACAGGGCGCATTTCTCTGGGAACGGCAAATGCGAGGGACATGATAGCTCTTAAGCAGAGCCTTTCCGTTCTTCCTGATATAAAAGCTGCGCTTTCGGACTGCAATAACAGGCTGCTGCTCTCCCTCATGGAACAGATAGACCCGCAGACCGGACTATGCAGCGAGATAGAAAGCTCCATAGTGGACGATCCACCTTTCTCCATAAGAGAAGGCGGAATTATCAAGCCTGGGTACAGCGCGGAGCTGGACGACATCAAATTCTCCGCAAAGGATGCTCAGGAATGGATAGCAGGCCTCGAAGCCAAGGAAAAGGAGCGCACGGGTATAAAGACCCTCAGACTGGGCTACAACAAGGTCTTCGGCTATTATATAGAGGTCTCGAATTCCTTTAAGGACAAGGTTCCTGAGGATTATATACGAAAACAGACTCTCGTGAACGGGGAGCGCTTCGTCACCCCGGAGATGAAGGAAAAAGAGAACATAGTGATAAGCGCCCAGAGCAGGACCAATGACCTGGAATACCGGCTTTTTACGGCTCTCAGGCTTAAGGCCATGGAGCTTTCATCGGAGATACAGGCAAGCTCACACGCCATTGCAGCGCTCGATGTGCTCTGCAGTTTTGCAGAAAGCTCCGTGAAGCTGGGTTATGTAAAGCCTGCAGTCAACGGCGGCGATAAGATAGTAATCAGAAAAGGACGCCATCCGGTCATCGAAAACACTATAAGAGACGGCATTTTCGTGTCCAACGACCTTTACATCGACCGGGACGAATGCTCCATGCTTCTTATAACCGGTCCTAACATGTCCGGTAAATCCACATATATGAGACAGCTGGCTCTGATAGTTCTGATGGCTCAGGCAGGCTGCTTCGTGCCTGCGGAAGAAGCTGAGATAGGCATCTGCGACCGCATATATACCCGTATCGGGGCGTCAGACAACATCGCAATGGGACAGTCCACCTTCTTTGTAGAGATGTCCGAACTTGCTTATATACTTAACACTGCAGGTCCAAAGAGCCTTGTTATTCTCGATGAAATAGGGCGGGGCACCTCCACCTGGGACGGTCTTTCCATAGCCTGGGCTGTCGTGGATTACCTTACAAGGCCGGGCAAACAGGTCCGCACCCTTTTTGCGACTCATTACCATGAGCTCACGGTGCTTTCCGAGAGTGTGCACGGAGTAAAGAACCTGAATGTTGATGTTTCCGAGAGCAAGGGCAGCATCGTGTTCCTTCACAAGATTGTAGAAGGCAGCGCTTCAAGAAGCTACGGCATCCATGTTGCCAAGCTGGCCGGAGTGCCGAACGAGGTCCTTCAGACTGCCGAGGACAGGCTGCAGATGCTTGAGTCGGGAGATCAGCCGGCGCTGAAGCTTCATGAGGCCGCAGAAAGCTACGGACAGCAGCTTTCAATGTTTGCATCGGCTCCTGCAGAGCCCGATGAGAAGAAGAAAAAGCAGATAGTAAAGGATTCAGAACTGGCAAAGAAGATTGCCGGTATAGATCTTATGAACATAACTCCATCCGGCGCCATAAGGGAGCTGGAAGAACTCAAAAAACTTGTGGATTAAGCTATGTATGACAAGATAAGGGCCCTCCCGAAGGATATCGCAGACAAGATAGCTGCGGGAGAGGTGGTGGAGAGACCTCTTTCCATCGTTAAAGAACTGATCGAAAACTCAATAGACGCCGGCGCCTCCAGCATCATAGTGGAAATAAAAAAGGGCGGCAAGGAATACATAAGGGTCACCGACAACGGCTGCGGCATACATAAGGACCAGCTGGCTCTGGCCTTTATGCGCTATGCCACCTCGAAGATCTTCACCGACGAGGATCTGAATGCCATACAGAGCCTTGGTTTCAGGGGCGAAGCGCTTGCAAGCATCGCAGCTGTTTCAAAGATCGAGCTCGTCACCAAGACTGCAGATGAAAGCGCTGGCAGCCGAATAGTTGTGGAGGGCGGAGATATAGCAGAGATAAGCGATGCGGCATGTCAGGACGGCACGACCATCGTTGTCAGAGATCTTTTCTACAACATTCCTGCCAGAAAGAAGTTCCTGAAGCCGGATAACGCTGAAAGCTCGCTGGTAAGCGATTATGTGTCAAAAATGGCCATAGCTTATCCCAACATTCGCTTCAGACTTGTAAACAACGGCACTATTCTGTATTCCACACTGGGCAATAATTCGCTTAAGCAGGCCATAATGACTGTTTACAGCCCGGACATCACTAAAAAGATCATTCCTGTGGAGTATACCTCCGGAAATATGAGGCTCAGCGGTTATGTTTCGGCACCTTCGGAGTGCAGAAACAACAGAAGATACCAGATATTCTTCGTGAATGGACGCCTGGTAAAGAGTCCTCTGATAGAAAAAGCACTGGATGAGGCATACAGAGACAAGGTTTTTGACGGTAAATATCCTGCCGCATTTCTGTTTCTGGAGGAGAATCCGTCAAAGCTGGATGTGAATATCCATCCAAGCAAGACTGAGATACGTTTCTTTGAGGAAGAGACTGTCAGGGATTTTGTTATCAGATCAGTAAGGCGCGCTCTGCTGGATCCTGGCGTCAGCAATGTCATACCTAAAATACCGGAGAATTCTGCTGGACCGGAAGAAAAAAACATAGAAAACAATATGGTTGACGATAAAATTATTCCGTCAACTAACCATCAGGATAACGAACAATCCTTTATTTACGGAACAAGTCAGAGCAATGCACCCGGTGTCAGCTACGTCTCAGTCCGTGAAGAGCCTGATGATGCTCTTTTTTTCGCAGATCTAAGAGCAGAAAGAACTGAAGAGCAGCAGAGCTTCCAGGTCCAGGAGCAGATAATTGAAGAAAAAGCCGCTAACAGACTGCTTTTCTCAGGTCTTAAGATCATAGGATCGGTCTTTGACACTTATATAATCGCAAGCGATGACGATTATCTTTATATCGTGGACCAGCACGCCGCGCACGAAAGGGTGCTGTTTGAAAAGCTACGTGAGCGTTTCAATAAAAGAGAGCCCGAGAGCCAGATGCTGCTGGCGCCTTATGTGATGCACCTGAGCGCCGCCGCAAAGCTTGCTGCTATGGATCTTCTGCCGTCTCTTTCCGTTCTCGGTTACGAGATAGAAGATTTCGGAGCCGCAGAACTCATCGTAAAGGCTGTTCCTTCCTGCATGTCCATGCCGGAAGCGGAGGCCTTCCTTGAAAGCTTCCTCGAGGATGAAAAGATGAGCCCCGAAAGGTTCATCCTGAAGCGGGATGAGATAATCTCCAACTCCTGCAAAGCTGCTATTAAAGGCGGAGACAGGATATCGGATGTGGAAGCAGCGGATCTCTTCCGCCAGCTGGACGGCTGCGAAAACCCTTATAACTGTCCTCACGGAAGACCAACATATATAAGATATTCACAGTACAATCTGGAAAGACTTTTCCTGAGAAAGTAGGAAGCTATGATCTACCTGATACGTCACGGCCAGACCGAGCTGAACAGCAGGGGACTGATGCAGGGCAGGGGGAGCAATGCTCCTTTGAACGAAAAAGGAATAGTGCAGGCTGAAACCGCAGCGGAGTGGTTCAGAGAACGCGGCATCTGCTTTTCGAAGGTCTATTCCAGCCCCCTTATAAGGGCGGTGGAGACCGCAAGGATAGCCGCCGGACTGGATGACGCATCTTCCATAATCCCCGATGACCGCCTGCTTGAGATGGACTACGGTCCTTACGAAAGCATAGACCTCAAACAGCCCCTGCCGGAGGATCTGAGGATATTTTTCAGCGATTTCGTACATAATCCCGCGCCGGAGGGCATGGAAACTCTGGCATCCATAGTAGAAAGGTCCGGAGATTTCCTTGAAGAGATCAAAAGCTATGGACTTATGGAAAATGTACTCGTATCGACTCATGCCATAGCCATGAAAGGCCTCATAGAATACCTTACACCAGAATCCGGGGGCAGCTGGTGGAGCAGATACATAGGAAACTGCGCAATCTTCTCCTCCGAGGTATCTGAGGACGGACGGCTTAGCAGTGCCATAGAGCTTTTTAATCCGCCCAGAGAAAAGAAATAACATCAGGATATCTTTTTGTGATAATGATATATTGAGTCAATTCATTTAACAGAAGATAATATAATGCTTTTACTAGTTGTAATTCTATATCTATAGATTTTCATGTGAGGATTATGATGAAATGCTTAAAACAAATAAGCCTTGTATTACTGTTTTTTTTAGTTTTTTTACTTGGCTGTTCTCAAAATCAGAATAGTGTTTCAATAGAAGAATATAATAAAGTTTTGGAAGAAAGAGATTATTATAAAACACAATATGAAATACTATTAGAAGCATCTAAGACTGAAATAAATGAGTTAAATACTGAAGAATTGATACGAATAGTAGACTTTTCATCAGAAAACATTTTAGATTACTTTGAATTTTATTCAATATATGTTGAAGACAAAATCAGCAACATAACCTACAACAATTATGTTATAAAAAGTAAAATATTCGATGATGGTTGGATATACTATGATACTAGTAAAGATTTTGAAATAGTATTTGATAATACTATATATGGAGGCGATGATATTTATCCAAAGGGCTATTCCTCAATAAAAGATATTGAAGAATTGGATGGAGTGCCTTTTGAAACTGATTCTGACAAACCTTCAATTGTTTCTGTCAATGGGAAGATGAGATTTATAAACAAAAAAGCTGTTGATGATTATTCACTTGATGATTACACGTTAAGAAGAACTATCGTGCTTTCTGATATCCTTAGAGAAAAAATAGGTTACAGTGGATTACGAAAAAGTAAGAGTATTAAAAAAGAACAAACAAAATATAATTACTAAAATATGACAGATACAGTCTTTATCTGCGGCCCTACAGCCGTGGGAAAAACTGAATATGCGATCAGACTGGCAAATGAGCTTGATGGCGAGATAGTTTCAGCAGATTCCATGCAGATATACAAATACATGGATATAGGCAGCGCAAAGCCTACTCCTGAAGAACGCAGGCAAGCCCGTCACTGGCTGGTTGATGAAATAGATCCAAGAACTCCTTTCAATGTTTTTGAGTTTCAGAAGCTGGCCAAAACATATATTAACGACATCGCATCCCGCGGAAAACTCCCAATAGTGTCAGGCGGGACAGGGCTTTATATCAGCAGTCTTGTATATGACATGGACTTTTCTGCACCGGAAGGCGACGACTCTTACAGGCAGAAGCTGTGGGAGGAGTCCGGACATAGCCCTGAGAGGCTCTGGGAGCGCCTCAGAAGCCTCGACAGTGCTGCCGCCGATGAAATACACCAAAACAATGTAAAGCGCGTCCTGAGGGCAATAGAACGCCTTGAGAAGGGTGAGGGAAATCTGGCTTCTTTTGAGAAGATGCGCAAACTGTCTTCTGAAATAAGACCTATACTTATAAGCCTCGAGCGCGAACGAGCTGAACTTTACAGCCGTATAAACCTCAGAGTGGACAAGCTCTTCGCCGCGGGGCTTGAGAAGGAAGTCCAAAAACTCATGGATATGGGCTTTACAGAAGCCGATGTAGCCATGAAAGGCATCGGCTATAAAGAGGTGATCCACGCCCTGAGCCATGGTCTTCCTGCAGAAAGCGCAGCTGATGAGATTAAACAGAGCAGCCGCCGCTACGCAAAAAGGCAGCTCACATGGCTCAGGCATCAGTACCCCGGAATGCACTGGGTCAGGCTTAAGGGCTTCGGATTCAACGAAGACGCATATCAAACTATAATAAATATAATCCGCAGTGAATTGAATGATCCTCAAAACAGGAGCTGATAAGTATGGCGCGTGAGCGTATCAGGATCCACAACAAATCGGACAAGCCCGACAATGTGGTGGAGAGGGAAAACCAGATAATTGAAGAATGCGAAAGGATAGAACAGGAGCTTCCCAGCTGGCTGAGAGGCTATTTCAACTATCTCAGAAATAACGATCTCCCCATGACAAGGCTTTCATATCTGAGAGAGATACGTTTTTATTTCAGGTACCTGCTTTCGGAAACTGCGCTGCAGGATAAGTATTCCTCCATAAAGGAATTCCAGCCTGAAGACTTCGATGAGATCACATCCCAGGATGTAAACATGTTCATCGATTACTGCAGACGCTATAAGGTCGACTCCAAAAACGGAGAGAGCAAGATCGTTTTTGAAAACAGCAATGCGGCTCTTAGCCATAAAAAATCTTCGGTTTCGGTGTTTTTCAAATATCTTTACAGGGACGGCTTCGTTCAGAAGAACATAACAGACGGCTTCGATCCCATACGCATGCCCAAGCCCGGCGAACGGGAGATCAAAGCCCTGCAGGACGATGAGGTCATGCGCATGCTGGACGCTGTAAGCACCGGAGACGGACTTACGGATAAAGAAAAAGAATACTGGGAGAAAACAAAATACAGAGACAAGCTTATCCTTCTTATACTGGTCACCTACGGCCTCAGACTTTCGGAGCTGCAGCAGCTCAATATCAGCTCCTTTAACTTCAGCCGCGGTGAGTTCAAGATATACAGGAAGAGGGGAAAGGAATCCCTGATGCCTGTCAATAACACCATAACACAGGCTTTCAGCGACTATGTCAATCTGGAAAGGCCTTCGGAAGATGCGCTCAGCGAGGAGAACAAAGATGCTCTTCTTCTGAGCCTTCAGGGCAGCAGACTAACCGACCGCCAGATAAGGCAGATTGTCAAGAAGTATACTTCCATATCCATGGGGACCAGCCGCAGCAAGGGTTACAGTCCCCATAAGCTCAGAGCTACTGCGGCCACATCTCTGATCGGAAGGGGAAATTCCATCTATGATGTTCAGGAGCTTCTAGATCACGATAATGTAACCACAACTCAGTTATATGCAGCTCACAAGCTCAATACAAAACGCAAGCTTATAAAGGAATTTGAGTGGGGCGAAGATCTTGAGGGATACGATAAAAATGCCGCAATGAATGCGGTGGATTCTCAGGAAACCGAAAATAATCAATAGCTTTTTACAAGAATTAGTGCAATAATATTGACTTGAAAATATTACTGTTAGTCTGGAGATATTGTTTTGTTAAAAAGAAAGCCTGTAAACATCCTGGATCCTAATCTGGAACCCAGGAGGCTCATCTTCATGCTGGTCTGGCCAACCATCATTGAAGAATTCATGAGCATACTCGTAAACTACGTCGATACCGCAATGGTAGGCTCTCTGGGTGTCTACGCCACAGCTTCCGTTGCTGTAAGCTCGCCTATAGTCGGCATGATGGTCGGCATCATGATGGGTCTCGCATCCGGTTTCGGCATCACCTTTTCCCGAATGATCGGAGAAGGCCGCAAGGATGAAGCTCTTAAGGTAATGCAGCAGTCCATATACTACGCGCTGGTGATGGGAGGTCTGATGACCTTCCTGTTTGTCGTCGTATTTCCCGACAATCTTCCACGCTGGATGAATGCTCAGCCTGATATCTGGGAGACTTCCGGGCAGTATATCCGCTGGTTCGGCTATTCCAGACTTTTTCTTGTAGTTAATATACTCTGCAGCCAGTTCCTCAGAGGTCAGGGCGACACCAGGACTCCTATGGTGGCAAACCTGAGCTCCAATATCAGCAATGCCATACTGAACTTCCTGTTTATTTTCCCCACCAGGCAGATCACTGTCTTCGGACTGAGCTTTACAATGTTTGGTCTTGGAAAGGGCGTTGCAGGTGCTGCAATGGCTACATCCATCGCGAATCTTATCGCCTGCAGCATCAGCGTCACAAGGATATTCAGCCCGCATAACATCGTTCAGTTCACCTTCAGGGGCATGGAGAAGCCCAACTTCAATATGTACAAGCTGATCTTCAGCATGGGCATTCCTGTGGCCATCGAACGCAGTGTTACCAGCTTTGGCATGATGCTCTGCAGCAGACTGCTTGCAGGCATCTCCAACCAGGTAGTTGCAGCGCACAGCCTTGCAAACACCGCAGAATCCATCTGCTACATGTCTGTTATGGGCTTTGGCATGGCGGCATCGACCATCGTAGCCCAGTGGCTCGGCGCAGGTGACCCGGAAAGAGCTATGATGCTCTCGAGTAAGTGTCTGAAGTACGCGGCTATTGTAAGTACCTGCGCAACTGTGGTATTGTTCATCGGAGCTCCGTTTATACTCGACATATTCACAAATGATCCGGAGGTTATCGCCATGGGTACCTTTGCGCTTCGCATACAGTGCGCTGTAGAGGTAATAGAAGCCATCGCCATGACCATGTCCGGTATCTTAAGAGGCGCAGGCGATGTAAAGATCACGAGCTTTGCATCCATAGTCGGCATGTGGTGCGTCCGCGTACTGCTTGCAAACATCCTGATCAGAGGCTTCGGCTTCGGTCTTAACGGAGTGTGGATCCCCATGGCACTTGACTGGGTGTGCAGATTCTCCATTCTCTTTGCCCGCTACAGAAGCGGTAAATGGAGAGAGGCCTGGGCTAAGAATACAACAAAGTAAAAATAGTATGACGAGTAGTTACTGCTCGTCATATTTTATGTAAGGATATGATATCATGCTTAAGAAAACTGAAAAATTATTATGTAAACAATTCGGAATATACCCGGAGACCATAAAGCTTGTCGAATCCGCTGAGAAAGAGATACAGCCTGTGTTCGAACGCTACGATCAGATAGCTGAGTATAACCAGCTTAAGGTCCTGAATGCTTTTCACGAACACCATATAAGCGACATGCATTTTTCCTGGAACAACGGTTACGGCCACGACGATCCCGGCAGGTATGCCATAGATAAGGTCTACGCTTCAAGTCTCGGGGCGGAAGCCTGCATCGTACGTCCCACTATATGCGACGGAACACACGCTCTTGCATGCACTTTTCTAGGCATTTTAAGACCCGGAGACGAGCTTATTTACTGCTCGGGACAGCCTTATGATACCATGCAGACTGTTATAGGACTAAGAGGAGACGGAAACGGCTCTCTGAAAAGCTATGGAGTAAGCTTCAGACAGGTGGATCTGACCGCAGAAAACAACATAGATCTGGAGGCTGTAAAGGCTGCAATAGGTCCAAAGACCCGCATGGCGGCTCTCCAAAGGTCTCTTGGTTATTCCTACAGGCACGCTTTTTCCATAGAAGAGATCGCTGCATGGGCAGCTGCCTGCAAGTCTGTAAAGCCTGATATCATCTGCATGGTTGACAATTGCTATGGTGAGTTCCTGGACATTAAGGAGCCTACGGATGTGGGTGTTGACATAATGGCCGGTTCTCTTATGAAGAACCCGGGCGGCGGTATCGCAGAAGGCGGCGGATACATAGCGGGAAGAGCCGATCTGGTTGAAATGGTAAGCTACAGAGTAACAGCCCCCGGAATCGGCGGTGACTGCGGTCTCATGTACGATCAGGCCCGTCATATCCTTAAGGGCATATTCATGGGTCCGAGGACTGTAAACGGCGCTATCAAAGGTGCTGCGCTCTGTTCCAAGACCTTTGAAAAGCTTGGCTTTGAGACCACTCCTAAAGCGGAAGCTCCAAGAAACGACATCGTTACCGCAATAAGGCTCAACACAAAGGAACAGCTTATAGAATTCTGTAAAGCTATCCAGTCTGCTGCGGCAATCAATGCTCACTATACGCCGGAAGAAGGGGAGATGCCGGGCTATCCGGACGCTGTTATCATGGCCAGCGGATCCTTTGCGCAAGGGTCCACAATGGAACTCTCTTCAGACGGACCTATAAGAGAACCATACACCGTATTCTTCCAGGGCGGGCTCAGCTACTGGCATTCCAAGCTCGGGGTTATGGCTGCCGTGCAGGCGCTTAAGAACAATGGAATGATCTGATCCTTAAAACGTTAAAAGTCAATTGACTTGATCCCCAAAACAGGTATTTATCAAAAGAACATGGTCAGTACAGATTTATGTACCGGCCATGTTTTATTATAAAGCTGTAAAGAAAAATCAAACAATTGTTTGTAAAAAAGCTTGACAAGAACAATTGTTTGGAAGTATAATCCTCTTGAACATTTGTTCTAAAGGGGAACAGCAGGGCTGTTTTATATAGAAAGGATCGGATCGCCATGAAAAGATACAGGATCAGCAACAAGTTCAGATTTACAGTTTTCGTAACCGTATGCCTTCTGATCAGTGTTTTCGTATTTGGCTCTTTAATGGGACTGTTCAATGCAGAGGCAGCTGCAGCCAAGGAATACGTCAGCTACCAGGTCAAGTCCGGTGATACGCTGTGGAATATTGCAAGAACATTCGGACCGTCTGATCAGGATGTAAGAGTCACCATCAGCCAGATATGCAGACTGAATAATGTCAATGCATCCACACTGCAGGCAGGACAGATCATACAGGTTCCTGTAAACTGATATCAGGAAGTAAATATATATCTCTGCAGGATCTCCCGGACATATGCAGTTAAGTATATGTTATCGGGAGACTTTGCATTCACGAGAAAGGGCTTCAGCAGCTTTCTGAAAAACGAACTTGTTTCTTAAGGTATAATTTATCGACCGCGCAAAAAAAGTCGCTTAAAACGGCTCTCAGAGCCTCGGTCCGAAAAGCCTTGAAAATCAAGGCCGGGGGGCTTTTTCTGCCAGTCAGGTATTAACTATTCCCAAAATCGATATTTTAGGAATAGTTATATGTTTCGGCTATGAATGCCCTGCCGGTCGATACACACAGTTTTTCTGTCATCAAATCTAATCTTGCAATGAAGCTGCCAGTTATCATTCATTGATCATATTCACAAACAAAATAAAAACGGCTCAGACTAAAGTCTGAAACCGTCTTCTCCCTTATCTTCCACCGGTGTCGGATCTCCGAACAGAAATGCTGCCGAAGAACTTTCGACGCTGCTGTCGTCCAGCATCTTTTCAGGATGTCTTCTCAGATACCACTGAATGAACCTGCTGCACAGATACACCGTTACCGGTATCATTATTCCAAGTATCAGCACCATCAGGAATATCATTATAAATATCACTGCCATCGGGTGCGCTGCGTAAAAATCTCCCATCACTCACCTGCAAACAATTGTTCTAGCCTTCAAGCAGGAACATTTTTACAAATATAAACAATCCGATAGCAATGCAAAGCACGCCGGATTTTCTTGTGGTCGAATAGAATTTTTCATTAGGCTGAAAATCCGGATCTTCCTTCTGAAACATCTTAAGAACAATCTTGGGATTGACTATGATAGCAACTCCGTATGCAGCTATCAGAACTGCAGATAATATTCTGAAAACCGTAAAAAACATATTACTCCCCTGCCCTTACTGCTTGTTTTGTGAATTCTGAAATTTGATCTTATCCATGTAGCTTTGCAGTATCAGAACAGCTGCCTGCTTGTCCACATATTCCTTGCGTTCCTTGCGCTTCATGCCTGTTTCCATAAGAACAGCTTCAGCTATCTTGGTGGTGAAACGTTCGTCCTGGAATTCGAGTCTGATACCCAGCTTCTGCCCTCGTATCTTATTCTGAAGCACTGTCACAAATTCTCTGACCTTCTGGGTCTGCGGACTGTCGCTGCCGTCCAGCATCAGAGGGAGTCCGGATACTATAGTATCGACCTCCTTCTCTGCGCATAGCTTCAGTATGTAGTTTGCATCAGCTTTAATACCTACTCTCTGGTAGGTCTCCAGGCCATGAGCAGATATGAACAAGGGGTCGCTGAGCGCAACCCCTATTGTCTTATCTCCTATATCTAGTCCCATCAGCCTCATACTACTTCTTATCCAGATAAGATCTGAGAAGTTCTTCCACAAGGTCGTCTCTTTCTATCCTGCGGATAAGATTTCTGGCGTCATTGTGTCCGGTTATATATGAGGGATCTCCGGAAAGAATATATCCTACCATCTGGTCGATGGCATTGTAGCCCTTTTCTTCAAGAGCATCGTAGACGAGCTTGAGTATATCCTCTGTCGTTTTCTGCTGAGACTTGTCAGCACTGCTGAAAAGTATAGTTTTTCTTTCCATCAATTAGCCTCCTTCTTTTAGAATTATCGTATTTAATTATACAGAATTTTCTCAGATAAACAAGTAGATTTGTAAAAAATTAGGGAAAAGCGTATAAGCGTTCTATTTTTCCGCGATCAGCTTTCTTGCAAGATCGAAGGCTTCGGGAAGTTTGGAAGCATCCTTTGCGCCTGCCTGAGCCATATCGGCCTTTCCGCCGCCGCCCCCGCCGCAAACTGCAGCAAGCTGCTTGATCATCTGACCTGCGTGTACGCCTTTCTGAGTCAGATCGTCAGTGACGGATACCATAAGAGTTGTCTTTTCGCCGTTCAGCGCAGCAAATACCATGACTATGCCCTTATTGTCCGCCTTGATCTGGTCTGAAATGCTTCTAAGCTGGTCTATGCCTGCGTTTTCAAAAGATTTTGTGATGAGCTTGATGCCATTGATGTCTTCAGCCGCTGCCACGAGGCTTCCTGCCTCTCCGCCTGCAGCCTGAGCCTTAAGATCCTCAAGCTCCTTCTTGAGCGCCTTGTTTTCAGCTGCGATATCCTCGGACTTCTTCAGCAGTCCGCTGGGATTGGTCTTAAGATTTGCGCTCGCTCCGCTTACCAGGTCCAGTTCTGCCTGCAGATAAGCTCTTACAGCATCGCCGGTGATGGCTTCGATACGTCTTACGCCTGCAGCAACGCCTCCCTCGGAGACTATCTTAAGGCTTCCTACCTGACCGATATTTGCAACATGAGTACCGCCGCAGAATTCCATGGAGAAGCCGGGAACATTCACGACTCTGACCTCGTCGCCGTACTTTTCTCCAAAGAGCATCATGGCGCCGAGCTTTTTAGCTTCTTCTATGGGCATTACCCTGGTGTCCACATCGGTAAACTCCAGTATCTGCTGGTTTACGATCTCCTCAACCTTGAGTATCTCTTCCCTGGTCATGGCTTCGAAATGAGTAAAGTCGAAGCGCAGGTTTTCAGGAGATACATAGGAACCTGACTGCTCTACATGGCTGCCAAGGACCTGCTGAAGAGCTGCCTGAAGCAGATGAGTTGCAGTGTGGTTTCTCGCTATGGCGTGGCGTCTCTTTGTGTCTACGGATGCTTTTACCTTGTCCCCTGTATGGAGCTCGCCTGCTGTTATGACGCACTTATGAGCATATACGCCGTTCAGCTTGCTCGTATCGGTCACCTGAGCCTCGAAAGCATCGCCGGTTATTATACCGGTATCGCCTATCTGGCCGCCGCCCTCTCCGTAGAAAGGAGTCCTGTTCAGAACGAGCTTGACTTCATCGCCCTCCTGGGCGCTTTCAAGCACGCTCATGCCCTTTACTATGCCAATTATCTTGGCGTCAGAGCTGAGCTCGGTATAACCGGTAAAATCAGTCTGCGGGAAGCTGTGGAGCACTGCGCTTTCGTCTAGCCAGCCCTCAGTCTCATCAGCCTTTCTTGCAGCTCTTGCCTGAGCCTTCTGCGCATCCATTGCAGCCTTGAAGCCCTCCTGGTCCACAGTGCAGCCGGCATCCTCAGCGATCTCCTCTGTAAGCTCGATGGGGAAACCATAGGTGTCGTATAGCTTGAAGACCTGTTCTCCGGGAAGGACAGTCTTTCCGGACTTCTTTGCTTCTTCGATGTATCCATTGAGTATCTCGGAACCGGAATCAAGAGTCTGCGCGAACTTATCCTCTTCGATACCGATGATCTTTTTGATATAGTCCCTGCGCTCGATGAGCTGCGGATAAGCAGCGCCGGAGGTCTCGAAGACCTTCTCGCAGAGGTCCTTAAGGAATGCACCTTTGATGCCCAGCAGTCTGCCGTGTCTTGCGGCTCTTCTGAGCAGTCTTCTGAGTATGTATCCCCTGCCCTCGTTGGAAGGCAGAATGCCGTCGGCGATCATGAAGCTTACGGTCCTGATGTGGTCGGTGATGATCCTTATGGAAACATCGTGGGGACCCTCACCATCCTGATACTTTATGCCTGAAAGCCTGCAGACCTCCTGAAGTATAGCCTGCATAGTGTCGATATTGTAAATGGAGTCTACGCCCTGCATTATGCAGGCCATTCTCTCAAGACCCATGCCGGTATCGATGTTCTTCTGAGCCAGCTCAAGATAGGTTCCATCTTCCTGGCGGTCAAACTGAGAGAATACATGGTTCCAGAATTCCATATAGCGGTCGCATTCGCAGCCGGGCTTGCAGTCAGCTCTGCCGCAGCCGTATTCGGGGCCTCTGTCGAAATAGATCTCAGAGCAAGGTCCGCAGGGACCGGTTCCGATCTCCCAGAAGTTATCGTCCTTGCCGAGGCGGACGATGTGGCTCTCGGGAAGACCTATCTCATCTCTCCAGATGGCATATGCTTCGTCGTCTTCTTCGTAAACGGTTGCCCAGAGTCTGTCGACAGGAATGTTGAGCCATTCCTCTCCGGTAACGAATTCCCAGCCCCACTTGAGGGATTCATGCTTGAAATAGTCACCGAAGCTGAAGTTTCCCAGCATTTCAAAAAATGTGGCATGTCTTGCCGTATGGCCTACATTATCTATATCGTTGGTCCTGATGCACTTCTGGCAAGTCGTCATTCTGCGCTTGGGCGGTACCTCTGCGCCGCTGAAATATGGCTTAAGAGGCGCCATGCCTGCATTTATAAGAAGCAGAGACTTGTCGCCCTGAGGCACCAGAGAATAGCTCTCGTGTCTTAGACAGCCTTTAGATTCCCAGAAAGAAAGGAATTTCTCTCTGATCTCGTTTACTCCCATGTATTTCATAATAGACTCCTTCTTAATCTCTAATTATGTCTGTTTGGTTTGTCGATGATCGTGGCCATAGGCTTGCCCTTAAGTCTGGGATCTGATGCGTCTACGATCTCTATATTGTCCAGCTGCTTTTTGAATCTTCCTCTGAAGTTCTCCAGATACTCCTCCCTGAGCTGCGCCCTTTCAAGGCGCTCCGCTTCGGTCAGCTCCCTGGTTTTTGCGATCGCAGCCAGTTCATTTATCCTGTCCAGTTTTTTCTGTGGAAACATATATATCTTCCTTTATCTTTTCAAAAATGCCGGGGCCTATGCCCTTCACTTCCATTAGCTCTTCTATGCACACGAATCCGCCGAAGAGCTCCCGGTATTCGATGATGCGCTTTGCCTTAAGCGGCCCTATGCCTTTAAGCTTCTGAAGCTCCTCAGAATCTGCGCTGTTTAAGTCTATCCAAAGCTTTGTTTCCGCATCTTTTGGATAGCTTTCCGGGTCCTCCGGCGGATCGGAGATATTCTGTTCATATAGCGGTTCAGATAACCGATCCCTTGAAATGACTATATCTGAACTGTTATGTTCGCGGTAATAGCCGAGAGCCGCGCTTGCTAAAGCGACAGCCACAGCTGATGCAGCAGCTATCTTCCTGATCCTGCCAAATGCCTCTTTTTCCATGACTCTTCGAGTCCGTCTTTGGCATTATATTTTAACATAAATTAACTGTCAAGTGATTACTGAAGGCTGTCTTCCTCAGATTCTCCGCTCTTGTTTTCCGGCTGTTTTTCAAAGTCCGCATAGAAATTGATCGGATCCTTGTCGGGTATCAGAGACTTGTACTGATAGCGCTCATCCTTGGTCTTAGGCTCTCTTATGCTCTGCATAGGCCTGGTGAATTCTATGGGTCTTGCAGGCGCTGCAGACTTTTCAGCAGGCTTCTTTTCGGTAGTCTTACCAGTCCTTACCGAAACACTCGGAGCATCTCCTGAAAGCTTCATCTTTTCCATTATGCTTTCGCCCTTGCCTGTATACAAAGCGCAGCACACCAGCGCTGTCAGAGGTATTGTCAGCAGAATCGCCATGCTGCCTATCAGAGCATTCAGCAGATCCACCACAATGTTTTCTCTGTTCAGGAGTTCAAAAAGGGAAGATGAATAAGTTATATAGATAAGTATCGAGCAGAGAGAGCTGCCGATATATGCCAGCACCAGAGTATTCGCCATGGTGCCCATAATATCCTGCCCCATGTTCATGCCGCTTCTGAACAGATCCCAGAACTTCATGTGGGGAGCATTGGTATGCAGCTCGTTAAGAGATGTGGAGATATCCATCGCCACGTCCATGTCAGCGCCCATGGCGCCTATGACTATCATCGCAAAGATCAGCGCCCTCAGGTTTACTTCAACGCCTGATCCAAGGAACTGAAGGTAAATGGAATGCTCGTCAAGTAGTCCTGTGAGTCTCAGCCCCTTATCGAAGCCTATGGTCAGCAGCGCAGCCACAATAACGCCGAAGCTGCAGCCAAGAATAGTGGTAAAGGATTTCTGCGTCGCCCCATTGGTGATGAGCAGAGTCGTCACTATGGAGAAGATGCAGGTAAGCATTGTCATGAAATATATATTGTAGCCGGCCAATACCGAGGGGACGAAAACCATGAATACCGACAGGCAGGTCAGTGCCAGCGAAATTATGGTATTCAGGCCTTTGATGCGGCCGAAAATGATCAGAAGCACGGCAAAGCTTACGCCCAGCCATATAACGCCGCCAAGGCGTTCGAAGCCGCCGAAGACCCAGTCCGCATCTCCCTGAGGAGTGCCGTAATTGTAGAGTATTACCTTATCTCCTGCCACCACGGGATCGTCTACGCTCATGTTGGAATAGTTGTCAAAGGTCTGAGCAGCATAAACTGTCTGGCCTTTGAAATCCTTATTCGTCAGAACTTTCGCGTAGAAATACAGTGTGCCGTTTTTGTAGGTGTTCTCAGCTCCTGCAATGTATTCTTCGCTTACATACTCCCCCACTTCAGTTACTTCAGCCTTTACGGCATAAGCGCCTTCCATATTGAATACATCCAGGTTTTTGGAGACGATTTTAAAACCCACAAGCAGATAAATAAGAGCGAATACTATAGTAAGTGCCCACACTTTTATGTGCTGTTTATTCAGTTTCAGATCTATTTTGTCAGCCATCTTTTTTCTCCATCAGAAGAAATCATAGGCGGAGATAAGCTTCCCGTCTTTTTCAGCAAGCATATCGACGCGCGTGATCCGGACGTCCTCATGGTTAAGCTCTATACCTTCGGAGAGGTAAAGGCTGTCCAGAAGATTCATTGGATTTAGCGTGGAATTGCTTGCGCATGCAAGGACCAGATCAAAGCATTCGGCATCTTCATTCGCGCTCTGATCCAGCTGCCTTACCATATTTTTGACGTCTTTTTCCACCATGCTTTTTGTCTTCTTATCTCTTTTCATAATAACGATGCTGTCTTGAGATAAGAAGTCGTTTATGTGGAATTTGTGTGGAATCCGGTTCTCCGGACGGACCTCTGCCTTATACACTGCGTAGGCAGTGATCGAGGAAAGATTGCGCTTCCCCGTGGGAGTTTCCTTTATATCAGTAAACTCAAAGCCTTTTGGCGCGTGAAGATTCAGCCCTTCCAGCGCTTTATCCATATCGATTGGGCCGTTTGTATCTATCTCGAAGTACTCGCTCTCGCTTTCGTAGCCAAGCGACAGAGGCTGCACGATATTCGTCAGCTCATGGGGGTTAAAGCCCTGGGAATAAGCCACCGGTATCTGCGCCAGCTTTATGAGGCGCTTGAAAAGACGCTGTATATCCAGATGAGATATAAAGCGCATATTGCCCTTTTTTCTGAATCTTATAAGATATCTGTTCATTTCTATACCGAATAAGTGCGCTCGGCGTCCTTAAGTACTCCGCATTGTCTGCATTCCACATAGCGATTGATGCCGCAGCCGTTGCAGTAATGACGGCAGTCTTCAGTGGTTTCTGCCTTGACGGACTTTTTATATTCGCGAAGCAGGAATTCCTCAGTGATGCCTGCATCTATAACGCTCCAGGGAAGAGCCGCATCGAGCGGAAGTCCCCTGAGTCCGTAATAATCTCCTCCGATGCCGCTTTCCGCAAGAGCTTCCTTCCAGGCATCTTCTTTAAAGCCTTCAGTCCAGGAATCGAAGCAGCAGCCCTTTTCGACCGCCAGCTCCAGTGTTTTCGAAAGCTCTCTTCCGCCTCTTGCAAAAATCGCTTCCAGATGGCTTTCATAGCTGCCGTGGTAATGCAGCGTAACGCCCTTAATATTCCTGACTCTGTCCTTAAGATAATAGTGCTTTCGTTCGAATTCTTCAGGAGTATCCTGAGGGACCCACTGGAACGGAGTATAGGGCTTTGGCACAAAGTTTGCTACAGAAAGGTTTACCTTAAAGCCTCTCTTTCCCTTGAAATATGCAAGGTCCATGATCTTCTTCGCAAGCTCGACCATGCCGTCCAGGTCCTCGTCTGTTTCGGTGGGAAGACCTATCATAAGATAGAGCTTTACGGCATTCCAGCCCAGGTCCATGGCTGTTCCGAGTGCCTTGAAAATGTCCTCCTCCCAGACATTTTTGTTGATAACATCTCTCAGACGCTGGGTGCCCGCTTCTACTGCAAAAGTAAGGCCTGTCTTTCTTGCTCCCTTTATTGCATCCATCACCTTAAAGCCCATGTTGTCCAGGCGAAGCGATGGCAGCGATAAAGAGACATTGTGAGCGGAGCAGTAGTCCAGCAGTGTCATGGCAAGTTCATTGAACTGACTGTAGTCAGAGCTTGAAAGCGAAAGCAGCGACAGTTCGCCGTGTCCGCTGGATGCAAGCTGATCTTTAGCCAGCTTTACTATATTGTCTATGCTGCGTTCTCTGACGGGTCTGTACAGCATGCCGGCCTGGCAGAATCTGCAGCCCCTGGTGCAGCCTCTGAATATCTCTACAGTAGCTCTGTCGTAGACTGCGTCCATAAGGGGAATGATGTGTTCCGTGGGAAAATCCAGGGCATCCATATCATTTTCTATGCACTTGAGCACTCGGTCCGGAGCTTTGTCATACAGCTTTTTAAAGGCTGTAAACGTGCCTTTTTCGTCATAGACCGGCTTATAGAACGACGGAACATATACTCCGGGCACATTTATCAGCTCTTTAAGGTAGTCTTCTTTGCTCTGACCGCTGTTTTTTCTCTTCCAGGCCAGTTCTGACAGCTCCATGATCTGATTTTCTCCGTCTCCGACCATGATAGCGTCAAAAAACTCTGCAAGAGGCTCGGAATTGAAGGCGCAGGGGCCTCCTGCTACGATTATCGGATCGTTCTCAGACCTGTCGGCTGCCCTTAAAGGTATTCCGGCCTCCTTAAGCATAAGGAGCACATTGGAATAGGAAAGCTCGTACTGAAGCGTAAAGCCTACTATATCCATTTCCTTAAGAGGCGTCTTGGTCTCGAGAGTAAAAAGAGGAACGCCTTCCTTTTCCATCTCAGCCTGCATATCCTTGGCAGGTGTAAAAACTCTTTCGCAATAGATATGCGCTGATTTATTAAGCGTGAAGTAAAGGATCTGCATGCCAAGAAAGGACATGCCGATCTCGTACATGTCCGGGAAGCAGAAAGCCCATCTCAGCATGGAAGGATCCGTTTCCTTCAGAATTGAATTCGGTTCTCCGCCGATGTATCTTGCGGGTTTTTCCACCCGAAGAAGTATTTTGTCCAGTTTGTCCTGTACACTCATTCTTCTATGTATTCAAATTCATAGTCAAAAACAGATATTATGTCACCTTCCTCAAGACCAAGGTCCTTCAGCTGGTCTATAGCGCCTCTCTTTAGCATATAGTTGTAGAGATAGCGAAGAGAACCTGCATCGTTGAAGTTGGTGGAATCGAAGATCTTTTTGAGCTGCTTGCCCTCGACTATGTATTTTTCACCGTCAAAGCTGGTTCTGATCTCTCTGTAATCGGGATCCTCATCTTCTGTGACGGGATCGTAAGCAACTATTATCTCCTCTTCTTCAGGCAGAGCCCTGAGCTCTTCATATGTAGCCTTAAGAACATCGTCCACGCCCTCGTGTATGGGGGCGCACATGGTAAAGAATCGCAGTCCCCTGCTTTCCACGTACTCTCTGAGAGCATCGATGTTTTCATCAGGAGCCATATCTATCTTGTTTGCGGCGACTATCTGCGGTTTTGCAGCCAGCTTTTCGCTGTAACCGGCCAGCTCCGCATTTATCTTTTCAAAGTCATCGATTGGATCTCTGCCTTCGCTTCCTGAAACATCTATCACATGGATAAGAACTCTGGTCCTTTCGATGTGCTTTAGGAAGTCAAGTCCAAGTCCTGCGCCTTCGGATGCACCCTCTATGAGGCCCGGAATGTCCGCCAGGACGAAGGAATCATCGTAAAGCTGCACCACGCCCAGATTAGGGGTGATGGTTGTAAAATGATAATTTGCTATTTTGGGATTTGCGCTTGTGGATACCGAAAGGAAGGTGGATTTACCCACATTGGGATAGCCCACAAGTCCTACATCGGCTATGAGCTTAAGCTCAAGCTCTATAGTTTTTTCCCTTGCAGCCCCGCCGGCTTCAGCGAAGTTAGGAGCCTGCCTGACAGAGTTCTTGAAGAGCACATTGCCCTTTCCTCCCTTGCCGCCTCTTGCTGCCACAAAGCTCTGTCCATCCTCCTTGAGGTCGCAGATATATGCGCCGCTGTCTACGTCTTTGACGACAGTTCCCACGGGGACCTTGATTATCAGGTCCTCGCCATCTTTACCAAACTGCTGCCGGCCTCTTCCGTCCTCTCCGTTCTGAGCCTCGTATTTTCTCTTGTAACGGAAGTCCATAAGCGTCCTGAGATTGCGGTCTGCAAGCAGGATAACGTCTCCGCCCCTTCCGCCGTTGCCGCCGTCAGGTCCGCCCTGCGGAACGAAAGGCTCTCTTCTGAAGGAGACTGCGCCGTTTCCGCCCTTTCCGGACTTTATAAAAATCTGTGCTTTATCAACAAACATGTCTGTTTCCTTATTCTCAAATAGAAAAAACCCCTATGATTCTGGACCATAGGGGATAAGGATTAAGCTTCCTGAGAATATACGCTTACCTGCTTGCGGGTCTTGTCTTTTCTTTCGAACTTTACAACGCCGTCCTGCTTTGCAAATAAAGTATCGTCTCCACCAATACCTACGTTGTTGCCCG
>JAEEGL014802757.1_pt1 | contig 30891 bp, 44 predicted proteins | sample 9134231 | NCBI WGS metagenome assembly JAEEGL01 (sample SAMN16246548, study PRJNA631951) | gut metagenome | biome: gut microbiome; feature: rumen; material: fiber-attached | host: Bos | place: Iran: Karaj | collected 2018-10
AAAATAAAGAGGTATGTCTTATGAGAGCAATTACGGTTCGTGAAATATTAAAAGCAATACATTTAACTTATCCAGATGCTACTTTCACAATTTGGGACAATTATCATAATGTATATAAAAGAGGTACTTATACGACTTTTTGCCGAGATGTAAAAGTTGGCAAGAATGAGATAGTTTGTATGGCAAATGAGGGTTTTATTGACCTGATGCTTCAGTTTGTTGATAGAAAACCTGATAAAACATTACGCATAAGCCAAATAGATAAAAACTGGTGGATAGATACAGAAGAAGAGAGGCAGTAGAATAGTGGTATATCCTGATGATTTAATGAAAACTGTACACGAATTCTATCCAGATATAGAATTTATTTTATATACCCCGCATAGTGAATGGGATAGATATAATCACGCATATAAAGGTAAATATGAAGATTTCATAAAGGTAAGTAAGGGAATATTTAGCACTTATTGTGTTTGTTTACCTACACAAGATGATTATGTTTGGCATTATCATCGAGTAGCAAAGGTAAATGGTAGAATAAATGCTTATTTTAATAAAGATAAGACAAAGTTTTTTATTCAATTAGGTCATTAATAGTATGAAAATAGTAAGATTATACGAAGTAGTAAAAGCAATTTATGATTCAGATAAAGATGCTAAATTCATTATAGAGTCTTTATCTCATATCTATGAATATCATAAAACTTTTTTAGAGTTTGATTTAGATAAATACATAAGAATTAGTGATAAAGAAGTATTAAGAAATATAGAAAAAGATTTGAGAGTGTATAAAACCATTAATGGATCATGGTTTATTGGTATAAAAGAATAAAAAATCTCACTTTACAAACCTTATTTTTTATGGTATAATATATATGTAAAAAGATAAGAAAAGGAGAATTAAAATGAAGGTTAAGACATTGATTGAACTCTTTCCCTCTGATACTCCTATTGTAATTTGGGGAAATGATGAGAATAAGCCGGTATTCCACGGTGATGTATATGATATTCCTCTTGGTCTGGCAGATTTTGACCTTATTAAAGGTGATGATTGCGTTTATTTTGAATTTCGTACTGCTAATACTAATTGGAAAACTCCTTGGGGTGACCATATTGCGGTTTTCATAGAGCTGTAAAAAAAATTACACTTTACAAACACTCCAAAATATGGTATAATATATATATAAAGATAAGAAAAGAATTTCAAATCTTTATAAAAACTGAAAAGGAACAGTTAAAGAAAAAATCCTTATTGACAAAGCTTACAAAATATGTTATAATATATATGTAAGAAAGATAAGAAAAGCGAAAGCAAAACAAAAAAAATTAAAATGAGGTGAAACAAAATGGAGAAGAAGATTACTTATGTTGAGGCTGTAACTGTTGCTATCGAGTCTGGTGCTCTTGCACCCGAGGTTGTTGAGCGTCTTGAGGCTCTTAAGGCTTCCCTTGAGAAGCGTTCCAAGGGTTCCAAGAAGCCTACTAAGGAGCAGATCGAGAACGAGGCACTTCGTGCTAAGATTGTTGAGTCTGCTGAGGCTGGTAAGGCTTACACTCTCTCTGAGGTTGGTGAGCTTATCGGTGGTGGCTTCTCTTCTCAGAAGCTCTCTGCTCTTGTAAAGGGTATCGAGGGTGTTGAGAAGTCCTACGAGAAGGGCAAGGCTTACTTCATTATCAAGGCTTGAGAGTTGGGGCTAACGCCCACTCTCTCCCAAAGTTTTTGAGGGGTTCGCTTTAAAACCCCTTACCAACGAGTTTCGCTCGTACCTCTTTTCTGTTTGAAGGTTTTGTTGGGTTTTTCCTATAAAAAACCCATCACCACTGGAGTACCATCTCCTTCCCTAAAATGGAGTTTTTGTAAGTTTTGAGCAAAAACTTACCGCGGGATACCGTGTGAGGAGTGTCTACCTTCTGGTGTAATAGGGAACCAGTGGAAGAGTTCAATCGCCAATTTAGGATTGAACCGGTGTCGGTATATACATTTGAAGGCTTGGGAAGGCAATATACCCGTGTAAGTTATGCATTTAATTGAACCGGATAGCGATTATTATGCTGACTTATTTCGTTAATTTATTTGGTTCCCGAGGTACCCTCCTCTGAAGGAAAAACCTCGGTTTATATACCCTTATGGTGTGAATGGTAACATACCGGACTCTTAATCCGAGAGATGGAGGTTCAAATCCTCTTAGGGGTACCATATAGGTACGCTCACCTATTTACCACAAGAGTGCCTTACTGAGCGGCAAGTAGCACAGTCGACCAGCAGCCGGTGCGTTAATCAAAAAGGTGCTGCCCCTTTAAGTTGGTTTTTGGGATAAAGAAACCAATAGCATCTAACATATATGTGAGTGAAGAGATACACGGTCTGGTAAACCAATATGTTCGTTAAGAGAGGGTTGCAAACCTCTCTTTTTGTATTATATAAAAAAAATTATATTGACAAACCTCTAAAAAAATGATATAATATATATGTAAGAAAAGATAAAGAGAAATAGAATTGAGGTTTGATGATATGTACGATTTAACAAAGATTAAGAATGAATTTTATGCAGCTTGCCGCAAGGGTGGAATGGATAAGGAAATCCCTGTTCTTATGAACGGAAGATTGACTCGTACTCTTGGTAGAGTAACAATGGACCCAATGGGAGATAGATATGTTCCTATAATGGTTGAGTTTTCAAAGCGTTTTATAGAAACATCTACTGATTTTGATATTAGAGAGGTTATTCTTCACGAGGCTGCTCATGCAATCGTAACATATAAAACTGGTGAGAACCATGGACATGACGCAATTTTTAAGAGAATGTGTGCGGTCCTGGGTACTTCCCTCGACAAGGCTGAAGGTAAGATAAATAGAATTGTTGCACACACATCAAAGTATGAGGTTATATGCCCTAATTGTGGTGTAATCGCTGAGTATTCCAGAATGTGTACCACTTTGAGAAATATCAAGTATTGTGCTTGTAAGGACTGTAATAGCCGCAACCTTACATATATTCAGAATTATTGATGGAGGTGAACTGCTATGAAATATAAAAATAGAAAGCACTTGCAGAGAGCATTAAATAGAGAGTTGAGAAAGATGAACGCCTCCCTTAGAGAGGACGACCTTTGGTTGGGTAGATTTGAGGTACGCCAGATAAGAGCCGGATATGAGTGTTGGAGTGATGGTTCTGGTGGTATATTATATGCTACTGTTAGAATGGTAGATAAGGCTACTGGTTATTACAAGGATAGCTTCATAGATGTGTTCTCTGTTGGTATGTTTTATCCATGGCATCTTTGGGAGAAGATGAATAAGTTTATAGTTGAGGACTCTGGAACTTGGAGAAATGGCAGACCTGATGCTGTAAATTACTTGAATAAGAAAGTTCCTGATGAGGTTTGGAATAAGCCTTATAATTGGCATGTGAGTGAAGAATATTGGGACAATGGAAGAAATGTAGGCTAAGGAGAAAATAAGATGAGTAGAGGATATTGGGATTATAGAGATGAACAGTTGTGTAGTGAGATTTTTGGTTGGGTAACCGATAAAGAGTTTGTTCCCAATGTTTTTGGAGATGCCGAAATATCTGAAGTCATATTTGATGTATTTGAATTGCTCTATGCTTTTGATAGTTATAAGTGCGGCGACTGGAGTAAAGATAGTTGGAACGAAGCCAGACTTGATTTTAAGAGGAAATGGTTCACAAGAACCCCAGAAGGTAGAGCAAAGGAGATTGCGGACAAGGCTTTAGCAAAGGCGAGAAAAGAAATATATGACACATTGGGGATAAAAGATGAAGAAGCATGATGAGATGAATGTGTTGGCAAGATGGTATCTCCCTTGGAGATACCCTTGCAACTGGTGGAAAAATATTAAACATTTTATAAGAAGTTGGAAATGGGCGTATCAGCGAGTAACTCGAGGATATGCTGATTGTGATGTTTGGAATTTGGATTGTTATTATTCTACCATTATTCCAAGAACCTTGCGAGCACTTGCGGCCAGTACCCATGGTTACCCCATGAGGCTGGTTGAAGATATATATGGCCCCCAGAACAGCGATGAAGACATGTACAAGCTCTGGCAGAACTACCTGATCGAAATCGCCGCACATTTTGAGAAGTCGGAAGAGCTTGATAGCGATGATACTTTTAGTATGGAAATCTACAAGGAAAGTATGGAAGAATTACAGCTTGGTTTTGATATGTTAATCCAGGCCTATCGTGATTTATGGGATTAAGGGGGGATATATGGGTTCGACTTTAGGGTTAATTGGTTTTGTTTGTTTTGTATTAGCATTTATAATTGGATTGATTATAATTGTTACGGGTAATGAGATTTGTGAAATATTATTCACAATTTTATTTTTTACTTGTCTAATTACAATGATTGGTTCTTGTACTTGTGATGAAATAGAAAGAGATAATAAAATAGAATATAGTTTGGAACATAATTATACTTGGTATATTGATGGAGAAGAAGTTGACCCGTCATTGATTGATATAGACAGTTATAGACACATTACTTTCGATGATGAAAATGAGAGAATTATAATTGCTTCTACTGGTAGATAAGAACTCCGGGGTAACCCCCGGAAATTTTTATTGACAAAAATCATTTTTTGTGATATAATATATATGTAAGAAAATGAAAAAGAGGTAAAATTAAATGGGATTATATGCTGAAGCTGGTATTGCACTCGGTTTTCTTGTAAAGCGTGATGAAATTACAGAAGAATTTGCAGATGAACATTGGGATAATTTTATCTATCTTGACTGTTATGAAGATGATGGAGATTTGATTTGGTCTATTGCTGAACTTAGCTCCAGAGTTGATTGGGGAGGAGCAGTTGAATTATCTGCTTTTGAAGAGAAGTATAGTATATCTGTTCAAGAGTATAAGGAAAAAATAAAAGAATTTGAAAAATCATTCCCTAACAGAAAGGGAGAAGAACCAAAAGTTTATTTATACAATAGCATAAGTTGAGGTAAATTAAATATGGAGTTTATATATTTGGTTGCCATCTTAGATGGTGATACAGTTGGAGCCTTCACTTCAGTTGAAGAAGCTATTTCAAGTGTAAAGACTTTTGCTGCGGATTGGTATAAAGACGCAAAGGTAGAAGAACTGTTCCTTGATGATGAAATTATGTTTATGGAAGATGGAGAATGGTCTGTTGAAATTCTGGCTAAGTGTCGTACTAATAAAATGAGTACGGTAAGTGGAAAAATATATAAAACAGTTGATACTGGTTTTCGTCTTACTGCTATGAAGATTGGTAAGGCTAAGGCGACAGATAAAAGATGGGAGTAAAAATGGCAGAGAAGTCTAATATCAATGACAAGATAAGGCAATATTGCCCCGGTTGTCACTACAATAACCGGGGAGATTGTGCATATGGTACTGAATATGCGGGAACTGCCTACCCCAGAAGATGTGAAGCTGAAGTGAGAAACTGATATATAGCCTTTGTGAAATAAAAAAATTACACTTCACAAAGGCTTATTTTTATGATATAATATATATGTAAGAAAAATAAGAAAGAGGTTTATATATATGAAAATTGAAAGAACAGTAACAGTAACATTAAGTTCTGAAGAGTTGGCACAGAGAGTTGATGAGTTTATCAAGGTGACTCAGAAAAAAATAGACTATCTTAACAAACAGTATGGTTATATTGAAGAAGATTTAGATAGTAAATTTAGTGCAATTATTGCTCTTAAAAACAGAACTTTAAGAGAAATTGCTATTGCTTGGTTTAACGATTTTGTTCATGATAGTTATACAAAGGATAGCTGTAACAATATCCTTATCTTTGATGGTGAAGTTATTAACTATAAAGATATAGAAACAGATTTCAAGATACCTTATCTTGGAGACCTTTGATGGAGGTTTATAAAAATGAAAGTTTATATTTTGATGTATGATGCAGACCAGTATCAAGGTGTATTTTCTTCTGTTGAGAAAGCGGTAGAATATATTAAGGGGGAGTATGATAATGGTATTAAGATTACTCGCGTAGAACAGGTCTATGGTCATTTTTATGAAGTATATACAGAATATTCGTATACAGATTGGGATACAAATGAAGAAGTAGTTGGTGAACACAATACTTTCACAATTATTGAAGAAGAGTTAGATGGTACTGAATTTTACGCCACAACATAATGGAGGTATGAATATGACACCTATTGAGTTTGTAAGATATATGGTAGATACATACGGGGTTCATTCTTGTTTAGAAGACGATATTGAGTATAATGATATTTGGTTTGAATGTCCTGAGTGCGGCGAGCCGATCCTGTACGAAGACTATCCAGAGGCTTTCTGTATCGGAGCAAGATGCCCGGTTTGTGAAGAGATTGAGTGGGGTGAATAATATGACAGTTAAAGAATTAAAAGATATTCTCGGTGCTTTTCCCGAAGATACCCTCATTACAAATGGAGGAATGATTTTTAGTAATGACGATGGAACTCTTATTCGTGATATGGAAACTCGTTATGACGAGCCGATAGTTCATGTTATGGAGGCTCCCAAGAATAGGGATATTACTATTTTAGATGGTAGCCAGATTAGAAAAATAAAAGAGGGCGAGAGGTTTCTTTATATTGGATGATGTAGTAGTAAGAATTGGGTTATATATGATGTTGGCTGGGGTTATGACGATTTTTGGCTACTTGACCGCATCATTCTTTGAAAAGGTAAAGAGTGGATTATTAGGGTTTATTGCCCTCATTCTCTTCACTTTTGGCCTGGCATTATTTACATTGGGGATAACTGGATTATGGTAAGGATTATATTGTATTGTATAGCTGGTATCATTTGTGCATTGTGGGTAAGTGCAATTATTTATGCACTTAATCACAAAAAGCCTCCGAAGCGGAGTAGAGGTCTTGGTGATGTTTCTTTTAAAGGAATGTCTGATGAACAACTCGATGAATTCATCAAGATTGAAGATGAAGTTTATTGGGGAAGTATTAGAAAAAATTAATATTGACAAACCCTTCTTTTTATGGTATAATATATACATAAGAAAATAAAGAGAGGGGTTTTTAATATGGTTGCAAAATCTTATCAGAACTTTGAAATTATAACAAAACCTTACAATGTAGATGGTAGAATGTATGTAGACGTTAAGAGCCCCAAGGGAGTAACCAAGAGGGTTAGATGGTACACAGATGCACAGTATGCAAAGATGTACCCCGATGAGGTTGAGGTAGTAAAGAAGCTCAAGACACTCAAGGAGATTAACGGTTTTTCTACTGGTTCTATCGTTATTTTCTATGGAGAAAATACTTATGATAACAAGGAATGGTTCAAGGAACAGGGAGCAAGATATAACAACTATTTTGGTTGGTATATGCCCGATGGTAAGGAGTTTGATGAAAATCTTCCAGAAGGTACAAAGACTGCCGTAGTTAATTGGACTGATGTTGCAGTAAGTGACGATAAGTTCAAGCCGGAAAAGCAGATTAAGGATTTTATAGATAGTCTTATCTATGAGCCTGACGAGTCTGAATTTTATGGCGAGGTTGGTGAAAGAGTAAGAGGTATCGAAGTAACAGTTGAGAAGAATATTACTTTGGAAGGTTACTACGGTACAAGTCATATGCATATTATGAAAGACGAAGCTGGTCATAAGTTTGTATGGACTACAACTTCAAAGGATTGGCGCGAGGGTGAAGTTAAGAAGATTAACGGAACAATTAAGGAACATAGTTTGTATAAGAATTCAAAGCAGACTGTGTTGACGAGATGCGTTGAATGCTAAATAAAAAAGGGGACAAGTACTAAACTAAGTACTCGTCCCCTAAAATTTTGTCTAAGGTAATATTGTTTTTGTATTTATAAGGTATTCGAACTAAAGGTATATTATGCTCTTTAGCATATTGATTTTTTAATTCATCATGTTGTTGTTGAATTGGAGAAAAGAAACCATTATCTTTTTGAAAATGTTGTTCTCCATCAAATTCTATTAAACGGAAAGGTATATTTTCATTTATTCTAAAAAGTGCAAAATCAAACCTTAATAAATTCTTATCTCTTAAATCAGGAAAAGTAAATTCTTTTTGGAACTTTATATTATTTTTTGTTAAGCATTGAATTATATTATATTCACCTATGCTTCGCATACAACCACAACTATAAACCTTATCTGCTTTTAAATCACTTGTTGAGTTATAACAATAATTTCCACAATCACATAAACATTTCCAAATTATATCTCTACTTTTTCGAGTATGCTCATAGCTTCTTGATACAACAGTTAATTTATGAAATTTTTGTCCAATTAATGAATTAGCGCAACCACAATGTGGATTTAATGTTTGTTTTAAACGATCAACTGGCCAATATACTATGTTACCACATTCACATTTACATTTCCAAACTACTGCATTTTGATCTCGTTGATCAGTAGGTTCTAAAGCTGTTAACAAGCCGAAAGTTTGATTTGTAATATCAGAAAAAGCTTTTCCTTTTTTAGTATTATGTCCACAACTTGTACTAGCACCAGAAGTTAAAGAATATTGTAATACATCTCTTTCGACTCCACAATCACATTTACAATGCCAATAAATTCTTTTTCCCTTTTTTAATGGAAATTGTACAGTCCATTCTCCAAATTTTTGATTTTCTAAATTCATATTTCTATTCCTCCTTATATTATATATGAAATTTTCAAGTAAACACCGTTTGTTTTTTGTCCAAACAATAAAATAAATATTGACAAGAAAACAAAAAAATGATATAATATTTATATAAAAAGAATAAAAGAAGGTGAAGTAATATGAAGTATGTTAAACAGTGTGCGTGCGGCCGGTTGTGGGAGTACGAGGACTACGAAATATGGGTAGAGCCCTGGCCGCATTTTGTTTGTCCTGCTTGTGGTCATTGGATCCCCATCTGGGACTAAAAATCTCTATTGACAACGATTGATTTTTATGATATAATATATATGTAAAAAATAAAGAGGTGTTTTGATATGAGTTTGTTGAATTTGCTTACAGAGCAGGATAAGAAGAACATGGTAGATTATATCGAGAAGTATGCTACCGAAGGAAAAAATATGGAGTGCGATCTTGAGTATTATCTCAGAGAATGGGATAAGTGTAAGTCCTCATATCTTTCTAAGTTGTTTGATGGTGACAAGCTCATTATGGAGCGTAGTATTCATGTTCAGACTCCTTCAAATATTATTGAGGACAAGGTTGATAAACTTCTTTACAAGTATAGTGATTTTTTGGACAAGGTAACAAACACTGCAAGTGATTATCTCAATGACTGGCATGAAGTTGACTTGGTAAATTCTATTACTTACAGAAGAAATCTTGTTAGTAATAAGATACATCGTTATTCTACAAGAACACTTACTATCGAGCGTGATGGTAAGGAATATAAGATTGATATTTGTAATGGTGCTAAGCCTTTGCGTGTACTCGCTAAGGTTGTAGAGGCACTCGGTCTTGAAAAGGAAGAGTATGAGCAGTTTAGAATTGCTCACTCTATGATTTTCAATACAAAGGGTTTTGATGGAACAATTTGTCTTTCTATTCACCCTCTTGACTTCATGACAATGAGTGATAACTCAAGTAACTGGAGTTCTTGTATGTCTTGGCAGAACCGTGGTTGTTATAGACAGGGTACTGTTGAGATGATGAACTCTCCTATGATTGTTTGTGCTTATCTCAAGGGTAAGGACGGTATGACTCTGCCTTATGGTGGAGAGTGGAACAACAAGAGATGGCGTGAGTTGTTCATCGTTAATCGTGAAGTTATTATGAATGTAAAGTCATATCCTTACATGAGCGATGAATTGACTGGTTATTGTGTTGACTGGTTGAGAGAGCTTGTAACTAACAAGTTGGGTTGGACTTTCTCTGATAAGAAGGACGAGTGGACACCCGAAGATGAAGTTGGTAATTACATTGGTTTTGGTCCTTACGACCGTGCTGTATTTGAAACTGGTTATATGTATAATGATATAGCTGAGAATTACAACTATCGTCATTTGCTTTACTATGGTACAGAACTTGACTCAGAGTCTACTCAGTTGTATTGCAACTACTCAGGTGAGTTCATCTGTGCGATTTGTGGTGCTTACGAGACTCCGGCTGATGATGGTGAGGGCGGTTCATTGATTTGTGAGGATTGCGAAGGCCCCAGATATGAGTGCTGCGAGTGCGGTGCTTCATATTACAATGAAGACGACTTGTATTGGGTAGGAGATAACTACTATTGTGAGGATTGCTATGAGCATCTTCCGGTTGATGTTATCTCCGGCGATAAGATTGAGGAAGGTGATAGGTCTTTCCTTTATGTTTTGAAGAAGAATGATGAAGGCAAGGCTGAAATCGACTCAGCTTACTCTATATCTGATAGATACCTCTCAAAGTATGGTATGCGTCGTACTTATAACAGTAGAACAAAATTCTTCAAGAAGGTTCATCTTGTAGAACATATGTTCTTGGGTAGAATAGTATCTGAAGCAGTGGCATATGTTTACAAGGACGAACTTACTGAAGATGGTATACGGTATATCCTTGAAGATGATACTGCTAAGTATGATTATGATGAAATTTCTGAAACACTCAATGATGGTGTTTTGAAGATGGCTAATGGTGAGAAGGATATTGAGTTTAATGTAGCTCACTATGACTTTACTACTGGTAGAACAACTCGTACCGAACTCAATGAAGTCGGAAATGAAGTTACTGTTGTAAGAGATATTGATAGCGATGTTATTATTACCTCGGGAACAAAGACAGTCGCTTAAAAAATTGTCATTGACAAAGAAAGAAAAAAATGATATAATATAAGTGTAAGAAAGATAAGGAAAGTAAAAGTCCTTCATAGATAATGAAATCCTTAATTCTTACAAAAAAATTGTAGTTGACAAAAGCTACAAAAAATGATATAATATAAGTGTAAAAAAAAGAAAAACAAAAAAATGAAAGGTTAAAAAAGGTAACATCATGGAAAAGTTCACAAAGAGAAATGTATTTGAGGCTATCGTTAACTACGCAGCAACAGGAAAGTTCGCTTTCACAGATGCTGAGGGTGCAGAGGTTGCAGTAACTGCTGAGGACCTCGGTGCATTTGCAAAGCACGAGATTGAGTTGCTTGACAACAGAGCTGCAAAGGCTAAGGAGAGAAAGGCTGAGAAGGCTAAGGAGCCTGACGCACTTGAGAACGATGTACTTGCTGCTCTTACAGATGAGTTCGTAGCAATCGCTGATATCACAGCCAAGGTTGCTGAGGTTAATGCTGATGCTACAGCTGCTAAGGTTACTTACAGACTTAACGCTCTTGTAGAGGCTGGTAAGGCTGAGAAGACTGACCTTAAGATTGCCGTAGAGGGCAAGAGAGCAAGAACTATCAAGGCTTACAAGGCAGTTTGAGAGTTCTATAACAACTAAACGAATGTGAGGGGACTCCAAAAAGAGTCCCCCTTTCGTGTAAGGAGGAATGTAAATGAAGTTTTGTTTATCCGCCAAACAAGATTATGAATATCTTAATAAGGCAGATGAAATTATGTTTAGTTATGCCGATAGAAAGGCAATTAAAGATTATTCAGAGAAATACCCAGAAGCAACAATTATATTGAACACTTTTGGGGTTAAAGAAGAAATTAAGTTACCAGAGTTGAAAGCATATCAGAGTTTATTGAAGGATAGATTTATCCTTGCCGTTGATAATCTCGATTTGGGTAAATTAGCAAAGGATAATGGAATTAAATTCTTTCATATCCGTGCGGTCACATCAATGTATGAGTTAAATGCATTGGTTGATTTTGGAGTTGAATATGTATATGTTAATGCACCTTTGTTTTTTGATTTGAAGTCAATAGACCAGAAGGTGGGAGTAAGAGTATATGCAAATGAGGCTAATATAGATGGCTTACCAAGAGTAGATGGTAAGTGCGGCCCGTGGTTACGTCCGGAGGATGTCCCCGTATATGAAGGTCTCATCGACGTAATCGAGTTCTATCCTTCAGAGGGTAAGACTATTGAACAATGGTTACAGAAGGAAAGAGCATTGTATCGTATTTATGCTGAAGAGCATGAGTGGCCTGGTGATTTGAGAATGATTATCAACAATCTGGGTTCTGAAGAAGAAGTAACTAACAGATTGATTATGCCAGAGTTTGCAAAACAGAGAGTTCATTGTAAGCAGCGTTGTCAAAGTGGAATGAAATGTAATTTGTGTGATATTGCGTTCAGTTTGGCAAATGAACAGAAAATTGCAAAGTATAAAGAACAGATAGATGAAAAGACAGAAAAAGAATAAAAAGGAAATAGGTCTGCCAATGGAAAAAAAGAGAATAATGCCAGAAAACGATTATCAGTTGTTTCGTTCTATTGCCCAGCTTGACCAGGATCAGTTGAGAAACCAGTTGTTCAAGGTTCTCAAGAACCGTTATACGAAGGTAATAGCTAACGAGCACTTTATATATGCGGTTGGAGAAATTCCTATTGCGGTACTCGCACATATGGATACAGTATTTAAGGCACCTCCGAAGGAAATTTATTATGATACTCGTCAGAATGTCATATTAAGTCCTCAAGGTTTGGGTGCTGATGATAGAGCGGGAGTATTTGCAATTTTGAAGATACTTCATGCCGGTTTGAAGCCAAGTATTATCTTCACTACTGATGAGGAATGTGGAGGACTTGGTGCTTTTGCGATGATGGATAAATTGGACAAGCCAAAGACAGATTTGAAGTATTTAATACAGTTGGATAGAAGAGGTACTAATGATTGTGTTTTCTACGACTGTGATAATAAGGCATTTGTCCAGTATGTAGAGTCGTTTGGCTTTAGAGAGAACTGGGGTAGTTTCACAGATATTAGTGTCATTTGTCCAGAATGGGGAATGGCGGGAGTTAATTTGTCGATAGGTTATTTGAGAGAACACTCCACTTCAGAAATTCTTAATGTCGATGATATGTATGATACTATTGATAAGGTTATCGCTATGTTAAGTGAAAAGGATATTCCTTACTTTAAGTACATTCCGAACCAGTTTGCATATACTTGGGACTATGATGGAAAGTATGTTGGTGCTCACAAGTTATACCCTAATAAGCGTTGCTTCTTTTGCGGGGATTACTTCAGCGATTTGGAAACTATTCCAGTTGAAATCGTAGGTGAGCAGGGTGTTAAGACAGTTTGTTCAGATTGTTGCTTAACTGCAATAACTTGGTGTCCTAATTGTGATGTAGCATTTAAGAAGGGAGACGACGACACTTGTCCGATTTGCGGATTCAAGCCGACCGCACAAGATTATAATTATGATTGATTATAAAGAAATTCAAGAACAATTTAATAGGGTTGTAAGTTATTCACAAGATATTTTTACTGTTAATTCTGATGAATTGTTCGCGGCCTGGGATACAAACAAGGAAAAGTTCTATAAGTCTTTTGGTGATAAGTTAATTTATGAAGTACCAGAAGAAGTTGAGATTAAGTTATCCCAGAAGAGCAAGGAAAAAGAGTTTAATTCTCATGTTGAGAAATTATTGTGTTATAGATATGTCGCCTTAGCTGACTTTGTTAAGCAGAATGGTGTCGATGGGTTCTATGAAAATAGAATTCAGAAGGATACTGAAGTCTTAGTGGCTGGTGGCGAAAATATTAAAATACAAAAAGGGACAAAACTGTTAAAATGTTATAAGCATTTTATCAAAGATAAGTACACAAGAGATTTGCTTGTTAATGAAGCAAGTATGATTATTCAGCAAGATAAGGTAAGGGGTACTTTGTGTTTTTCAATTCACCCTTTGGATTTTTTGAGCTTGAGTGAAAACACACATGGTTGGCGTTCATGCCACGCTCTTGATGGAGAGTATAGAGCTGGTAACTTGTCATATATGGCTGATAGTAGCACAATTATTTGTTATTTGAAGTCAGAGGAAGAAGTTACTTTACCTAATTTTCCTTCATCAGTTCCTTGGAATAACAAGAAGTGGAGAGTATTGTTATTCTTTTCAGATGATGATAGAATGTTGTTTGCGGGCCGCCAGTATCCATTCACATCGGACTCTGGCATTGAAAAGGTATCAATCTACTGTCCGCACAAACATCTTGAATGGGGTGTATGGCGCTCAAAGAAGCTGAGACATATTGATAATGAAGACCCGTATGGATTAGATTTATATCAACCTTATGTTCCAATCCCAGGTTTTCTCATTCCTATTGGTGACCTTATTAAGGATAATTGTAAAGAGGGCCCCTCACTTCATTATAATGACTTGTTGAGGTCAACTTGTTATGACCCGATATTCTCATATAACTTGATAGACCGTCCTTGGAAAAACACTAAGTTCACTATTGGTTCTGATATTAAGTGTTTGTGTTGCAGTAGTAATTACATAACTGACCCGGAACACATGGTGTGCGATTGTTGTGGTAATTATGATGAAGATTATGTTTATTGTGATTGCTGTGGTGATAGAATATATTTTGAGGATAGTTGGGAATGGGGAGGCTGTTGTTATTGTGAAACTTGCTTCCTTGATAGCCATACCAGATGCGACCATTGTGGAGAATGGTTTGAGACTGATTCAGAAACAATGCACGAAGTAGATGGTTTATGGTTATGTACTAATTGCTATGGAGATACCATGAGAGAGAGAGGAGAAGAATAATGGCTAAATTCGCTATTGCAAAGGAAAATGTTGAGAAGAAATTGATTGCGGCCCTCGGTGATGATTATATCACCACCCAGGACAAGAAGATATATGTGTGGGCAGATGATGGTGGTACTAAGGTACAGATTGCCATATCACTCACCGGAGTAAAGAATGAAGTGAGTGCGGACGGTGCTCCTGCAGCTCCCATGGCCCAGACCGATGATACTCCGCCTTGGGAACTTCCTGCTAAGCCTACCGAGATCACGCCTCCGACTGCGCCCAGCAAGGAAGAGACAGAAACTCTCGAAGCTTTGTTAAGCAAGTTCGGACTTTAATGCAAAAATTGTGGTTGACAAACAACATAATTTTTGATATAATATAAGTATAGAAATTTGAGAAGGAGAAATGAGATGGGGAATAATACCGATTATCTCATTCGAGAGTATAAGAGAGATATGTCACAGTTTGATATGCTCTCTTTTGCAGAAGAACTGGAAGCAGCAAAGAACCATGACTATGATAAATTGGTAGTTCATAATTGGAGATTGGTTTTATCAATGGCTACTAATTATTTGAACAGAGGTCTTGAGTTCGCTGATTTGATACAAGAAGGAAATATTGGTTTAATCAAAGCTGCACATAAGTTTGATTATACAAAGGGTTTTAGGTTCTGCACTCTCGCCACTTGGTGGATTAGACAGAGTATAACAAGAGCATTGGATGAACAGTCGCATACGATTGCTCTTCCGGTTTATATTTCGGAAGATATAAAGAAAGTAAAGCGTACGGAGAGAGAAATGACAGCTGAGCTGGAACGTGCTCCTACCATGAATGAGCTCGCCGCACGATTAGGAATGACTGAAGCGGCGGTTACGAACATATATAGTTATATGTTCGACCCCGTAAGTCTTGACGCAAGTGTTAAAGATGATGATGATGATAGTGGAGATTTTGGAGTTTTCTTTGAAGATACATCTATCGAATCTCCAGAGTATACTTGCGAGAAGGAAGACACCCGTAGAGAAGTTGAAATGATTTTGGATACTTTATCAGAACGAGAGTCCAAGATTATGAAGATGAAGTATTTTTATGAATTAACTAATGAAGAAGTAGCAAAGAACCTGGGAGTATGTGCTGAAAGAGTAAGACAACTTGAAGCAAAAGCAAGAAGAAAAATGCGTAATCCAATCAGGGCAAAGATGTTAAAAGAGGCTATTCTGTAATTTATAGTATATTACAAAGAACTAATTCAAAAAATTTCTCTTTACAAATGAAAAATTTTATGTTATAATATATATGTAAAAAGTTGAGAATAACAAAATTCCTTAATGGCTGACATGAGGCCAGATTGATGCATCAGGGGAGCATCCGAGTAATCAGCTTTAGCCAAAGAGAAGTATTGCGTTAGCGAAGTACCTTATACTTCATCCGAAAGAGGAACCAGTTTTAAATGGGAACGGATTGGGGTTCAATTCCCCCTGGTCTTGTGTGAACCATTAAGGAAATCAAAAAATTGTTATTGACAACTTTGAAAAAATATGATATAATATATATGTAAGAAAAATGAGAAACAAATTGATAAAGTTTTTGTCCTTTTATGTAAGTTTCTAAAGGTTGTGGACATTAAATAAGCCAGTAACTTACCGAACCAGTAGAGCAAAAATACTGAAAGCGTAAAGGCAAGTGATGTGCGGTTAGGGGACCTTATCCCTACCAGAATAGAGGGTAGTGTTTACGGATACTACGGAAGATGAAAACCATTCCCGCCGACCTATCGGTAGCAGCAAACACAGATGAGTCTGTAAAGGCAAATAGGTTTGACAATAGTAACCATAGGTGAGTGTACATTTTAGCCTTGGAGTGGACTGCCTCAAGAACGAGGTCGGGCGTAAGCGAGTGCCCGATACAACAATACCCGTTTCGCGACCTAATTTCGGACATAGTGTGGAATCCGTGGAATAAGTCCTAAGTCAATTATTTTTATGGTTGTATCGTATAATGGTAATTATGCTCGGTTGTCAGCCGAGAGACCGGGGTTCAATTCCCCGTATGACCGCCAATATGAGCATGCCAGTGCCGTGTGCAGAAAGCTCGTTAAAAACAGGGTTACGGCATTTTTTATGGCTCCTTCCTATAATGGTTCAGTAGCCCCGGCTCTCAACCGGGAAATGCAGGGTTCGAATCCCGCAGGAGTCACCAGCCGACTTGTCAATGTCGTTAAACTTGATAAGCGACACCTGCTTGAACGCTCTATATTTAAGAGGTAGACCACCTATGAGGGAGCGCCCTCACTATCAGCACTGGGTATAGATGATGAACGGGAAGCCCCGAGCGGCGATTTGCACAACATCGCGAGCTGAGCTGGAAAGTGAAACAAGGGTAAGTGGGAACCTTAAGTGCAACCTTGAAGTAGCATATCACGTAGGGTATCGTGGTATTTTATCGCCCGTTGGACAAGTGGTCAAGTTACCACCCTTTCACGGTGGGGACACGGGTTCAACTCCCGTACGGGTGACCACTGGGTTATGTTTCAAGATTTTACTCGCCCGCCGGCAAGAAGAATAAAAATCTTGTTTTTTAATTATGATTAGCGTTACTGCAAACTATCTATTCGAAATTAAAAGAGTTCAACCTTAATGGACTTCACGGTAGTTAGTCTACTCGGTTTTAAATGTGTTTAAGGGGCGACTAGAAAATTCCCGACGAACAGTCCCTGCTAATCATTTAACTTAATTTATGATGCAGACAGCAAATTGATATTTTGTCCAGTGTTTACATCTTATGTGGGTTTTGGGAAAAAATGCATCATTTAACTTATGACTTGTACCGCAAATGAAAACAACATTCTGCAACAATGTATAGTTTTATTTTTGAGTCATTCTAAAAAAAAGGAGATAAAGGAAAGATGGCAAATTTTGCTGATTTATTGACAAAGGAAACTTCATGGAGCCGTACTGCAAATGGTGCGGTTTGTTTAGATAAGACAGGAGATGCACTTCTTGATTTGTATGCCACTATTGGTGCATTAAGAAGTTCTACTCTTGAGAGAAAGTATAAGCTCTTTGACGCTGCTGTCGCAGAGGACGCTGAACTCGCTGCAAAGATTCTCTTCTACGCAAGAGATGTGCGTGAGGGTTTGGGTGAGAGAAATACTTTCAGAGAGTTGCTTGCATATGCTGCAAACAACTATTCATATATTGTAACTCCTAATATTCCTCTTATCGGCTTCTATGGTCGATATGACGACTTGTATTTCCTTATCGGTACTCCTTGCGAGGACCAGATGTGGGCATACATGAAGGAGCAGTTCACTAAGGACTATATGAATATGCTTGACCAGAAGCCTGTTTCACTTCTTGCTAAGTGGATTAAGACTCCTGACGCATCTTCACCTACAACTCGTAGACTTGGTATCCTTACTTCCCAGAAGTTAGGATTTGCTAATGTTGGTTCGTTCAAGATAAAGTTGAAGGCTCTTCGTAAGTATCTCGATATTGTTGAGATTAAGATTTCTGCTAATGAATTTGATACCATTGCATATGAGAAGGTTCCTTCTAATGCAATGACTAAGTACCGTAGTTTGTTTGCGGCAAAGGACAATGAGCGTTTTGCTCAGTACCTTAACGATGTTACATCTGGTAAGGCTGAGATTAAGGCTAATACATTGTATCCTTATGATATTGTACAAAAGATTTTGCGTGGTGAGCATAATGATGTACTTGAGGCTCAGTGGAAGGCATTGCCTAACTATGTCAAGGAGGGGGATAATATCCTCATCATGGCAGATGTTTCTGGTTCAATGACTTGCTGCAACAGTTTGCCTATGGCATCATCTGTTGGCTTGGCAATTTACTTTGCCGAGAGAGCAACTGGAGTATTCCATAACAAGTTTATGACATTCTCCAGCAGACCTGAGTTAGTATCTCTTTCTGGTGCTACATTGTACCAGAAGGTTCACAACGCAGAGAACGCAAACTGGAGAATGAACACAGACCTTTCAGCAGCTTTCAGGGTTATCCTTGACACAGCTGTTAAGAACAAGGTACCTGCAAGTGATATTCCAAAGGCTCTTGTAATTATTTCAGATATGCAAATTGATTACTGCACTGATAATAAGGAAACTTTTTATGATATGTATGCTAAGAAGTTTGCTGCAGCTGGCTACCCTATGCCAAATGTAATTTTCTGGAATGTAAATAGCGAGATTAATGCGTTCCATGCAGATAAGGGAGCAAGAGGGGTTCAGTACCTTTCTGGTCATTCTGCAACTTCATTCAAGTCATTGATTGAAGGTTTGGAGATGACACCTTACCAGGCAATGATTAAGACAATTACAAGTGAGCGTTACGACCCCGTAACAATCGCAAAGTAATTTGAAATCAGAATTTGTGCGGTATCAAGAAGATAATAATTGTTTTCTTGATACCGCTTTTTTTATACTAGAAGGAGAATAGAAATGAAACTCAGTAAGGCTATTGAAATTATAGAAGACGAGCGCCATCATGTGGCTATACACGCAAAGGGCAAGAACAAGGCACCAGAGTATTATAAGGAAATGAATGACTTGGTTGAAGCATATGATATGCTATTGGCTATTGCTAAAGGAGAGGATATATGTTGACACTTGACGAAGCAATTAAGCATTGTGAAGAAAAGGCTGAAGCTAATAGAGGTGCGGCCGAGAGCTGGAAAAGAGAAGGCTTTGAGGCTTCTGCGGCGGATTGTGAAGAGTGTGCGGCCGAGCATGAACAACTCGCGAACTGGCTCAAGGAACTCAAGGAGCTGCGCACAAGAGAAGCGTTGAGAGAGATGGACAAATTGGTATTAAAACCAAATGTTCAATTACAAGACCTTTTGGGAATACCTGACGCTTGCCGGAATTGTTCTAATCACCCCTCTAATGGCGGTAGTGGAATATGTCATTGTATAAATGGTCTTACTCCTACAGAATGGTAAAATTTTCCGGACAAACTGATATAATCCGGCCCACCTTAAATTAAAGTAATAGAAAGGATAGGTAGAACATGCATTGGATACCTGAGTTTATTTTAATCGCTTTTATGAGTGTTTTGATTCTGTCTATCCTTTTTCTTATAAATTTCTATCTTGAAGGGAAAAGAGATAAATGATAAAATATTACTGTGATATTTGTGGCAAGGAATTGCTACGATATGAAGATGTATCATATAAGATGGCTCTTTCAAGTAAAGAACCTAATTGTCCTATGGACACAAATTATCATAACTTTGATTTATGCGAAGAGTGCATGAGAAAAGTTTGTAAAGATGTAAATCTTCGTTTTGAGGAATTACTCAAGCCAAAAAAGATTAAGATTTAATTGAAAAAATCTTAATTGACAAATACAAAAAAAAATGATATAATATATATGTAAAAAAGATAAGGAAGTGAAAAAATGACAACATCATTACCTGAAGTTTTAGTAGCAACACTTGAAGCAGAAGAAAAACTTAATGTAATTGATAATCCAACGGCTCTTGCCATAGCCTTGACTACTATTGGTCATACTTGGTGTGTAGAGCATGGTTGTGACTCGGTTGAGTTTTTTGATTTGTGTTATACTATGGCTCGTGATGTTAAATATAACACCGACTTAAATTGATAAGTATGGGTAGGTAAACCGTAATTGGTAGCGGGCGTGGCTGTAGACCACGTGTCATCGACTCTGGGGGTTCAAGTCCCTCCCTGCTCACCATTATGTCTTCGTAACCGAATTGGCATAGGTACTGCGCTAAGGACGCAGGTTTTGAGGGTTCAACTCCCTCCGGAGACACCATATGCTTGTCTGATGCAATTGGCAGACATGACTGACTCAAAATCAGTTTTTTATGGGTTCAAGTCCCATGGCAAGCACCACTTTTAATATTCCCGGGTGGCGCAATCGGTAGCGCAACTGACTGTTAATCAGGTGGTTTGTGGGTTCAAGTCCCACTCCGGGAGCCAGATGGTTATATCACCAACCGACAAGTCCAAGTCAATAAGTATGATGTTTTGAGGTTTTATCTAAAAACCTTGAGGAGTTAGCTTCTCTCCTAAAACAAGGGGTGACAGCTGTGGACGGTTGCCGAACCCTTAGAAGCCAGTATGCTTGTGTAGCTCAGTTGGTTAGAGTCCCCGTCTGATAAGCGGGTGGTCGGCAGTTCAAGTCTGCCCGCAAGCACCATAAGTCGAAGGATTTGTAACGACTATAAACAAAATGCAGGTCTATCTGCGAGTGAAGGATAAACCGACGAAGAGAGCACAAGGGTTTGTAGGTCGCGTTGAGGTTATAATACCCCTCAAATTTTATAACCAATAGTGGGTAAGCACCAGAGATGGAAATGTGCAGAGTTCTGAAAAACCTACATTTATATAGCGGAGAGGTGCAACGGGTGCATGTTGGGTTCATACCCCAAAGGTAGTGTGGTTCAATTCCCACCTCCGCAACCATTTTATGCAGATATGGAGTAATAGGTATCTCACCGGATTGCTAATCCGCCCTACCTGTAATGGGTAGTCTGGGTTCGAGTCCCAGTGTCTGCGCCAAAAGGAGATAAAGGAATGAAAAAGTTAAATAAGAAAGGTATAACTGGCATAGAACTTATTGTAGTTATATGTTTTATCCTATTGGTAATTGGTTTTATAGTTATATTTACTGGTTGCAATATGGATGTGATTGATACTGTATATAGTTATGATTATGCTTATATCCGTCTTCCCAATGGAGAAATTATAGAAGGTGTAGTTGAAACTTGGCGAGATTACGAAGATGGTGAACAATTACAAGTAACCATTGACGGTGTTACATATTTGACCAATTCATATAATTGTACTTTAGTAAAGTACAACTGAGTTATGTCAACAAAAATGAACACAACAAGTAGAGTTCTTTTTACAATGATTTTTCTTTCCTACTTGTAAACATAACCCATATGCGTCCATAGCTCAGTCGGTAGAGCACATGACTTTTAATCATGGGGTCGCGAGTTCAAACCTCGCTGGGCGTACCACTTATACCCGTGTAGTATAACGGCAATACTTCTGACTCTGGATCAGACATTCGGGGTTCAAATCCCTGCGCGGGTGCCAGTTAGTGACGCATACTGCAAACTTTATTAGGCTTGTACTTGTAATGCAAATACCTGAAAAGGAAGCGTCATATATGCCCCCGTAGCTCAGTTGGCAGAGCACTCGACTCTTAATCGAGGTGTCGTGGGTTCGAGCCCCACTGGGGGTACCATTTTTTTGAAAAGGAATAATAAAATGAAAATTGTAAATGGAATAGCAAAAATACTCATTTTTATCACTTGTATGTTAGTAATGGTAATAAAAATTAAAGAGGGTAATGCTTTCAGTGCAGCTTGCTTTGGTTTTTCTGCAGGGTGCTGGTTATGCAATTTAATTTTTGATATTGCCACATGGGTTATAGAAAGAGATGAATAATGGAGTTTATGATGTAAAGGTAGCATTATAGATTGTGGTTCTATCTGTTTGGGTTCAAGTCCCAATAAACTCCCCACTAATATATGCCCCTGTAAGTCAATCGGAAGACTACCTCGCTACGAACGAGTCAGTTGGAGGTTCGAGTCCTCTTGGGGGTGCCAATTTAAGTACAAAAGTTAAAGGAGGAAAGAATATGCCAAATTTTTATCAATCTATTCAAGGCAATATGGGGTTGGGAAAGGCTATTGAATATTTTACAAGCCAAGGCATTACTGTCGCTCTTCCTTTAAACGATACACAGAAATATGATTTAATAGCAGATTTTAACGGTGGATTACAAAGAGTTTCTGTAAAGACAAGTAGATATAGCAGAACTGGTACTTCTTATGAAGTAGAATTAAAAAATGCGGGAGGAGCTTCTGGCAGAAGTGTAATTCGCACTTTTGATAATACAAGTTGTGATTATGTTTTTATTTATACCGCAGATGAAAAAACTTATTTAATTCCTTCGGAAAAAATCGAAACAAAAAATGGAATAACAGTAGGTAACAAATATACTGAATATATTGTAAAAGCAAAAATATTAAAAGAATTGGAAAACTAATATGCTGCCTTAATCCTAATTGGTAAGGAACGTGTCTTGAAAACATGTAGTAGCCGGTCAAACGGTGTCTGGGTTCAAGTCCCAGAGGCAGCGCCAACAGGGAAGGGCGTTGATGGAGTGGTGTCCGAGGCGAAGAGTGTCCTATATTCTGATTCTATTACTCGGTTTCGACTTGGTATGTTGTAAGTAGGTTACCTACCGGGGTATAGGGGTAGTTTTACTACTAACTTAGTCTGTGGGGGACGACTGAAACCCTGCCGAGTCCTTCCCTTTATTTTAATAAAAACCTCGTCATTTAAATCTTACTTGACAAATGTAAAAAAATATGATATAATATATATGTAAAAAAGTGAAAGAGAGATTTAAAATGGATAACGAAGTTGATTTTTCTGAAATTCTTTCTACATTATTTGAGGATATTGAAACTATTTCTGGTTTGTCAAGAGAAGAAGCAAGAATTGTTCTTATTGCTGACATTATGAGAGATTGCGGAAGTCCTGTTTTTTCTGCGGCAACTCTTGGTGTAGCTTGTGAGGAATATTGCAAAGATAAGATGATTGATGTGGTAAAGTTTCTTGAAAGTTTAACTGCGACTGTAGCTGAATTGAATAAGTAATGCGAGTTTGGTGGAACTGGCAGACACAACGGACTTAAAATCCGTCGAAGGTAAAACTTCTTGCGGGTTCAAATCCCGTCGCTCGCACCATATAGCCTCTTAGTTTAATGGTAGAACAGAGGATTTTGGTCCCTCTGACGTAAGTTCGATTCTTACAGGGGCTGCCATTCAACCTACATAAAGCCTGAATTGACAGGCTCTGACGTGCGGGGATGAGGCCCTGCGGTCCTTGGTCAAGGGCGTCTCGTGAGCGACGAACGCGGTAGGTGAGGGAACAAGGTTCCGAGAAGTTCAAAAACCTTGTAAAATTAAAGGAGATTTTTATGAAGGAAATTATAGCAGGAATATTTGTGGTATTGGTTGTAGCAGTTCTTTTGTCATTACTTGAGGTAATTCCCGTAATGTTGCTTTGGAATTGGCTTATGCCTTTAATCTTTGGACTTCCTATTCTTAGTTTCTGGCAGACTTTTGGACTTTGTGTTCTTAGTAGCTGTCTTTTCAAAAATATTGTTGTTGATAAAGATTAAATGTCCGTATAGCACAACTGGATAGTGCAACAGCCTTCTAAGCTGTCGGTTGTGGGTTCAAATCCCTCTGCGGATGCCAATATGCTGGTGTAGCACAATCGGTAGTGCGTCTGATTTGTAATCAGAAGGTTATGGGTTCAAGTCCCATCGTCAGCTCCAGAAACTCGACCGCAGAGTATAAACGCGGATAATATGGGGCTGTAGCTCAACTGGGAGAGCGTCTGCCTTGCAAGCAGAAGGTAGTGGGTTCGACACCCATCAGTTCCACCATATATGCTCGTATAACTCAGCTGGTAGAGTGCCATCCTTACAAGTTGGAAGTCGGGGGTTCGATCCCCTCTGCGAGTACCATTTATGCAGGTATAGTATAACGGTTATTATTCGACCTTGCCAAGGTTGAGATGTGGGTTCAACTCCCACTACTTGCTCCAACTGACTTAAATCATGCAAAGCCTATACTTGAGTATTTAAGTTTGTAAATGTATTGGTGTTAACCCGTGGGTTTGGAGTATGAGCCAATCAAAAAAATTACATTTGACAAACTTAAAAAAATATGTTATAATATTTATGTAAAAAAGTTAAGAAATAAATATTTTGGCGGGTTTCGCGTCATTAGATAAACTTGGTAACAAGGATAAAGTGAAGAAAGCCATTTCTTTGCGACATTAGTAATAGTGTTCATCGGAAAACCTAATCACTTATATTTAACCTACGGCTCACGGCGAGTGCAGAAAGCTATGGTTAAATAACAATATGAGGAGGTATACCTCATGTTGGGTATCTGGAAACAGAAAGTAAGTAAATTAGTTTATCGGTGCAAGTTCCGCAAGAACAAGTTCTGATTTAACAATTAACCAAGGTCTGAAAACGAAAGACAGGCTGACGAGTTAGGAGAACAGAGGCCGCAAGCCAAGTAGAACGGCGATGGACGGACCGTACTCAAAAGGTACGGGTATCCAAAGACCAGCCTCGTCGTTCAGGGATTAAGCATTTTAGCTCAAAGGTAGAGCGTTGGTATTTAGGAACCAAAAGTTGCAGGTTCAAGTCCTGCAGATGCATACATAGGAATTGTATGATAAAGCAAAAGTGCTGGTCACTTGAAGTCTGAAAATGGACTTATCCATCTGAAATATGGTGGCATATGAAACTCGCAAGGTGACATATGAGAACAGTACAAGTATATGCAACTCTAACAGCGTCGCGGCTGTGAATCCCGCAAGGAAGAATGTGTAGAACGGAACTCTATGAAGACTCAAGTAAGTGTTTGCTAATTTTCTCAAAATTAGTGTCCATCGCATCTACTCCTTAATCGGGAGTGTGTTAAGTTTCTCCAACGAAACTGAATGATGTGTCAAAACGCCAATAAACTCAGCGTTTATTTTTATTCCTTTCCTCTTGGGGATAATCAAGAGGATATATGCTTTCATAGCTCAGTTGGCAGAGCGAGTGATTAGTAATCACTAGGTAAAGGGTTCGACCCCCTTTGAAAGCTACACCTACCTTTTACTGGCTTCAGGAGGCTAAACCAAACCAGAATTTATGCAGACACAGTTAAAAGATACTAATCAAGTGGTAGCCGAGCCGCCCAGTATCTTAGTCGGTCATGGCTGTGTAGGTAGACCGTCATGTTTTCTCGACTTTCACCGACAAGTAAAAGAAAGTCGAGTTTTTTTATACCTATGTAGCTCAGTTGGTTAGTAGCGGTTGGTTCATACCCATCAGGTCAGTGGTTCGAATCCACTCGTAGGTACCATTATGTATCATTAGTGTTAGCGGCTAAGCATGTCTGCCTTCCAAGCAGAAGGGGCGGGTTCAAATCCTGTATGATACACCAACAAAAAATAGACATTGACAAACTTATTTTTTTATGATATAATATATATGTAAGAAAATGAAAAGGGAAATAAGTTATGGCAAGTTTTTTATACAAAGTTCGTTGTGATAACTGCGGAGCGGAATACAGATTAAATTCTCGAGGAGTTATGCTCTGTCCATTCTGTGGTTCAACATACAATCTCAACGACAAAGATTTTGAGGAGTTTCTCAAGACAAGAGATGAAATGCTCCAAAAGGAAAGATTTACAAATGACGATGTAAATCAAAATGGTGATGTTCTTGGAATGTGGAGTGATAATAATGTCGCCACATTTAAAGATAACAAAGGCAATATACTTAATTGTAGATATAGTTTCTTAATTGAAGCTTATGATAAATTGATTTATGTTGCTAAAAACAAAGTAACAGTTATTGGAGAAAATAGTAATACACTCACAAGCGATATGCTTGATTATCCAAGTGCTGATATTAAAAGGTTGGATAAGTACCTTCCTCATCTGATATATAAAACAGTTCTGGAAGGTGGTAAGGTATTAACAACTTATTCCAAAGATGAAAATGTTTATCCTTTGGGTTTGTTTGATAATCTTGACGCAAAAACAGTCGCCTGGATTACTTCAAGACTTGAAAACCTTAACTGTTTATTTGAATTTAATGAGCTTCTTGCTACTCATTATACTATAAATGAATGTTATATCAATCCTAAGACACATGAGTTATACTTAATTGGCTTAGTTGAAAAAACAGATAATTTTAATAAACCATATATGGTTAATGCAAGAGAAATTTCAAAGTCGGTTCTCAATGAAGCAACCGCAAACCAGATGTATTTAGATTTCTTGTGCGGCCCGCCCGCAAGTGATGCATATACAGATTTTAAGAATTGGGATAATGTTATAGAAAAAGGTTTTAACGGACATAATTTTCACAGATTTGAGAGGAGTTAATAAATATGGGTTGTGGTAGTTATACATCAAGCGATTGGGACAAGTTGAGAACATCGAGAGGAATTACGAGAAGTTCAAATGAGAGAGAACTTTTTAAGAATAGACAGTTCCTTGATGAATTTAATCCTCGTTACATTAGTGTAAGAGAAGCAAGGGACAATGATGAACACCCTAATTCAACACCTATTGCTATTGGTCTTGACGTTACGGGTTCTATGGGTTACCTCCCGGCTGAAATTATTAAGAATGGACTTAATGAACTTATGAAGAAGCTTTACGCTTCTAATATCATTCCTGACCCGCAGCTTATGTTTGCGGCTTGTGGAGATTATTGCGATGATGCACCTCTGCAGGTAACGCAGTTCGAGTCTGATATTCGTATCGCAGAGCAGTTAATGGAACTCTGGCTCGAAGGTGGCGGTTATGGTAATGGTGGTGAGGACTATCAGTTATTCTGGTACTTCCTCGGCAAGCACACAGATATTGACTCTTTCAATAAGAGAAATAAGAAGGGTTATGCTTTCACTATTGGTGATGAGCCAGTACACAATAGAATTTATGATTATACTTTTAAGAAGGTATTTAATGAAGAGAGAGGAAGCATGTCTACTCCTGAGGCTCAGAGAATTTGTGAGGAAAAGTACAATCTTTTCCACATTAACATCGACAATGGCTGGGGTAGAAATTCCGCCCAGATTCCTGGCAAGACAATTACTATTGATGAGGGTGATGTAAATCTTCTTCCCGAGATTATCATTACAGTAATTTGTAAGATTGAGGGAGTAAACCCGGCTGATATTCTTGGCGACCTCGATGCAACAACACAGAGAATTATTGATAATGCTATCAAGTATGTCAATTTTAGTAATGTGATTGAGGTATAAAAATCTCTCTTTACAAAGTCTAATTTTTATGTTATAATATATATGTAAAAATAAAAGACTTAAAGAGGTAAAATATGATAAGAGCGATTATTGGAGCCAACTATGGTGATGAAGGTAAGGGACTTGCTGTAAACCACTTTACAAGTATGAGAAAGAGTTTGGTGGTTAGACACAATGGTGGTGCTCAGTCTGGGCATACAGTTGAGTCTAATGGCAAGAGATTTGTATTCCACGAACTCTCATCTGGCTCCTTTAATGACGCTTCAACTTTATGGTTGAATACATATCACCCCGACTTATATGTTCTTAAAAAGGAAGTAGATGAATTCTACAAATTAACAGAAAAAGTGCCTGAAATATATGCAGAACCTGACACAAAGATTACTCTTATTGATGATGTAATTATCAACTGGATAAAAGAGAGTAACTGCAAAGCCGGAAGTTGCGGTATGGGTATTTGGGAGTGTGTAGTAAGAAATAACGCTGGTTATTTTCTTACTATTGAAGAAGTTAAGAGATTTAGTCTTGAAGAACTTTGTAAAGTTCTTACTGAAATAAGAGAGAATTACACAGTTAAGAGATTAAAGAAGATTAAGGATACTTTTGGTACTTCAGAAGCAAATCATTTAATTTCCTTACTTGAAAATGAGGAAGTTCTTACTAACTACGCAGCAGCTATCAAGGAAAATGTAGAATATGTTTCTATTGCAAAGTTTGCTGATTTAGTTGATAAGTTTAGTGATATTGTATTTGAGAATGGTCAGGGTCTCCTCATTGATGGAGACTACGATATGGAACATGGTACTCCCTCCAAGACTGGTCTTTACAATGTTGTAAATGCGTTAAATAAAGTTGGAAAGACACTTGATGAAGCCGTTTATGTAACTCGTACATATCTTACAAGACATGGAAGAGGAAACTTTGTAGAGGAATGTGATTTTAATAACTGCTACGATGAAACTAATGTTTATAACGAGTGGCAGGAGGGAATTAGATATGGTAAGTTTAATTCTGTGAACTCTTTAGAGGAAAGAATTAAGGCTGATTGTAAAATAGTTGAGCCGAGTATTTTTGTTACTCATGCTCAAAAAGGTCAGATTATTACGACCAATGGAAATGTTGATATTGATAAGTTAAACTTTAATAAGATTTACTTATCTGATAACAAGACTTCTGCGGTTCGTATTAAATGAAGTGCCTAACGGCACTTCAAATATGTGTCTATCGTCTAGTCTGGTTTAGGATACTTGCCTGTCACGCAAGAGATCACGGGTTCAAATCCCGTTAGGCACGCCAAATTTAACTTCGGTGGCGAAATAGGTAGTCGCACTGAGAGGTCGGTCGGGTAGCGGGTATGTTAGATAGGAGCATACATGTGAGGTGCAAATCCTCACCCGAAGTTAATAATATAGGGACTTAGCTCAGTCGGTCAGAGCTCCCGGCTCATAACCGGTCGGTCCTGGGTTCGAGCCCCAGAGTCCCTACCATTTTTAATTAGTATTTTGAATATCATAAGGTGCTTGAAATACTAAACGAGTAGTAGTTTAGATGTCAAATGAAATAGTGTGAAAGATTATGACGGCTACTGCAATACAATAACCAAGCTTGTGGGAGTTTAATATTCTTGTGATATTCCAAATGCTAATTAAGCAGAATTTATATCGAGGTGTAAGCCAGTTGGTAGACGGCTTGCTTTGGGAGCAAGAAGACGCAGGTTCAAGTCCTGTCACCTCGACCACTACCCGCCAAAAGTTGGTCACTCATTAACGGGTTCTTCTTTCTAACCAAAAGAAGAGAAACTTAAAACTATTTTTGGGATACATACAGCAATACATTTATACAATGATAATGGCTATTAATCAAACTTGAAATTTGACCTAACAGTTCGATTCCGTATAATGTATCCTTTAGTTATGGGGTTGTAGCTCAGCTGGTAGTAGCGAGGGACTGAAAATCCCTGCGTCGCTGGTTCAAGTCCAGCCTTCCCCACCATTTTTGTTTTAAACGCAGAGGTAGTTCAAGGGTAGAACGCGTAAAGAATAAAATCATTCTTTATGATTTCGCAGCAAACTATTTTCTTTGTCCTGTCACGACCGATGTTGGGAGTTCGAGTCTCTCCCTCTGCGCCATATGCGGTCATAGTGTAACGGTAGCACACGAGTCTCCAAAACTCTTAGTCTGGGTTCAAATCCTAGTGATCGTGCCATAAATGCGTCTTAAGTCCGCGGAGGGCATACGGTCTGCAAAACCGCAGGGGTGAGTTCAACTCTCACAGGACGCTCCACAAAGAGAAATAACGGACAAGGCTTTGGTACATGACCAAAAGATAAGAGAAGGAGAGTAATCGTTTGAACTTCTAATTGATTTTGGAATAGGGTAGTGGGACGCGAGTGGTTATCTTCTCTAATATATAAGAAAGAAGGTTATCAAAATGTTCAAAAGTAACACTTATGGTGACCTTGAGCTTGAACAAATTCCAAGCAAGATTAAGGACTATATGGAGAAGACAAAGCACTTTGGTTGTCCATATCTTATAGTCGTAGGGACAGATTCACAGAACTTCGATAATACTAAGATAGTTTCTGTTGTGGCTGTCACTTGTGCGGGCCACGGCGGAATTTTCTTTTATGAAGTAAATCGAATTCGCAGAATTAACGATGTAAGAACCAAGTTGACCGAGGAGACCAGTAGAAGTCTCGACATTATGACCAGTCTTGTTGAAATTATGGAAGGCGACGAGTTCAAGGAACTCAGAGACAATGCATCATTGGCTATCCATGTTGACGCTGGTTGGAGTGATACCGGTAAAACTAAGGAACTTATACCAATGCTTGTTGGTTGGATTAAGGCTTGTGGTTACGATTGCCAGGTTAAGCCAGAATCCTTCGCATCAAGTGCCATAGCAGATAGAATTAGTAAGTAAGGAGAATAATATGATTTCAGTATATTTTGAGTGTGCGGGCAGCCGCAAACATCTCGGGGACTACGACACTGATAGTGCAGCACGTAGGGCCGCACTTGAAGCAATAGAGAATGAATTTCATTTTACTCCAAAATATTATCGTGGTTGGTTGAGTGAGCGTAATCCAAATGAAGAGTATTGTGATTTTGGCTCTTGGTCAACCTATGTAGTTTACGTAAGGAAGTAAATCTGAAGTAATTTTTTTACATTCACATCAAACCCGCCCTTTCACATTCAGATTTACCCTTTTGGGAGATTTCCATAATTGGAAGTCTCCCTTTTTTTATTGGGGTTTCGCGGCGCGTCCAGTCGGCTCACCCGTCTTGGGACCCAAAAATCACTTTTAGAAATTTTGAGAGTAAAAGGTCCAAATAATAAAAAACTTATTGACAAAGGCTAAAAAATATGATATAATATATGTATAAAGAAAATGGAGAATAATATATGGAAGATAA
>JAEEGL010535203.1_pt1 | contig 30887 bp, 18 predicted proteins | sample 9134231 | NCBI WGS metagenome assembly JAEEGL01 (sample SAMN16246548, study PRJNA631951) | gut metagenome | biome: gut microbiome; feature: rumen; material: fiber-attached | host: Bos | place: Iran: Karaj | collected 2018-10
CTACCAGTTCGCTATTTCTAGAAACTGTAATGTTATTTCTTGCGTTTATATTTAAACGTGGCGCAGGTTATGGAGATCACGCCATTCTCCGCTCGCTTATCACACTTCAAGACCCCCGTCGAAACCTTTACGCCCCCATATTTATGAGGGAGTGAGGTAGGGAGCTAAAGTGCTCCAAATAATATTATAACTAGTTTTAACTGTTTTGTCAACAGAAAAAACTGTCGTGCCTTGTCAATTTACATACGTTATACTAAAATCAAATTTTTGTTATCTTTACTCTCAAGCTAACCATAAAAGCCAACTTCTGTTGCTAAAACATAAGATAACATTATAATTTTACTTAAATGAGAGTTATCTCTTGCTTTTCAGCGTCAACATGAGCTAAAGCTCCATATGGCAGAATAGCTCTCGGAGCAGAATGGCCGAAGTTTACATTATATAGTATTGGAAGTTCTTCGTTGTCCACAATTTTACGCCATATAGTCTTGTATTCCTCATAATATTTCTCATTCATTGGTTTACCAACAATAATTCCGCTGATATTATCAAAAACCCCTTCGTTTTTGAGTGCATAAAGATATTCTCTGAGCATTTCCGGTGTGGGCATTACCTCGCTTGTTTCAGCAAAGAGTATCTTGCCACGCCATTCATTTGCGGAGGGAAAGATATTATATTTCCGCGTTATCTCATTCTGATTTGCGAAATCATCTTTGAGCTGCGGACATATTTCAAATTCATTGGCAAGTATATCGCCGAATCTCTCTATATTACCTGCGATGAGCATTTCGCCCATGCTGTCGATACACCCGCCGAGAAGCTCACCCTCGAATACGTGACTGCCTTGTAATAGTTCATATCCATGCTCTTCTTTATAAGATACAGGCATAGTACCAACAGCTGATGCGGAGAAATCTGTTCTTTCCTCATACCATATATCAGAAGGCGTTATCTTCCTGCCATGATAGTTCTCAAAGCAGCTTTCGAACTGAGTTTTAGAGTAAGGCAGCATATCTCCTGAAAGCTCTGCAAGATCACAAATAAAAGCCTGCCCGTAGAACGTCTGAAGTCCTAGTCTGTGGAACATGAAGTGGTTGTTAGTTGTATCCGAAAAGCCCATAAAAAACTTGGGGTTCTGATGTACAGCACTGATAAACTCATCATCCTCCATGAGATATTTAAAAGTACGAAACGTCTCAATACCACCTATAGCAGTTATTATTCCCTTTACAGAGTCGTCAAGGAAAGCGGCTTTAAGGTCTGCAGCACGTGCTTCAGGATGAGACAATATATAATTACTGCCCATAAGCGCATGTTCTGTGAAAACAGGCTCAACTCCGAATTCAAGAAGTTTTTTTATGCCGAGCTCTTTTTCGTGAGCGCAGTATGGTTCGCCAATAATACCACTGGAAAGGCATATTATAGCTACCTTGTCGCCTTTTTTCAATGGTTCCGGACAGATCATCAGGAAACACCCTTCCTTTACTGGTTTCGTGACTTGATATTACGGTCTATTTCGCGGTTTGCATCACGCTTTGCGATATCTGCACGTTTGTCGTAGAGCTTTTTACCTTTGCAGAGGCCCAGTTGCATCTTAACCCTCGAATCCTTGAAATAAAGGCTCAGCGGAATAAGGGAGAGACCTTCCTGTTTTAGAGTTCCGTATAATTTATTGATCTCACGTTTATGCATGAGAAGTTTTCTCACTCTCAAGGGGTCACGATTAAAGATATTGCCTTTCTCGTAAGGAGAGATGTGCATACCTCGAACGAAAAGTTCACCTTTATCAATAGAACACCATGAATCCTTAAGGTTCACACCGCCCTGACGAATGGACTTTACCTCTGTTCCCACAAGCTCTATACCTGCCTCGTAGGACTCTAGAACAAAATAATCATGGCGTGCTTTTCGATTTTCGGCAATAGTTTTTGTACCTTTTGAGCGCATATTCTCACCTCCTGTTGTCTGTCTGTATGTAAAAAATTATACACTATCACAGGCAAAATGTCAACAGCGGAAATATTGCAAATAGTCAGGATTTATGGTATAATATATCAGATACAAGTAAATTTCGTTCTAACTGTAGAGGGGACTTTTATGAACAGATTGGAAATCAGACTCATAGAGCTCATTATTAATGCAATACGAGGTTTATTCAGATATGCCGAGGATGAAAGACGCGAAAGCCGTGGTGAAACCATGAGAAATAATCAGTACCTCGGTGACATCAGCGGCAATCGTTCACTTGATTACATCAGTGAACTCCGCGAGGATATGGAGAACATAAAGCGCGCACGTGAGAGTATGGAACAACAGCAGCGCGAAAAGTATGTTTTCAGCGACAATGGAGCTGATATGGATGATATATATTCAGATAAAACGTAATCGGTTAAAAGTACGAAAACAGATTGTACTGTAAGGAGAAGATAATGGAACAAAAATATCATATCAAAGCACTGATTACAAATATTTCTGATAAACCCTTACTATCAGGCTACAGACCTGCACATGATATTAACGGATATCTGACCACAGGGATGCATAAATACACCGATAATGACAAGCTTGGTGCAGGTGAAAGCGTAATTGGATATATAACATTCATTACGCCAGAATTGTACCTTGATTCAATCAAGAAGGACAATATAATAGATTTTTATGAAGGCAGCAAAAAAACAGGATATGCAACCGTTTTAGAAATATACAAAAAATATAGTTAAAAAAATGAGTGGCAGAACCACTCATTTTTTATACTGAGAGTATAATGCAAATAAAGAAGAAAACCGTTGCGCCGATATGCAGCTTACATTTTGAAATTGCTTCAAGCAACGGAATCTGTTGCTTTACTACTCTGTAGCCTATTCCAACAATAATGGGAAGAAGTACAGCAAAAAGCGATAAAAAGCTTGGGGACTCTGCGTTCATGGTTATGAAGAACAAAAACAGCGAAATAGACTCAAGTATCACTATCTCCGTAACCACTGAACCGAAACTGCCTTTTTTTGAACTGTTTTTCTGAGCTTCCGCAGCCGCAAATATCTCTGCTAGCCTGTCCTCAGCAATATTATTTTTTTCCTGTTGTTCAGCTGTTTCAGCAGGCGGCAGACTACATAGACTTTTCAAATTCATCTTGCCGCTCGTACTGGATTCAGCAAACATTTTTGCTACTTTTTCTTCAGCTTCCCTGAGTTTTTCTTGCTTATCAACAGCATCCGAAACAATAGTCGATTCTGATGATACTGATGCACTTCCCGGCTTTATTTCACTTAAAAGCTTTTCATTTTCAGCATTTCCGGTTTCTTTATGCACGACAGTCCTTGAAGCAATAGGAACATCGCTGTAAGTCATGCTACTCCCCTTTTTCTTCGCACGATTGCTTTGAGTTTTAGCATTGGCGAACATTTTTGCCACTCGCTCTTCCGCTTCCCTGATTTTTTCCTGTTTATCAACAGTATCCATAACAGTAGAAGTCTCTTGTGAAATTGAATCGCTTTCTTGCTTTATTTCATCCAAAAGCTTCTCAGCTTCTGACTTTACTTTTTCATTCTGAACAGCAGATCTTGATACAATGGGAACATCACTGTAAGTCATGCTGCTACCCTTTTTCTTAGACCGTCTGCTTTGAGTTTTGGCATTCGCAAACATTTTGGCCACTCGCTCTTCCGCTTCACGCTTCTTTCTGAGTTGTTCATCCTCCTCGGAAGTATCTGGAGCTACGTTGAGCTCTTTATCATTATCCACCATATATTCACCCCTGTCTGTAAAAAAAATTGGCGAAGCTTTCATAAGAATTATACCTCAAAAATACCTATATGTCAATATAATCGCCGGCTGCATCTTTATAGCACATGCAGTCGGCAAAAAATATTTCTACAAGAAAGAAGCTCCCGAAAGCAGCATTACGCAGCTTTTCGGGAGCTTGCTCATATTTGATTGTCAGCCAAGAGAGCGCAGCTTCTTCTGAAGCTCTATCATATGGTTACGGCAGGCAGTTATTTCGCCCGTGTATTTATTGAACCATTCTACGTCCGTTTCGTCAGGTTGCTCCTGAAGCAGAATCGCCTGTACCAGAGCTGACTGCGAACGCGAACGCTTTCTCTCTATCTCCTTTATAGTGCTCATGCAGAGCTTTATTTCTTTTTTCAGACGTCTTTTTTCGCCCATGATAAAACCTCCTCTGCATCAATAGCCTTGCTTATCTACAGAATCTACCAATGCCTGCGCCTCATCGTAGCCCTTGTCAAGATCTTCGAGTATATCATTGATTGCCGTTTCCAGCTCATCAAGCTTTCCCTTCATCTGTTCGGGATACTTTATCAGGCAGGTGCTGACCTCGTTTATGGTCTTTTTTTCCTCATCGAGATCTTCTATAAGAAATACAAAGGCATTTGCGCCGCTTAAATCGCTTACTATACGCATATACCTAAGTTCCAGGTCACCCTCAGCATTTTTGTATGATTCTATGTCGGTAATCACATCCTGGAGACCTGTACGATACTGCTTTTTATATGTTTCCTGAACACGTTTGACTTCGTCCATGTAAAGAGCTATGAACACGAGCAGCGCCACAAATGTGATAAGGAACAGAACGATCGCACTAATCATTCTCCTTTTCATCAGTTTCTCTTGATTCACTCGTATTCACCTCGTTTTCGGGACTGTATCCGATCTCTTCAAGCCTACGCTTCTCCTTTTCAATGGCCTCTCGCATTGCTGCCTCATGTTTCTCCTCAGGAGTGATCTTTTCCTTGGCAGCAGCTTCTTTTCCTATTTTCACTACTGTCTTTGCCTCATAAAAAGATATGCAAGTCATTGTTATGACTACCAGCAGCAGAAGAAGCTTTCTTGCATTTACAAATGAGTTCAGCCATATAAAGAATCTTGCCTTGCTCTTGTATTTTCCGACTATATTTTCTGGCTTTACAGAAACTCTGTCATCAACCGGATTTGCGTCACCTCTTGTAATAAAACTTCCGTCATCGTTCTTTCCAACTATTCGGTGAGTCACAAGAAGTCCGCGTATATCACTCTGTTCAGAATAGAACGAGATTATATCTCCCTCAGCCAGAGTGCTTACATCGGTCTTTTCAACGATGATGTACTCACCTGTATATATGGAAGGCTCCATACTTCCTGTTACTACCCTAAGTATGCTCTTGCCGAACACATTCACAGCCTTGCCTCTTGCCGAACATACCATTACGTATATAACAAAAACAAGAGCTAGTACAGTAATAACAGCAACTATTATATTGGATATCTTGTTGGAGTTGTCCTCTTCTCTCTCCTCAGTTTCACTCTCCATAGCCTCAAGGCTCTCAGCGCTTTCACGTATGCTCTTTTCAAGCTCTGCCTTTTCCTTTTTACGGGTCTCAATAGCTCGGCTTATTCTTTCAAATACATTTACGTGATACGCCTTGTAGAGTCGCTTCATTTCCTTGTCTATAGCAAGTTGCTCCTCGGGAGTTCTAACAGGCGGAGTATACTGCGGCTTAGGCTTGTTCTTGTCAGCCTTGCGCTTTTTCAGTTTGAACTTAACATCACCTATAAAGCGCCTTAACCTGTAACTTGTAGCCTGTCCGTACTTCCTGTAGTAGACCTCCATATCCTTTCTTTCCTGCTTTTCGCGCTCCTTTTCGTCCAGCTTTGCCTGTTTTACAGCAAGAAGCTGTCTATAGCGCGGATTATCGGTATCCTTAGGTATGATACCAAATACCACCGCAAGCAGGTGCCTTATCAATCTGATAAGCACATATATCGGATTCCACGAATATTCGCGGTATATCTCCCTGAAAGGTTTGCTCTCGAAACGCTGTCTTTCAGCCTTAAGCCGCTGAGCACGTTCCGTTTCTGCACGTTCCTTTTCGCGCCGCTGCTGCTCAAGCTTCTTTCTTGCTGCAACAGCTCTAGGATCCTCAAAGACTTCGCTGTTCTCATCAGCTTCAAGCTCTGCCTTGACTTCCTCGATTTCTTCTTCTGTGACTTCTTCATAAGCTTGCTTTTCAAGCTCTTTCTCATCAGGCTCATTATGAAGAGTTTCCTCGTCGAGTCCCTCTGCTTCTCCAAGCTCGTTTCGTGCAAGCTCTTTATTACGGCGTATCTCTTCACGCTCGGCAGCAAGTCTTTCCTCTTCTTCGCGTTTCAGACGAGCTTCCTCTTCGCGCTTGCGTATTTCTTCAAGCCGTGCAAGACGCTCTGCCTCGAGGCGCTGACGTTCGCGCTCTTCCGCTTCCTGTTCAGCACGCTTCTGCTCCAGCATTTCCTGAACGCGGCGTTCTTCTTCTTCCTTGGCTATGCGGATACGCTCCAGCTCTGCCTGTCTTGCTTCCTCGATACGCTTCATTTCGGCAAGTCTTGCTTCTTCTTCCTGACGCCGTTTTTCCTCTTCAGCACGTTCGCTCTCAAGCTTGGCGAGATATTCATTCTCCAGTTTGATTACAGTCTCGAGCTCCTTGAACATCTCAGTGAGGTTCTCCGGAAGTCCCTTTTCCATTCTGAAGTCGCCGTCAGCAGCGATATATCCTGCCGTTGTCTCGGAGGAAACGCTGTAATCCGCAGCAAGGGTCTTGTCGAATTTTTTCAGGAACTTCGGCGCTAAAGGCTTACCAGTCTGTGACTTGAGCTGTTTCATCTTATCCAGGCTGTCCACGTTATTGTACGAACGGAAGAGCAGCAGATTAAGTATTATCAGCTTGTAGAAGTCATTGACATAGTCTTCCTGAGGCTGCATCGCCGTGTTTTCTACGTTAATCTCATATCCAACCTTGTCGTAGCTCTCAATGTACTGCCAAAGTGTCAGGCAGGCTTTGAGGTCTACATTCTTCATAATGGCGTTGGTTCGCATTACAGGCGGTCGTATATATGTATTTCCGAGAGTTCTGCAAAGAACCGATCCTTTGTAGCCCTCGATAGCTGTTTTCAGCTTTTCTACTCTCTGCCACACGGTAAAACCATTGGCGTCTGTAGATTCAAGATTGTCAATAGTTTCTATCTTTACGTCTATCTTCATTTTTCCGCCAGAGCCGTCATCAATGACCGTATCGTAGCCGAGAGTATAGACCTCCTCGTCCTTCGATACCTGTGCAAGCTTCTCGTAACGTGTATTTATGAAGATATACAATCTGTCGATAAGGGTATTTACGAATTTATTCTCGTAGGTAAACAGACTTTCTTCCTTGTGTATGTTGAGTATCTTTGAAGGGGTTATCTTACCCGTTTTCTTATCAACGCTCTGAATAAGGTCTGTATGCTGTGCAAGGTGCTTGACCGATTCAATAGTGGTCTTTCTCGACAGCGCTATAGGGACTATTTCTTCCACATCCTCGATGGTCTTTCTCGGACTTCGAAGGAAATTATCCACATGAGTTATACCATTCTCTATAGCCTCTACCCACGATACATCTATCGCCTTCTCCATAAGCTTACGGTTGAAGGCAAATGTATTGCGGCTGGTATTCAGCAGGGAATCAAGTGCATTGTATAACTCATCACTGTCGAATACCTCAGTGAGTATCTCAAACTCACTGTACCACTTGCTGTATAAGTCGTTCACTTGTCCTCACCTGCTTTTTCCGAATCAGAACAGCTTCTGCAATCTTTCAAGGTAAGCTATAGATTCGTTCATTTTATTCTTGCCGAATGTCTTGGTCATGTAGGCGCAAAGTTCACGAAGCTCTTCTCTCAGCATGGCGAGATTGAGAGATTCAAATTTACGGAATATCTTTGTAGCGAGTATGTAGTCGATACCGTCCAGCTCGTCGCCGCCGCAGGCTACATATACAGGAACAAAGAGGTTCATCTGCTTGAGGATACGGTTACCGAAGGCTACTCTCAGCTTTTCGATTACCCAGAGGTCAAGCTGCTGTATCTTCTTGAGATTTTCCTGAGATATAGGATATTTGTCGAACGCATCCCTGAACAGCTGGTCAAGATGTTCAAAGCCCAGGTTCATAGGCGGCGTATCCGGTGCGTCAAAGGCAACGCCCTTGGCGTCAAGGTTTATAGGCTGTGCACGGTCATAAACCTTATCGGAAATAGCGAATGTAGAGTCGTCGTTATTCGCAGTACCGATGTACCATATATTCTGAGGGATGCGTATCTTGCCCTTATCAAGGTTCTCAGGGTCGGTGCTCCATACATTAGGAACTATATCAAGTTCCCACTCGTCAGCGTTAGGCATTTCGAGTATGGAGAGCATTTCCGCGAAGTAGTACTCAACACGGGCGATGTTCATCTCATCGAGAAGTATGAGGTTTATATCGTTATTATAGCCTGATGAATAGATTCTCTTGAGCACCTCTGTCTCGTTGAAGTTCTTTGTAAATTCGTTGAAGTAACCGAAAAGCTCAGTTCTGTCACGCCATGACGGCTGTACTGAAGCTATAGTCGTATCTACCTGAAGGAACTTACCAAAGGAGTACGGGAGAGAAGTTTTACCTGTACCTGATATACCTTGAAGGATAATTAGCTTCGTAGAAGCCATACCTGCAATGAACAGGCGTATTACCTTAGGTTCATAGTACAGATGCATTCTTGAACATGCAAAATTTCTGAAATTCTCACATATACCAACAAGGTCTATCTCATTGTCATACTCAGGAGGAGTATAGGTCTTGTAGAAAGCATCAACCTCGATAAGCTTTGAGAAACGGTGTTCAGTAGTCTGGACAACGCCGCTCTCAACCACCTGCGGCTGAGCCTCTCCGCCTTCGCCTTCTGCACCTGCACCCTCACCAGCAAACGATAGTGCAGCCGATCCGGCAGGAAGTCCCATCTGAGCTACCTTCATAGCCATTATTTCGTCCTTTTCCTTTGCCATTTTCATGACCTTGCGCTGGAGCTCAGCGATCTCCTCGAGGAGATCCTCGTTACTGACAATAGAATGTCTGAAACGGATATACTTACGTATACCAAATATAATAAGCATCGCAAGAAGAACATAAATTGCTAATACGACGATTATGGCCAGAATGGAGAGCACCCAGCTGAGAGCTCCGTAATTCTGAGAATGTTCCTTGAAAATATCTATGTAATTTTTTATGTTGAATATCTGCTTGACACCGCGAGCAAATCCCCTTCCGATGTCAGCATAGCCTTTCAGCATTTCAGAAATAAATGCAAAAAACCATTTTAGAAATTCATTCATAATATTCTCCGCAGGTCTGTGATTTATCACAGACCCTCGCCGAATTAATCGGCTTAGTCGTCAATTTTTTTCGCTGATTCTGAAATTTATTCTGCTGTCTCTTTCGTTATTTCTTCAGCCTTTCCAACCAGATCTCCAGCCTTTTCCTCTATGGCTTCAGCTGTTTCTGCGGCCTTCTCGGCTGCTTCTTTCTTAACTTCTTCAAACTTTTCAAATGCCTCTTTCTTAGCATCTTCAAGGTTTTCTGCTTTCTTTTCTATGGTTTTATCAGCTGTTTCGCCCTTGCTTGCGAGATATTCCTCGATAGCACGGCGCTTTATCTCTTCCTCGTCAAGCTGCTCTGCAGGCTCCGGACGCTTTACTTCTATGAGCGTTACGATAAACTTGTAAAGCTCAAACAGGAAGAATATTGCCATCGGGATGAGTATGCAGATGAAGAATCCTTTTTTGGTACGCAGGAAATTCATGAATTTTCCTACGCCTGCGATCTTCACATCTGTCCACTTAGCAATGATATCACTTGCATATGCAGGAAGAGTATCATCTGCTGGGTTATTGTCGCCTCGTGTGATGAAGCTTCTTGCCCCCTCATCTGCGTTAACACTTACAATTCTATGAGTATTCTTTACTCTTCTGCCGTCAATTACGGTCCAGAAGGTGATTACATCGCCCTCCTTAAGAGTATTGAGGTCGTCTATCTCCTTACAGATTATAAGGTCATTCTTGCTGAATGTCGGTTTCATTGAGTCCGATTCAACAGTCATCGGAATGAATCCGAAAAGATTTGCCACGCCGTTGTTCCTGCCTGATGAAAAAACTATGATCGTAATAAGCAGTGCAAATATAAGAACTATCCATGCGATCACGTTTGCTCCTATTCTAAGTACCTTTTTCATTGCGATTTTCTCCTTTTATGCTGAATATTAAGTAGATTCAGTAATTTTGAAGTTCATTCCGAGCTTCATTGTTCCACCTATTATGTCATCAAGGCAATCCGGATCATTTCCTTCAAGCCATATTACGACGGTGTATTTATCTTTGTCTTTTGCCTTAAAGCCCTCAGAAGTAGTCCTCATGACTAAACTCGATGAAAGAAACTCGCTGTCACAGTCGCTTTCCTTGCCGCCTCCGTTTGATTTGGTCTTGCCGTAAACGGTCTTTTCACCGTTCTTATAGACCGCCACCCTGATGGCTTCGTCAACACTCTTGGTAACGTTCTCTATGACCATTTCTCCCGTATAGGAAAGTGTATCGTCTCCTGCATTAATAAGATAAAAGGTATAGGCTATGTAATTATCACCGTTATGGCTGCCATTTATCTTATCGACATTATCAGGGAGATCGTTTCCACTTATATTCGTCATATCATAAACGATATTGGCATTCAGCACTGCGATAGATCTGTCATAGTCAGGAGTTTCCGAAAGTGAAAGTCCCTGACTGACCATGTCGTACTTGTTTATCTTTACGGTAAAGCTTCCGAACTTGTCATAGAAATAGGATATAGCATAAGCTACCGCTACGATAAGTATCAGGATTATCATAAGAAGTCCAAGTATCCTCATAAGAACGACATGGCGTTTGACTTCTTTTGCGGTTCTTCTGAGTTCAAGGACATCAGTTAATTTCTCATCCACAGTGAACTCTCCAATCCATATTTATTATTTCGGAGCAGTTGCGCCGAAACTCTTTTATTTGTTAGCTACCAGCTTTTTGTTTGATATACTTTTCTGTCATATACTTTCCTGACAGATTTCCCGCGCAATAAGAACACTCAAATGAATACAGCATCTCTGCCTGATGGCTGTTGAAAACGCCGTCTGCAACAGGCTCAGAGCCGATATCATTAACGAATGAGATTATTGATTTTACTGCATTGTCGGAGCGCTCTCCCCTACCTATGTAATTCGAAACCTCAGGGCTTAACATAACAAAATCCACAGGATAGTCTGAAAGTCTCATCATAGGGCAGGATATTCCGCCGAAATTCGTGAGCATAAAATGGAAACCCAGATTTCGCATAGACTGTATTGTTACCGGAATCTGTTCATCATTTTCCATAAGCAGCTTCTCCGAAAGTTCAAAGCAAATTCTGCTTGTAGGGACCTGATAGCGCGCTGCATAGTCGGAAGCAAACTTAATAGTACGCTTCTCTCGCAGCAATCTCACAGGCAGATATACCGACATCCAATTGAAGTTTACCTCACGTTCGTAAAACGTAGTATTCGCTTCAAGAGCCTGTATTAGCTCCAGCCGGAAAAGCTGATCCGCCTGATTGGTCATTTCTGCCACATCACGGTAGATATCAGGGGTAAGGACGCCTAAATTCGGGGAATTAAGCATGGTCTTTGTCTGATAGAAAGCCGTATGACCGCTTGAAATTTCCCTTATGGAACGATAATTCAGTTCAACAGCGCGTAAACCGTCAACTGTTGCCTGCTTGTTTTTTTCTGCCACAGCTCCCGCCCCCTTTTCGAATATTTTACTTTTATTTGCTTTATTATACCATATTTACAGTGCAATGTCAATGAAATAACTATTAATTCTAACAAAAAAGCAGTATTTTTTTACAAAAAGTAGACAACAACACGTAAACTACTTTCGGTATGGTAATTTTATGAGAAATGCACTCTATTTTTTTATTATACGCTTCGTGATACAACTATTTTTTATTCTAGAACTGTACCATGCATTAAAATTAAAAATAACCCGCCGGGCCAAGGCCCGACGGGTTGAGGTATAGAATATGAGCAAGCTGTCAATTTAAGATTTCCGGTTCCTGATCTCTGCACCGTCGGCGGCAACCCGACGGTGCATCAAACCGGAGGTTTTTGAGCTTTTGATCTTTACAATGAACTCTCTACTACGGCTGTATCGATTTCATTGAAGCGGTTAGGTGCTCTCAAACCATAATAATGGAGGAATTTATGAGAAAGAAGGGATTTTCTTTAATTTTGGCGTTATACCTTTTGTTTACAATTATATTATATACCATTTCACTGCTTCTGTCAATAATTGTGCAGAATATTCACATTCTATCAAATACTTTCAGCACATTGCATATATTAAGTTGCTTCTCTTTAATCGTAAAGCCAATAAATGTATACGCATTGTAATACACATATATTATTCGACAACCAAAATAGAAGTATTAACTCTCGTACTATTTTATATTAACGCTGGTAATTGCGAATGTAAGATTTTTGTATGTATATGACAAGAGCCGAGACTTGATTATCTCGGCTCTTAAAGAGTGCTTTACATTATGCGGCATACTCACTTAATGTTAGCATATCAGGATTGATTTTAGCATTGGTATATACTATCCAGTCATGTGCTGCAGAATTAGGAGTAACTGAATCTAATATAGTTCCATTGGTAGTCGTTTTTAGCAGATCAACTTCCAATACAAAACGATAGTTAGCGTAATCTTTAAATCCTGTTCCTGTTATTACAGCAAAATCAATATCAGCAGAAATTCTTTGGTTATCCTTACTTGTAAACGCAGACTGGTCAATATCAGCGATATATACTAGCTGATTACCAACTTTTTCCATCTTTGCACCATTAGCATATGTTGAAGTAACGCCCGAATTTACCTTTATAAAAACAGAATTAGAATCTGCCAAATCAATATAGTTTGATATATCATTTACTTCTGTGTATTCGACTTCTCCGTTATCATCTGTTTTCTTGTAAAGCTTAAGTGTATACTTTATCTTTTCTGCATCTAAAAAATCAGACCTTTTTATATTTGTTGCGTTATATGTTGCAGTTGCTTTAACAGGAAGACGGGTTTGAGTATCATCTATAAAGTTCCTTGGATTGATACCTTGCTGACTGTAGTTGAAGCTCGGTTCACCGACCTTGTCATACTCATCCAATATTTCTGATTTTGTATTGAAAACCAAACCCGATTTATCGGACTCTTTGATATAGAAATATCTGTTGCTTGGTGTAGTCGGGGATTGAGTCATATTTGTAAAGCGAAGTTTGTCAGTGCTATATGATAAGTTTGATTTTCCGGATACATTCACACCTATTTCATTCTGAGAACCGTCTTGCACTGGGAATTCAGCATTATACTGCCATGCTTCTGCAAATTCAATCTGCGTTGTAGCTGAAATAAATGCATTTCCATTTTGACTCAAATAATTCTTTATGTCAAATGGTTTCAGTTGAATAAATGAACCTGTTATATCCGTTTGACTAATTCCAGTTTCAGAGTAAGTGTTATTGTTTCCGTTAAGAGTGAAATTAGTTGTAGCAGTAGGGATACCTAATATCTCCTTTCGCTCCCCGGAATCATCTTTTGCTGTAAGATTAATAATAAACGCCTGATAAAGGTGTATATCTGGATTTGAAAGATGTCCTAGCATATAGTTTTGTTCACTGGAAGTTCCGGTCAATTGAATAAGTGAGCTCAACGTTACATCAAGCCTGTGATTTGCCGAATTAATTTCTCTTGACGTTGTTCCGGTATTTTGAACACTAATCGTCACTGTCTGCTTATACAAGTTGCCCATAATAAGATTTGTGACATTTCCTTCCTCAACATTAGAACGACGAAGAGTAGGTTTATCTGTACCACCGGAGGTTGTAGCAGGAGTACGGATTGAGTAATTGTATACGCTGTTTCCGTCAGCACGAACGGCAAGATAATAATTTTCTACAAGAAGCTTACTGTCATCATTGTCGCCGCTTCCATCATTTTTGAGGTAGGAAACTACCAATTTAGCTGTTCCACCTGATGATACTTTTTTATACATCGTATTATCAGATGCAATGACATCAGCCTCGGCTGAATTGGTCGTTACAGCATATATTTTTTCATTCTCAGGAGCAGTTGTGTCTGCTGTTATGGTAAAACCTTGCGCCAGCAGCATAGAATTAAGCGTTGCAGCTTCAAAAGGATTACCCGTTCCATCTGCTTTTGTTTTAAAACCAGCAAAACTAATGGTATCGTTTTCACCATCGGTATCATTATTCGGACGAAGACCAGATAATGTAGCATAATAGCACTGGTCAGCTTTATTCGGATCACACAAAACTATTTGTGTACCAGCACCGAGCTTTGCCTCAACATTATCCGTCTGATATTTAAGCAGTACGGTTTTTGCACTGTTCCAGTTAAGTCCTGCTCCGCTTTCCAGAATACTTTGAAGCTCCGTCTGAGTGTACGTGAAGTGCAGATAAGCTGTATACCATGAATTCAAGCCCTCAGCAAGAGTATTTCCATAATTTGTGAAATTCGTAGTTTTATTATCTGTTCCTGACTGAGATGCTGAATAGAACTCAAACATAAGCATTTTCTTTGTAAGAACAGGTATGTAAAGATGATATGCTACCTCCTTTATGTTTGAATCGGAAGTGGGTTTGAAAAACTGTACATCCATAAGCGAGAATTGGTAATCACCCTGGTTAGAGTCAGCGTGTGTATTCTTCATATAATATTCAAATTCAGTGTTACTATTTACATTTGAATGTTCAACATACAAACCTGCTGTTTTGCCAGTTGCACCAATAACATACTTACTTCCGTTATATGTACAAGGATACACATTAACCTGATAATTTGTTGTTTTGTTAACTTCTTGTCCTGTTCTTCCCACAACAACATTATATTGATTTGTTGTGTTCGTTACCATTTGAATATAGTTGTTGATAAACGCAGTTGAAGCAGCTCTCGCTTCAGAGTTGATAACCAACACAGTAAAATCCTCTACTCCGTCAGGCAAAGAACCCATTTCAGTTTTGTACGTTGATATCTTGTTGGGTTCACCGCTTACTGATGCACTTTGCAATGCTCGCTGAATGAATTGCTTTGTAGTTGACGAAGTTTTTGAATAGTTACTGTCTGTATCATTTACAATAGCATCGATCACAGGTGTGTTTTTCACTCCTGTGTTTCCCTTGTCATAAAGTGCAGCACCGTCACCGGTCAAGAAAGTATCCTCTCCCATTACACTTACCGGGCTGACATTGACATTCGGGAAGAAATCGTCCAATCCGCCTTCGCCGACATTTGTATAACTGTTCGGAAGCACACTTAACGTTGACATTTCCGTTCCCTTAGCATTGCCTGAAGCCACATCATTATAGTCGGCGTAGACAATGAATGAAGAAGTATATATAGAATTGAAGTCATCTGCTGCGGGATTATTTTCCGAATGTACTGCGGTCAGGTTTACAATTTTTGTGTTTCCGTTTCCTATGAAATTTCCGCACTTCATACCGCTTACAGGATTATGCACCACTTCATCTTCATCCGTATAAGTATAGGCTTTTTGAGTGTTGGTAGCAGAACCATTTGACCACTTATGTGTCTGGAAATCGCAATCCTTGACCTCGATGTTGTAGCCGTAAAGTGTTCCGGTGTTCATCTGACCGACAATACCGCCGCAAGGGGTGTTATTTGCCGTAGTAGCACCAGTTCCAACATCAATCACGCACTTCTCAACTTTGCAGTTTTGGATATAACGATTTTCATTATTGCTTCCAATAAGTCCACCGGCTGCAATACGAGTCTTTAAACGACCGTTATCAGTATCAAAAGCGGTATCTGCATTAGCTGTATTAGCACTGAAAATATTATAGCCATAAATGTATACGCCATCTATATCTGTTTTATATGTAACATAATTGGTATTCCCGGCAGAAATGCTTTTATATTGTGGATGTATTGTGGTGTTGGTATCTCTTGTATCACCATATACACCTCCGGCATAATATAATCCCATTATTGTATATTGAGGCTTATTATTATCAAGCTTACCAATAACAGTACAGCCGACAATTCTTGCGCCTGTATTAGACGAACCACTATTTCTGTTTGCATCTTCGCCCATGATACCGCCTGCATATTTGCCATAAATGTCAATATTTTTAACTGTACAGTTTTGAATCAGACAGCCATTTACTTTAGATGAACCTCCTCCAATGATACCACCACTCGAACCTGAAGGATTATTTTTATTTCCAATATAGTTTGTCTCTGCATTACCTCCTTCAATAGTGACATTTCTTAATATCAAATGTCCTCTGGCATTATCACCATTATCGGACGGGAGGGTATTAGAGTTCTTAGCAAACCAAACAGAGCCCAAAATACCGGCAGTATAGTTATGCTTTGTGTCTCCTGAAAACTTATTGTTGATAATTGTGTTTTTCATAACACTGGTAAAGCTATCTTTTCCCGAAGTGTCAAGTCCAGTATTGATATGGATACCTGTATTTAAGCGATTTGTATCATATGAGCCAACAAATCCTGCAACACGACCAGATCCCTCAATTTTAAACCCATCAGCATTACAGTTATTGATATATATCATTACACCATGATCTGCTTTATTGTCCGGACCATTAGTAAACGCTACAAATCCACCTGCATATGCATAACTGTTGATATGCAAACTCTTAAACATTATATTTGAGAAATTATATACAGTGGAATCATAAAATATTACAGTTGGCACAAATCCAGCTGTATTCATAAATTTTCCATTTCGGTTACCCTGAGGATCCGCATTTTCATCAACGCCATTAGCATTAACATGGTGTGCAGATAAATATCCCTGCAAAGTGAAATTGGTGATTTGATATTTGCTTTCACTTTCATATTTACTATTAAATCCAGTCGAACTACTCTGCATCAAATTATTAAACATACCTATCCCTACCCTATACTCAGCACCTATATTACTTCCATAATACGGGTCTAGATCTTGTTGATTAAGATAATAATCCGTGTTTACATCAATAATAGTCGGATTAGCTGACGTACCAGAGCCTTTCCCATTAAACCCATAGATCTTCATATTATCATCAAGAATATTGCTACCCAAGAATCCAATACCACGGAAACTATCGGGAAGGTAATAGGTCGTTCCGCCAACGAGATTTACATAGAAGGTTCGCTGCGTAAGCGTTCTTGCAGGATAGTTTATTGTTGTTCCTGATGTATAAGCGCCTGTATACTTATGGATAATGTAAGGAACGGCTGTTTTACTGTTGATCGTATCATTTATAGAAAGGTTATAATCATCTCCTTTGTTATCCTCACCTATATCATCATATTTTGCCCAGTGTGTTGCCTTGTAATTCGATGTATTACTATTTCCTGAATAATTTCGTGTTGCAGAGCCACAGTAGGAGATATTATAGGCATAGTCACCATTCTCAGAACTTGCACAACCTGAACCCGACTGTGCTATGATCGACATGATATACAGAGCCTGACTGTTCGGAACAGTTATGGTATTATAGCTTGTTTCTCCAGTCTCCTTTGTGAATTTCAATACACTATCAGCGTTATCCTGAAAGTTCATACTTGTATCAATATCAGGTATAGAGTAGTTCTTGCGAGTGTTGTGCATTGTGACTTCAACAGCACCTGTACGAGCCTCGCCGTCACAATATGTTGCACCGTCCTCGCTGAAAGCGTAATGTGCAGTTTCTATAGTTTTTTCGTTTTCGGTTCCTTCATTTTCTTTTACCGTTGTTGATTCACGGATAGCATAACCGTTGATAACACGGCCTACAAAGGGATTGACGTGAATGTGAATAAGGTCGTCTTCATCGGTAAGATTTTCAATCTCCTTTGTTGTATGATGAACTGTAGTCACTTCACCTGTTGATGGATCAGTAACTTCTTCATCGTATTCCTTATTGACGGTAACCTTTTGAACTGTTCCGCTATTATCCACTCTTTTTACAACAAAATTTTTCAGAGAGTCATTATCAACATTTCTGAATATCAAACCGCCATTGACTACACAACCAACGTAACCGCCAACTGTAGCTTTGTAATCATTGTCATTTCTTACTTTAAAAACATCAGTGAAATTAACACTAACATTGTCTATGATGTTATCTCCGCCCATTATCTTGTTGATAACAGCACCATAGTTTGAGAACTCTTCATTGTATGCATAAGCCTTATTTCCGTTGACCCTATAGTTGTATGGATCAGTTGAATATGGTGTTACTTCAATTGTAAGGTTTTTGACAACACAACCATTGCTCATAGTTATAAGACCATGAGTATTCTCGTAATTAGATGTCTCTGAAGATTTTGGAATACTCATTGATATTTTAACACTACCATCAGAGCTTCCGCCGACAATAACGCCGCGGAATGCATATTTACCTGTTGTATCAGATGCAGGAGAAGCACCCAAACCAGCATATGTTCCTTCAATAGTAATTGGTTCCTTAATAATGTAATAAGCACTTGCCAAATACAGACTAACCTGTTCTTTGCTCCAAGTGTAAGTTGTATCACCTTCTGTGTAGGTATAAGTGTCACCTATTAATTTGAACTCTGCACAAGATGAACCTGGAGTATCACACCAATGCGTTGTTATTAGAGTTGTCAAATCTGAATCGTTGTTACAATTTACCTTTGGCAATCTTAATGTGGAAAAATATCCACTTTTATTAATTGATGTTGCAAGCGTCACAAACTGAGATCCTTTTGTAATATCATAAGGATGATTATATGTTCCACAACCGACTGAAAGTCCCTCTGTGTAAACATTGACCTTGAGTTCACGAGTTGAATATTTCGATACCGCATAATCGTCATTAGAAGGATCAGAGCTCTTTCTGATCGCTGTTGATTCTTTCACATAAGGTAAAAATCCACTATTAAAAGGATATACTTCGGTTCTTAATGAAGGAGCACTTGCTGGATCAACAAAGTTAGTTTGTGTTGATTCACGGAAATATCTCTGCTGCTTGTCTTCATACTCCTTGGATGTTCTTATTTCCATTCCGTATGTAACATTGGCATTATGTGTTCCGCTTGACCAGTCTAAATCCTCAGCAAAATCATATGTACCTGTTGAATTGTTATCAACAGCAAACTTGTTTAAAAATGTCGCACTGCTGAAAATAGACTTCGTTGTTCCGTACAGTGCAGACCAATCAACAGGTGAACCTGCTGTTGTACGAGAATCAAGCTTCATTCTTGAGAAAGAGATCTGAATACCATTACCTGATACATCACCAATAAGGCTGCTTGCCACAGTAGCCCCTGCTGTATATTTTGTTTCAGTTGAAGATTTATCAGTATTACTAAAATCTTTGCCTCCGCCTGTACGCACACCGCTAAGTGTCAGCTTTGAGTTACTCATCATCTTATTGATAAGCAGATATTTAGAAGTATCACTAATTGTTAAACCTTCAAAAACTATCTCTTTACTGTTACTTGTGGTCAGTGTTCCGCTGAGAGTACCATTTATGAGAGCACCTGAGTAGATTACCAATGAATCTCCTGATCCCGTTGAGCCTACGCCTATGTTTCCCTTAAAGTGAATGTTTCCGCTTGTTGTTAATGTAGAAGAAACATTGCGGAATACACCGCTGTGCATAAGATAATGCTGCGATGCACCACGAGTAGTACGAACACCGCTGTCAGAATCTCCTGTACCTCCCTCACTTGCTTCGATATTATTATTATAAAACTGGAAAGTTGCATCGCCTATAGTAACAGCAGAGCCAACATCTATCGGATAGTAGGAGATGTGTTCCAAATTAAAAGTTCCAGTAATAGCATTCGACCCAAAGCTATCTGTAAAATTGGAATTGATATTGCCCGCTGCATACTTGTTCAAGCTCCAAAGCAAAAGCTTTTCACCGTCAGATTTAGTCGCTTTTGCACATATGCCTGTCAGATTATAATAATAGCGCGACTTGTTGTTTGAAAGATTTCCCTTGTTATACTTGTTCTGATAGGTGTTGCAGTTTGTACCGTCCATTATCAGATCGACGTCGGTAGTTATAGAAATAATACCGTTCTTGCCGTTGGAAAGAATATCCGAACCGCTTACTGCAACAAGCTCGTCATAGGTCGTTGTATTAGGAACAGTTATACCTGTAGAAGCAAGATAATAGCTATCTGTGTGAGTTAATTCAAGATACAAACCATTACTGCCAGAAAATCCGTCATGAACGATCAGTCCCAGTGAATTTGTGACATTTGAAATAGTCATTCCACTAATTTTGATACCTTTTTCTGGAACAGTCCAATGACCTGTTGCCTGCTGAACAAGTCCTGCTGCATACTTCACAGTAGTAGAAGTAGAAAGTGTATTGGTTCCCGACACAATAACACCATTATTTGCTGTGAAACTAACATTGATTCCCAACCACTTCATTCCTAAAAAGCCACCAGAATGACTTTTATCACCACTTGCACAGTTGGTGATTGCAGTTCCGCTGACAGTTACGCCTGTCAAGCTCATGGAACCGCCTGAAATATCAGAAATAAAACCAACACATGACACATTTTTTGTATCACCAGAAGCGGTTGCGCCAGAAGCATTGATTATTGCTGCAACTGTAAGCGAGCTTGCATTAATCTGTTTGTCAGTATTATTAATATTACCAATAGCACCGCCGATCGGGATACTGTTGATATCACCAGTTGGAGTTATCGTGGGACTTGCTATACCGCCGCTAATAGTGGTATTTCCGCCTGATACATCAGCCACCATACCGCCTACAACGTGACTTGATCCACTGATTTTTTTAAAATTGATAGTTTCCTGTGCGGTTACACTTGACAGTGTGATGCCTTTCTTTGCAACTGCAACGGCACCACCGACATAAGTTTCATCAATAGTAGCATTGACATTTATCGTTCCGCCAATAGTAACACTGCTGATCGTTGCAGGTGTGACTGTAGTAACTGCTTCATTGCCTGTTCCTGTTGTAGTTGATACTTCCCCTGTTCTTGCGATCAGACCATTGTAACGATGTGCAACGATAGCACCTCTTCCAACAGGATTGCTGCCGGAGTAAACACCATATCTCTCACCGATAGCAAGATTTACTGTACCGCCGCTGATCGTTTTAGTGTACGATCCGATCTCATTAATATTATCCTTGTAATCATCACGCATAAGGCCAATATTTCCGCTGCCGGACAAATTAATCGTTCCAGAAAACGACAGATTTGTTCCTAATAAAGCGGACTTTGTGTTTGTACTGTCAGCAAAATTCAATGCACCCTTATTACCAGAATTAAGCTGCATATTGATTGCTGTTTTTGTGTAATCAGCAGCACTTGATATAGTGGTAACAGGAGCCTTTACCGTAACAGTATGAGCAGAAGGATCAAACGTAAGAACATCTGTCTCAATTCCGCTGATTCTGAGAACACTGCCCCACGTTCCTATATCATCTGCCTGAACATCATCATTTGAACGATTAAAAATCCAATTACTATCACCTGAATTGCCGCTGCCCACAGCATAAACAAGGGAATCCTTTCGTATACCAACAAGCTGACCACTATTTTTATACCTTGGATCATTAGTTGCCGAAGTGGCAGGCGCTTTTGTAAGATCGGTTGTCCCGCTCAAACGAAGTACACCATCAGTCAGAACACCTACAATACCGCCGCCTTTAAAGGGAGTTCCGTTTGCCGCAGTTCCGGCCACTACACCTGTCTCGACCGTAACTGTTCCTACATCGAGCATACTGCCCTTGTCTCCGGCATTTCCGACAACGCCGCCGAAAGCAGTTGCTTCATCATAGCCTGCTGACGATTTATGTGTAAGAGAAGATATGCTGATATATGCAGGCTGATTTCCTACGATCTGTCCGCAAGTACCACCGTAATATCCGCCGCTTTCTCCAAATGAAGCTGATGTATTCACAGTAACTGTATTGACTTCAAATTTTTTCGTTAATGCATTTGTTTGATATGTTCCTGCGATACCTCCGAAATCCGTAACCGTATCACCGTTTACTGTAATTTCGTTAGCTCCTGATTCCGAACCATCAACGGAAAAATCTGCTGTTCCGCTAAGTACGCCAACAAGACCGCCTGCAGTTACAGCACTAACGGTGCAGTTAATATCATAATTTCTCAAATCAATGTTCACATTTTGTGGAAAGTTGTTTTCTACATAATTTGAATAAAAACCATATATTCCTCCTGCACCTGTAGTGCCGATAACAGAACCTCTGATTGCAGTTTCTGCACCGGAGGAAAAAATGATTCTTCCGCCATTATTATAGCCAACAATACCGCCTGCATAACCATTTCCCGCAGATATACTTCTATTGCTATCCGGAGTATATGTGCTGTTAAGCTGTAATGTTGCACTTTCATTCATTCTGCCAACAAGACCGCCTGCATTGCCTCCGCTTGAAGTAACAAGGCAGCCGTTATTTGAACCTGAAAGTGTCAGATTGATCTGAGAGCCGGCATACATAGTCTGACATATCAAACCAACATCTCCGATTGATTCAACATCAGAACGTTTTCCTGTTCCTGAATCATATGCACTGTTGTCAAATTCTATTGTTACATTAGCATCAGCTTGAATATCACCAATCAAACCTGATGTGTTACAGACAAGTATATTCGTCTGTCCATCACCGGCATCTTCCGTCTGAACTGCTGATTTTATTTTCCACGTTGCTTTATTGTTGTCACCTGCTGTAACATGATTAGCAAATAGAGGAGAAATGTCAGAGTTCTCCTTACGACGTAATTCAATCTGGATAGGTTCTGTTTTATGATCATCATCAGAATAGTTTATTATAGCTGAATCAGTAACATAATCAAAAATCGGTTTATCTGTCTCAAACCACCATGAACTTCCATATGTCTGATTGATGTAGATTTTTCCGTTAAAAGGATTATCTTCCGTGCCAAGTGGAACATAGCCGCTCGGAAATGTATTTGTTGCAACCGAATTCAAATTTAACGTTATAATATCTTCGCTGTATTCATATGAATTAGCACTGTAAAAATTTGAATAAGTAACAAAATCATTAAGATCACTATAAGACAATTCAGCTCTGCGCGGTGGATCTATAGCATGAGCAACCAACATAGAGACTTTTATTAAAATAGGTGAAAATTCGCTCAAAGGCATAGAAGTGAAGAGCATAATCATTGCCACCATAAAAGCAACAATGCTCTTTTTCCCCTTATCTACTCTATGTTTTTGCATTTTGGGGAATAGTATTCTTTTCATATTTCCACCACCTTATTCTGCAACAAAGTAATAATCTACATATTGGGAGATATTACTGCCGTAATTATCTCCGCTCTTCTTATAAAGCTGAAATTCATACCTTACGGTTTCGTCCGAGTCGACTCCCAGCTTTATGTATTTCCATGTTCCCGATGTGGGAGCAATTGTCCCGTATTGTGTATAATTAGTCCACGAATCAACATTTGTTACTGATGTCTGTATATCAGCAGCATAATTTACAAATGCAAATTCATTAGGTGTTACTTTACTCTCATCCCAAGCAAAATAGAATGATCCTTTTCCGACTCCTGAGATGATATAATTATAAGAATCATAATCTGTACTATTATAGTTATCGTCTTCTATATATCCGGTCCAGTTTGATCCACCTTGAGCATTTTTACAAGTTCCGATGCAGCCTGATATGTTCTCAACTTCTCCACCCGACACAGATACCGGTGTCGCGGTTACCATTATCCAAAATTTCGGAACAATATTTTCAAGTTCGCTTTTATCAAACATCAAACTGAATGTATCGGTAGAAGCCTCCGATTTGTTCAGCGTATATTTGCCTGTTGTAGGAAGAGTTATTATTAATTGGCTACTTGAAAAATAAGTATAATTAACATCACTTGAATACTTTATGCCAAATGTCAAAGAACCTATATCTGATGCTGTTGGTGTTTTGTATTTTCCTAACAGAGAAGGATCAACTCCATTTTCAATATCTGCACTTGTGTATTTTTCATTCAAAAGCAACTTTGCTGTAATTGAATAGTTTATATCATTCGCTGTATACCACGTAGCTTTATCCCCCTGAGAGTAATTACAAACTACCATGTTATATTCAGGATTTGCTGCCAAAGGTTCCCCATTGTTATTAGTAAATTCACTGTAATCGCGATATTCAATCGAGGTTTGCGGATTGTCACCGCTTTTCATGTAATTGGATGAGAAAAGTATACCCGCACCTGCACGAGTTGAAGCAACTCGCTTAAGTGACGTTATACCAGTATATGTAGCATAACCGATAAAAGCAGAAAAGGCTACAGCTATAATAATAAGCCAAACAGTTATCCATGTTATGCTGAATTTTTTCATTATTTTTTTCATGGAAAACTCCCTTTCATTAAATACTTAATAATAATCCTTTTTATCAGCTACGAGCTTTTGCTGTAATATAAATCATGTCAGTTTCTTTATTATTCTGAACAATATCTAGATTTTCTTCACGCTCTGTATCGCTTATAGAAGTTGGCATGATCCAACTTATACGCAGTACATAAGAATGAGTAAAGCCACCGTCCTGCTTTTGTATTGAGTGGACTACGATACCTCGTTTTATCCAGTAAGCTGGATTTGCATACTGTTGTAAATTGTCTCCGTTTTCACCAGTATCATAGCTTCGTGACTTAAGAGAATCGTTTACTACTACTCTATTGCCAACTGTGGTTGCATTTGCATAAGCCCCATCAAGTGGAAGTGAATAATCATCATATATAGCTTCGCCATTTCCATCAGTTTCAGCATCTCCGTTGTCATCTGTTCTTATTCGTGCTAAGCGATACCTCTGACTATTTTCTGCATTATTATCCTTTGGCATATACAGAATATCACCATTATCATCAGCTACAGCGCTGTATATATCATATTTAAATGCTATGTTTGTTGTGTGAGCAAGCTGAAGATCATAAGATGAAAGCGACTTTCCTTTAACACTGAAAACAAAGTCCTTATAATAATATGTAACATTATTTTTTATATAGCTAGGATATGAACTGTCTTCTGTATCAATATCAGATAGTTCAAAATTTATTATTGCCTGTTCTTCTCCTGGACTACCTCCCGATTTTATCTCAAGAGTTGCAGGAGAATCAATTTTTGTAGATACAGCAATTTCCTTCTGATATGAAAACCATGCGTAAGTGGGCAGCGAGACAACAAGTAAGAACGTCATAATGAAAGCTGCCAAAAGCTGTATCTTCTGAGTTTTATCCAATGATTTTATTTTGTCTTTTAAGTGATTTTTCTCTTCTTTATTAACTGACGCTCCATTGTTATCCACGTTTTTCACCTCGTTTCCCAACTTATTTATGCATTAGCTGAAGCTGTTCCTTCAGCATTCATATCAAGTAGAATATATGCTACATTTGTACCTATACTCTGGTCTGCTTCATTATAGTAAGCACTGTAAAGAGCATAGTTGTTATTAATCATACTTACAACTGCTGAATCAGTTGTTAAAGACGTAAACTCACTCCATGTCTTGTTTGGCAATTCTGGATCAAGCAAAAACCACGAAGGACGATTTTTAAATAACTTTATTATATCTGTTCGATCTGCACATAAACTTTTTTTGCCTCTAAGGTTTTTCTTATGTGTATTATCTGTATCATCAAGAACTAGTTCTGACAACGATTCGGGCCATACCCAATAAATGCTTTCTGTTGTTTCCGTAGTATATGTTTCTGACATTACACGCTGAAAATCATTTGTATATATCAATCCGCTGTATTTCTTTGTACTCGTATCATAATTTTTAAATAACAGGATATGACCATTAAGCAAATTCTTTGCAATAACACTATCAGTAGATGAATTATCTCCTATAAGCGCAATTGTTGTTTTGTCCTCATCGCCATCATCGTCATATTCAACGCTATAAGCATAGATATCAAAATTCAATTCTGCATCAACCGAACTGCTCGGAACAAACTTGAATCGCAGCTCACCAGATGAACCCGGTTTTATACCGCCCGCATATCCCTCAGCAGGACCATTGCCAATATTTTTCCCTTTGTCGACAGTGACCTCATTTGTATCAGGATTAGTTACTGCAACATCACTGGTTATTGTCCATGTTAAAACGTCCGCCTGTTTTGAAGCTCCAGATAATAAATAATTTCTGACGTACGTATTGCTCTGTTCCGGATCATCATATATACCGACGACATATGGAGAAGGAACAGGCTGGACTGTAAACAGCGCTCCCTGATTTGCCATCTGCATTCCACCAGATTCAACTTGTTTATTCATGGAAAACCATGCGATTGAGCTGAACACCCATACAATGAAGGCGAGTATCGTAACAGCTCCTATCTTGAACAAAGAAGCACGTCGTCGTTTCTTATCTTCCTCACTGTTGGAATGTTCATTATTATTCTGTTTTTTCAATCGCCTCACCTCCGTATGGCTATTCAGATTTATTTCAAAGCTGCCGATCACTGGAAATGAAAGCTCCACAGCGTATCGGGTAGACTCAGAACAGAGTGATGTCCTGAGCCTACGCCGATACAATGATGGTGAACCTTATACAGATTTTACTGTTTGTGCACAGTCCCTCTGTTAGTTCCCCAAGCATTCCTAAACCGCTTACTGCCGGCAGCAGTAAATACGTATTGTAAAAATCTCACATCTTTTCAATATATATTATAACATAAAACAAATAGATTTGCAAGCATTTTTACTGAAAATTCGCAATTTATCCACAATAAACTATCAGTATTATCCATTATAAAAATAACATATAGGTATCTATTGTGCAGGATGCAACGATTAAACCGCCGACCTATCAGTCGAGTAGCCAAATAGACTTTCGCCACTTACCTCATACAGAACCGTGAGAGAAAACCTCATTTTGCACGGCTATTCATATTCCCATTATGGTTACTAATCGAAAGCCCAATATAAAAAATGCTAAGTACTCTTGAGAGAGGAATGATTCCTGAAATCATAAAACTAGCGATAGTAATCAAGCTTTACCGTTCTTAGCATGTTTATCTGTCATAACCTAGCTTTATATGTGATCTCTGTTCGTCAGACCTAAGATTTGCTTACAGCTTTCTTCAGATTGCATCTAACAACAGACACCATTTCCGTTCTGTTATACACTTACCACTATCCCGGGCACGTCCATGACATTCAACCGTTTGATTGTGCAAATACCGAGCAAACAAAGTAATCCCCTCCCGAATTGGGAGGGGAAACTTCTTTAGGAGGTTAACAACCTATGATGAACTTCTATTATGAATCTCTCATGCCATCGCCTTTTTGAGTTCATTATCATTTTAAGGTTTAAACCGCCCTATATTGGAGGAAGATTTATAGAGAGGGAGTGATTTTTAATTATTATGCGCCTGTATGATTAACCTATAGCCTTATGGTTCAGGAGTTGCAGGTGTAGGAGCAACGTAATTATCAAGAGCTGTGTTCTCTGTGCTGAAGTAGAAGTCGATGTTCCAATCCTGATTAGCTGTAGCATCTTCACAGTAGATTGACTCACCTTCAAGCCATACTCTTGCTACGAAACCTACACGACCGTAGTCATCCTTTGTTGCAGCAGGAATTGTGAATACATTAGTTGCACCAATGTTTGTTTCACCAACGCCTCTTGCGCCATTAATTGTGGTTGCGCCTAATGTTACACCACTATCTCCAGATGCCTTGTAAGAACCTGTTGTATTGATAACCTTACCATTGTGGTATGTCGGGAAATCAATTGCAGATGCAGAATCCATTGCAGCAGATGAACCATTAGCCTTCAAGCCAAAAAGCTTCTGTGTTGATAAAACAGACGAAACAGTGGCTGCATCAGTGCTTGCTCCATAAGAAGCTGATGCAAACGTTACGGCACAAGTATCGCTTTCTTCATCAGCGGAAGCAATCGGAATAATTGCAACTCTAGCCGCCTTGATAAGCTCAGAACCGTTAGAAGGCTGAGGATCCGTAATAGTAACAGTCGCATAAACAGGTGTATCTGCCTGATTAGAAGAACGTATCCACATAGGAATATCAATAAAGTATCCTTCAGAACCAGCAGTATCAATTGTATCAAGACCACCAGTATTTGATCCATATGTCTGAAGATTCAAAGCAACCGAATCACCCTTTGTTGCAGATGTTATAGCCGCATTTGCTTCAACTGCATGACCACCGGCATATACATTTGCAGCAGGCACCTTATAGATACTAAGAGCAGTATCGGTGGAGGAAGGTAAAATCTTTCCTATTTCAGAATAATAATCGCTAACAAGTATTGAACGCTTCCAGCTTATATCTTCCTTGGTAGGTGTATTAACTGATATAGCCTTTTCACCTGCTTGAGTGCCCCAAGCACCGAGTGAGATTTCAAGACCGGATGATGCAGTGGCCTGCATCTGAAGTCCTGTTACCTCAACAACTTTGTTCATCGTGAACCACGCGTAGGTGGATGTTCCCAGCATTGAAGCAGAAACAGCAAGCATCATAGCCGCGGGTAAAAGCTTCTTAGCTGTATTACCTTTTTTCTTATTATTGTTTTTCATCATAAGTCATTTTCCTTTCATAATAAATTTTCCGTGGAAATAGGCTCCGCGGCTGCCTCCTGTTTGTGTCTCTGCGTTATACTTTTTGTTTACAATCATATTATAACTTGTTTTAATGGAAATGTCAATATCACGTCAAAAAGTTCATATTTTCTCAAAATTTTTCAGCATTATATACAAAGAGCAGTACTTCTGATATACTTTTACACCAAGCAAATAATTACATTTTGTATACTTTTTTTCTGATATTTAGAACAGTAAACATAGTTAAATAATCTGTTCAACCACTTTGGTCCTACCTTTCTTTACCAAATCTTAATAATTCATAAATTTTCTCATTTTCTCATTGCAATTTTATTATTAATGTGGTATACTCATATATATAAATAGGGTTTTTATGCCCATTTTTGAGATTTGACCCGTTTTTTTCGGTAAGTAAAGGGGTGTGAATATGCTGCACATAGATGAACAATTTATTGTCGACAACTTTGATGACGCGCTTGCAAACGGTGCTATACGCGCATATTATCAACCCGTTATCAGAACATTGACCGAGAAGATATGCAGTGTCGAAGCTCTGGCGCGTTGGCAGGATCCCGTAATGGGTCTCCTTTCGCCTTTCCTATTTATTAATGTGTTGGAAAAGTATCGCCTCATTCACAAACTCGACCTATATATTCTCGAAAACATATGCGTTACATATAATGAGATGAGAGAAAAGGGGCTTCCGCTCCACCCGTTTTCAATAAATCTCTCCCGTCTTGATTTTGACGAGATAGATATGCTGAAAGCTATTTCCGAGATTCTCAGAAAATATAATGTCCCTTCAAAGGCAATACATATAGAGATAACTGAAAGCGTAATGCTGGATAACACAGCTTATTTCCGACGCATATTCGACAGTTTCCATGACGCAGGCTTCGCGATATTCATGGATGACTTCGGAAGCGGTTATTCTTCTTTAAATGTATTAAAAGACTACAGCTTCGACGTATTAAAAATCGATATGCGTTTTCTCAGCGACATTGGCTCACGTTCGAAGAAAATACTTGCTTCTGTAGTCAATATGGCAAAAGCTATCGGAATACATACACTTGCAGAGGGCGTTGAAACAAAAGAGCAGAAATCTTTCCTGCGTAATATCGGCTGCGAAATGCTGCAGGGCTACTACTACGCAAAACCTATGGACGGTTCTCTCTATGTGGAGTATCTTGCCGAAACAGGCTTCAAAGTAGAGGATCCCGACGAGCATCACTACTGGAACGATGTCGGACAGATAAACTTCCTTAGTCCTGATCCACTTAACGAAAACGATTTCGTAGAAGCAGAAAATGGCGATTATGGCTTTATCCGCGAGAATGCCGCACCTATTGCCCTTATAGAGCAGACTGGACATCATGTGGAAATGCTATACCGCAATCAGGCATACGAGACTAATCTGCAAAAACTAGGATTTTCTTCCTCAAGCGAAATGGTAAATGCTATAAATGAAACCGAAGCTGCCTATTATCCCCACATGGACGATCAGATACAGTCTTCGATAAAAACCGGCAACGTTGTTAAGGAAGATCATTTTCTGAACGGTATATATTTCACTTATTTCACCAAGTGCATAGCCCAGACCGACAAAAAGGTAATGCTTGCCGCAAGTATACAGACTTACGGCAGTGATGTAGATATGTCCACAAACGAAATGTTTGATACATACAGTCGCGCCCTTATTGACACCTTTGATCATATCACCATTATGGATCCGGAAAAGAACAGGGTTATAGCACGTGTCTACTCAAAACAGGGTTATTCCACCGACTATTCCAACATGCCGCTTATTGAGTCAATAAATCGATTTGCTGCTGAAGAAGTTGTAGAAGAAGAGAGGCTTGCATTCCTTGATTTCATAGATCCGCCCACTTTACGTGACAGAATGGCAAAGGCAGGCCGAAGATTCCTGCAAAAGACATTCAGGGTAAAATGTGCAGACGGTTCTTTCAAGCCAAAGGATTTACGAATAACCAAGCTGTATCTCGACCTCAATATCAAAGGCACACGTGAGCTGTTCATGCTTACCATGCAGAGTGTAATTGACGGCAGCAATTAAAATTAAAGTTTTTACACACTTAAAAAATAGCATAAGCAAAAGCTTATGCTATTTTTATTATACATGATATCATATTTTAATTATATGCTTTTTAGCTGAAAATCGGTGCAGATAAACACCAAATTTAAGATAAGTTTAAGATTATTTTAAGCTTTGTTCATTATTATGTAAGTATCGTATAGCGACAATCTCATGATCTTATTATAGGAGGAATGATTAAAAATGAGAAAGAAGCATCTTCTGGCAGTTCTTCTGTCAGCACTTGTTCTCGGAACTGCTTCGGCTGCAACAGCTGCTGCCGCTGACGGTGTCTACGGCGACGCAAACTGCGACGGAAATGTAGA
>JAEEGL012366699.1_pt1 | contig 30887 bp, 29 predicted proteins | sample 9134231 | NCBI WGS metagenome assembly JAEEGL01 (sample SAMN16246548, study PRJNA631951) | gut metagenome | biome: gut microbiome; feature: rumen; material: fiber-attached | host: Bos | place: Iran: Karaj | collected 2018-10
AAGAACATCATGAAGAATCTAAACCTGCAGAAGAAAAACACGAAGAATCAAAACCTGCAGAAGAAAAACATGAAGAATCAAAGCCAGCTGAAGAACATCATGAAGAATCACACAACGATTCACCAGCTCCAGCTGAAACAGTTAATTTTGAAGCAGATGATAATGATCAATATGAAGAATATTCAACAACAGGAAGCGCTAGTGATGAAGAATTAGTAGATACATATATCGCTAGTTTAGAAGCAGCTACACCTGAAGAATTAGCAGCAATCAAAACAATGTAATAAAAAGAGCTAAAAAGCTCTTTTTTATTGATATATATAGAAATATTTGACATTTTGTAGTAAATATGATATAATACAAATACTTTGAGGGTAGGGGGTCTACCTTAAGTAACCACATAAGGGGGTTGAATATATGGAAAAAAATTATATATTTGAATACTTAGACGAGAATGACTTCAGAAAGAAAGAAAGATCAGTAAGAAAGTATAATATGCTTGCTTATAAGAAATTAACATTTAATTACTATCCTGAATTAAGAAGAGGTAAATTCTTAGGAAAATTAGTTAATGAAGATAAGAAAAATAATATAGTTAGTTATGAATTAATATTACCTACTGATGAGTTATTTAGTAAAGTTCATGGTGATATTACTCTTCATTATACTGTTTATACTGAAAAAGGAATAATTCTATTAACAAATATTACTCCAGAAGGAATATTAGATGAAGGTCATAGAGCCGAATTATCTACTTATAAAGGAGTAATGATTTCTAAAGAAAATCCTAAAAAAGATATGTTCAAAATAAATTTATTAAACATGTTAAATAAGTAGAGAATAGTCTCTACTTTTTTTAATAATTTTTTAAAAAAATGTTGTAATATAAATAAATATATGCTATTATTAAATAGTCATGGACCCTTAGCTCAGTTGGTTAGAGCATCCGGCTCATAACCGGGCGGTCATAGGTTCGAGTCCTATAGGGTCCACCATTTTTATGCGAGTATGGCGGAACTGGTAGACGCGCTAGTCTTAGGAACTAGTGCCTTCGGCATGCAGGTTCGATTCCTGTTACTCGCACCATTAAGAAATTAAAGATCAATCGAAAAAGATTGATTTTTTTTTATTGAAAAAATACTAATTCGTAAACTAACTCAATATAGATATAATATGAAATAATTATATGTCTATTATTTATTCTTTCTATATGTAGTTTAATAAGTAATTCATATAATCCATTTATATATTTTAGATTCTAAAAATAAAAAGACGAGAATTTCTCGTCTTTTAATTATAAACTTATATTTTTATTTTCTCTAGATTCTTCGTTAGTGTGTTCTAACATCCTACCAACTTCATATTCATCATCATATAATGGAGAAGGTTGATTCATTTGAGAAGTCATATTATCATATAAATCTCTATTAAATGCTTCTTCATTGCTCATAGCTTTCATCTCACCATCTCTTAGAGTACTATCTAACTCACTAATAGCTGGTGGAGCAACATCTTCCATAGGTTGTTCTACACTAGATTCCATACTCTCATCAATTTCAAGTGTTGTCTCTTCATCAGTAACAACTTCATTTAATTCATTATTTTCCATAAGAAACCCTCCAATTAATAATAAATAGAATTAATATCCAAAACTTTTAATAAAAGCTTTTACATCATCTTTATATTCTTCACTTACATTTGCATATATAAATGTATTTTCAACTCTACAAATATACATATATTGTCCATTAGAAATAAGTGTGTATGCTTCATAATTCTTACCTTCTACTGAAACATAAGAAGAAGAATTACCTTTAGAATCTTCAAATATTTTAACATTAGTATCAAAATTAGATGAAGCAGTAGCCTCAGTATCTAAAACATAAAACTCGATTTGCCAATTATTATTATATGCAACATATCCATCTTTAATAGTATTATCTGAAGCATATTGTCCTTCTTTTACATTTTTAGTACTTAAATTAGAATCTTCAGCTAAAGCAATAAAATCATTAGCAGTTTTAACATTCTTAGTTCCACATCCAGTAAGTAAAAAAGTCATAACAACAATAGTAAGAATAATTCCTACTTTTTTTAATCTTTTCATAATCTACCTCCAATTATAAAATACCATAAAATTACTATTAATAAAACTAAAAAACAAAACTTTACAAATTATGATATAATTTAATTGGTGATTTAATGATAGAGCAAAATGATGAGTTCAAGAAAAAATTCATGAAATATGAGTTTGCAAAAGAAAGACTACAAAACGAAATAAATATATTAATAAAAGAATATGAATATGAATTAGGATATAATCCAGTAGAACACACTAAAACAAGAATAAAAACACTAGAAAGTGCCGAAAACAAGCTAAGAAAAAGAAATTATGAAGTAACTTTTGAAAATCTAGTAAATCATATACATGATATAGTAGGAATAAGAATAGTATGCTCATTCTTATCAGATGTATATGAAATAGCAAATCGTATTCAAAGTTCTAAACAATTTAAAATAGAAAATGTAAATGATTATATTAAAAATCCTAAACCATCAGGATATACAAGTTATCATATAAATGTCTTAATACCAATAGACTTATATGCATCAACTGAATATATAGAAGCAGAAATACAAATAAGAACAATTGCAATGGATTGTTGGAGTTCACTAGATCATAAACTTAGATATAAACTACCAGAAAATATACCTGAAGAAATAAAAACAGAATTAAAAAATCGTGCCGAAGATATGAAAGAACTAGATATAAAAATGGAAGATTTGCATCAAATGACAATTAATTATATAAATAATGAAGATATAATTTAATTTTCATTTAATAAAATAAAGATAATAATATAACGAGGTGATTAAAATGGAAAAAGAAAAAGCAAAGAAAAAAGAAGAAGAAAAAGAGGTACAAATAGAAAGAGTATATGTAGAAGTACCTAAAAAAGAAAATAAGGCAGGAAATTTTTTCAAATTTCTTATATTTTTAATTATTATAGGATTAATTGGATATGCTCTAATTAAATATGATATGATCAATCTTCCTTCATCTAAAAAGAAAAGCGCTGAATTAAACTATACAGAAACAACTACTAAAATTAAAGAAGGAATATATTTAACAGATGTTTCTGAAATAGTGGATAATGTAATGCCTTCTATAGTTGCTATTACAAGTAAGACATTAATATCATCTGGTCAATATGGGCCATCTATATTTGGAGGATCACAAGAATATACTGCAGAAGGAGCAGGATCAGGAATAATAATAAGTAAAACTGATAGTGATATTTTAATTCTAACAAATTATCATGTAATTGAAGGGGCAGAAGAATTATCTGTTACATTCTATGATGAGAAGTCATACGATGCTAAAGTAGTAGGAGTATCTGAAAAGAAAGATATTGCTGTAATTAAAGTAGCATTAAATGATATAAAACCAAGTACTATAGAAAGTATAGCTATCGCAACAATAGGAGATAGTAATAAATTAAAAGTAGGAAATGGAATAATTGCTATAGGAAATGCTCTAGGATATGGTCAATCAGTAACTACAGGTGTTGTAAGTGCCCTAAATAGAGAAGTAACAATGGACAATACTAAAACAAAAATGATTCAAATAGATGCAGCAATCAATGGAGGAAACTCAGGAGGAGCACTTTTAAATGCCCAAGGAGAAGTAGTAGGAATTAATTCAGTAAAATATTCAGCAGCAGCAACATCAACTTCTGCTAGTATTGAAGGAATGGGATTTGCTATTCCAATTTCAGATGTAAAAGATCTTATTAATCAATTAATGAATGGAGAAGATGACTTATCTGGAGGATCAATTGGAGTAGAAGGATTCATGACTACAGACTTTGAAAACACTTCAAATCTACCAAAAGGATTTTATATTCAAAAAATAACTAAAGGATCAGGAGCAGATAAAGCAGAATTAGAAATAGGAAATATAATTACTGAAATAGATGGTAAAAAAGTAGAAGAATTCAGTGTAATATCAGATTATTTGGATGAAAAAAATAAAGGTGAAGAAATTGAATTAACTATTGCTTACCCGTCAGGAAGAGAATATAAAGAAAAAACTGTAACAGTAAAATTATCATAAAAAAAAGAGAAATAAATTCTCTTTTTTATTATAAATGGTGCCGAAAGAAGGAATTGAACCTTCAACCTACTCATTACGAATGAGTTGCTCTACCAATTGAGCTAAATCGGCAACAAGTTAATTATAACATGAATAATTGAAAAACAAGTATCTATTTGTTATAATGTAGAAGAAAAGGAGATAGTTATGTTATTAGAAAGAGAAAAAACTATTGATAACAAAATAATTGATAATATTAGATCTCTAAGTATTGATATGATTACTAATGCTAAAAGTGGTCATCCAGGTATATGTCTAGGAGCAGCACCAATACTATATGCATTATATAAAGATCATATAAACATAGATACTAATTATCCAAATTATTTTAATAGAGATAGATTTATTATGTCAGCAGGACATGGAAGTGCTCTATTATATTCAACATTATTCTTCGCAGGATTTCCAATTACATTAGATGATTTAAAATCATTTAGACAACTAGACTCAATTACTCCAGGTCATCCAGAATATGGAAAAACTCCAGGAGTAGATATGACTACAGGTCCATTAGGAGAAGGTATATCTACAGCAGTAGGTATAGCAATGGCAGAAAGATATCTAAATGCATATTTTAATGACAAGAAAAAGGATTTAATAAATTATTATACTTATGTACTTGCTAGTGATGGAGACTTAATGGAAGGATCATCATATGAAGCATGTACTCTAGCAGGAAACTTTAATTTAAATAAATTAATAGTTTTATATGATATGAATGGAATATGCCTAGATGGAGAAGTATCAAAAAGTACAAATGAAAATTTAACTCTACGTTTTTCATCAATTAACTGGAATGTTATTACAGTAGAAAATGGAGATAATTATGAAGAAATATCTAAAGCAATAGAAGAGGCTAAAACAGAAACAACAAAACCAACTATAATTGCCATAAAAACTGTAATAGGAAAGAATTCTAATAAAGAAGGAACATCAGATGTACATGGTTCTCCACTTACTGAAGAAGAAGTATCAGAATTAAAAGAAAAATTAGATATTAGAGATGTACCATTTACAGTATTCCAAAATTTACTTGATGAATTTAGAAACAAAATAAATGAAAGATGTTTTAAATTAAATGACAAATTTATAAATAGTATAGAAAGCTTAGATGATGAAGCAAGAGAAGTATTAGATTATTTAATGAATGAAGATAAATCAATTGACTTAAAGAATTTAGCATATCAATTACCAGACAAGATGGAAGAAAAAGCTAGAGTAACATCAGGTAAAGTATTATCTTCTATTGTAACTAAATATCCATATGTATTAGGAGGTAGTGCTGACTTATTTAAACCAACCTGTACATATGTAGATGGAGTAGGAGACTTCACAAAAGATAATTATACTGGAAAAAATATTTTTTATGGAGTAAGAGAACATGCAATGGCAGCAATTTCTAATGGATTAGCTTTATGTGGAATAAGGCCTTATGCCGCAACATTCTTAGCATTTTCTAACTTTATGTTACCATCTATCAGATTAGCATGTATGATGAATCTACCAATAACATATATATTTACACATGACTCAATTAGTGTAGGAGAGGATGGTCCAACTCATCAACCAATAGAGCAAATTTCTCAATTAAGAGATATTCCAAATTTAGAAGTATTTAGACCAGCTGATGTAAATGAAATAATAGGTGCATATAAAGAAATATATAATAAAAAAGAAAATCCAAGTGCAATATTACTATCTAGAAATACACTACCAATTCTAAATTGTACAAAGACAAACGAAGTAGTAAAAGGTGGATATATTGCTAGAGATTTCCAAACAGATAAAAAAGCAATATTAATCTCTTCAGGAGAAGAATTATCAAAGTGTATAGATATCGCAACAAAATTACAAAGTAAAGGTATAGGTATCAGAGTTGTATCAGTACCTAACATTGACAGATTCTTATCTCAAGATAAAGAATATATAGATGAAGTATTACCTGTAGAGATTAAAAAAATAGTTATAGAAGCCTCAAATTCAAAAGATTGGTATAAAATAATATATAATCTAAATAATGTAATAAACATCAATGATTATGGCGTTTCTGCACCAAAAGAAGATGTATATAAACATTTTGAATTTGATATAGATTCTCTACAAGCAAAAATAGAAGAAATAATTAAATAGAAAGGATGATTTTATGTTACATGATATCTTATTAGTATTAGTAGGTTTATTAGTAGGAGCAATTATAGGATTCTTCGTATCACGTTTTATAATGAAGAAATATCTAAAAGATAATCCTCCTATAAATGAAGAAATGATTAAAGCATTAATGATGCAAATGGGAAGAAAACCTAATCAAAAACAAATCAATCAAATGATGAAACAAATGGAAAAATATCAGTAGAAGTAAACCTTCTACTTTTTTTGTAAATTATTTGTAAAAATATTTTTTACATATTGTAAATTGAAAACATATAAAATAAAATATAATTAAAGGTAGGAATGAATATGAAAATAAAGAACAATAAAGAATTGAATAAAGTATTTATGATAATGGGAATCTTCTCAATAGTTGCTTTATTCGGAGGAATAGAATTAGGATTTGAATTAAGAGATAGTGTATATAAACCTGTAGAAAGAGAATCATCTTCAGAAAAATATATTGAAAGTGATAGTACATTTAACTTCTTAGATACAGTAATTAATTCTAATTTACAAATTAATTCAACTGAAAATCCTGTTTCTATGACATATAATATTACAAATATTAGTAGTTCTACAGTATATGTAGAAAGAGCTAATATTAATGTATTAGATGTTAATGATGCTGTTATCTACAAAACTACTATTTATATTCATAAAACATATGAGCCAGGAGCAACAGATCAAATAACATTCCAAGTACCACAAGACGGAAATAGAATTGCTAGAGTAGAAGTAGATTACGAATAATCTACTTTTTTTTTGACTTTAAAATTGCTATAATGTAATTAATAAAAAGGGAGTGATAATATGGCTACACCACATATAGAAGCAAAAGAAGAAGATATTGCACCTATTGTATTATTACCAGGTGATCCATTAAGAGCTAAATATATAGCACAAAATTATCTAGATAATTATAGAATCGTAAATAAAGTAAGAAATATGTACTTCTATACAGGATATTATAAAGGAAAGAAGATAACTATTGCCTCATCAGGAATGGGTATTCCAAGTATGGGAATATATGCATATGAATTAATTAAATATTACAATGTTAAAAAGATTATTCGTATAGGTACATGTGGATCATTTAATAAAGATATAAAATTACAAGATCTACTACTCGCAACAGGTGCTTATGCCTATACATATTTTTCTAAGTTATTAGATGATAATAAAGTAGATTATCAAGACTCTTCTAATAAGTTAAATGAAAAAATCAAAGAAAAATCTACTAAACTAGATATTCCTATTAAAGTAGGAAAAATAATTACTAGTGATGTATTTGATTTATATTGTGATGATATAGATAAATTTAGAGCAAACTACAAAGATAATACATGTCTAGGAGTAGAAATGGAATCTTTTGCTTTATTTTATCTTGCTAATAAATTCAAAATAGAAGCAACAACACTTTCAACAGTAGTAGACTCTTTATATGATAAAAGATCATTATCTAGCGAAGAAAGACAAACAGGATTAAATAATATGATTGAATTAGCATTAGAATCAATTATATAGAAAAGAGGATAATATGAAGACCACTTATGATGAAAAAAGAGGATATAGAATACATCTATATAAAACAGACAAATTTAAACAAGCAACAATCAAAATATCTTTAAAAGAACCTATAAAAAAAGAAAATATAACTAAAAGAAGTCTATTATATAATGTATTATTTTCAAGTTCTAAAAAGTATAATTCAGAAAGAAAAATAAATATAAGAAAAGAAGAATTATATAGTATGAATTTACAATTCTTAAATAATAGAATAGGAAATTATTTAAATACTACATTAACTATTAAATCTTTAGATGAAAAATATACTGAAAAAGGCATTTTAGAACAATCTATTTCATTATTAAGTGATCTTTTATTAGATCCATTAATAGAAGATAATCACTTTAGAAAAGATAAAGTAGATTTATACAAAGAAAAAATGAAAACAAGATTATCTACTTTAAAAGAAGATGCTCCATTATATGCTGCAATTAGAGCAAAAGAAGTATATGATGATTCAGTTCTATCTTATAGAGTGATAGGTTATATTGAAGATATAGATCAATTAAATGAATATAATTTATATGAGTATTACAAAGAAATGATAAAAACAAACACTATCGATTTTTATGTAGTAGGAAATATTGAGTTAGAAGAAATAGAATCTTATATAGATAAATATTTTAGTAAATTATTTAATAATAGTAATAATCCAGAAGATTATGAATTAAATACAAAGATAACTAATGAAAAAAGTTATACTGAAACAATTAATAATGAACAATCAATATTAATAATATTAGCTAAACTAGATAAACCTACATACTATGAAAGATATTATGTATCAAGTTTTCTATCATATATCTTAGGAGGAGGAACATCTTCTAAATTATTTAATATAATTAGAGAACAAGAATCTTTATGTTATTATATAAACTCTAATTATAGAATGTTTGATAATGTATTATCAATTAATTCAGGAATAGATAATACAAACTATAAAAAAGCAGTTAAATTAATAAAGAAAATAATTAAAGATATCCAAAAAGGTGATATTTCAGAAGAAGAAATCACTAATTGTAAAACATTAATTAATAATGATTTTGACGCAATAGATGAAAACGCAGCATCAATTATAAATTATATGATAGATGTAGATACATTAAAATTAGATGAATTAGATAAAAGAAGAGAAAAAATAAATAAAGTTACTAAAGAAGAAATAGTTAATCTAAGTAAAAAAATAAAAATACAAAATATATATTTACTAGAAGGTGTTAAAAATGATTAGTAAAAAGATAAATAAAATAGATTTAACTTACTATTATGAACAATTATCTAATGGATTTAAAATATATTATTTAAATGTTCCAAATAAGAAAGAATATATGGTAACTTTAGTAACTAAATACGGAAGTAATAATAATGAATTTAATGTAAATAATAAATCATATAAAAAACCTCTAGGTATAGCACATTTCTTAGAACACAAAAATTTTGAGCAAGAATCAGGAGAAAAGCCATTTGAATTCTATGAAAAAAGTGGTTCTATGGTAAATGCATCAACTTCATTTGACTATACTGCATACTATTGTGCTGGAACAACAAAGTTTAAAGAAAACTTAGAATATTTATTAAAATTTGTATCAGAACCATACTATACTGATGAAAATGTAGAAAAAGAACAAGGTATAATTGCTCAAGAATTAAAAATGTACAATGATAATCCTGAAGAAATATTAGTTAGAACTCTAAGAGAAAGTGTATTTCATAACAAACCAGTAAAATATGATATTGGAGGAACAGTAGATACAATAAAAGAAATAACTAAAGAAGACTTATATGATTGTTACAATACTTTCTATTCTCCAAATAATATGTATTTAGTAATTACTGGAAACTTTGATAAAGATGAAGCACATAACATAATAATGAACTCTAATTATGCTACTAAAGATAATGTAGAATTTAAATTACCTGAAATAAAAGAAGATGATAAAGTAGTAGTTAAGAATAAAACTATCACAGGAGATATAGCAGTAGACAAATTATTAATAGGAATAAAAATAAATAGAGATACTCTAGGTAATATAGAAGATAAAGAAAAAAGACTATATATAAAAATAATAGAAAATTTACTATTTGGTAGAACATCTGAATTCTTAGAAGATGCACATCTAAATAATTTATTTACATATTTTGAACAATATACATCAAAAGTAGATAACTATACAGTATTAATATTAAATGCTATTACTACAGAAAAAGAAAAATTACTTAAAAAAATTGAAGAAACTCTAGAAAATATAAAAATAGATGAATCATCATTTGAAAGAATAAAAAAAGTAATAATAGCAGATTATATCAAAGGTAGTGAATCAGTAGAAGAAATGAACTTCGATCTAATGATGGATGAATTAGAAAACGAAGAAATAGAAGATAATTACTATGAAACAGTCAAAAACTTAGATTATTCAACACTTATAAGTTTATTAAATAAAATTGATTTTACTAATAAAAGTGTAATTATAATGGAAAAGAATAATTAAATATTCTTTTTTTCAAAGAAATTTGATATATTATAGTAGGAGGATATTAAAATGAGTAATAATAAAGAATCTAACTTTGATTTTAAAAACTTAGTAGATCAAGGTGGAGATGTAAATGATTTATTAGAACAAGATAATTTTACTGATGATCAACTTACAAATGATGTAGTAAATAATAACAATGATGATGATTTAGCATTTGGAAAGAATATAGCTAAAAAGAAATCATCTAGAGCAAATAGAAAATTTACAACAATTGTAGTAGTAGGAGTAGCGCTTCTTTTTGGAGTTACTTTCTTTATAATATTTACATTAATATTTAATAGAAAAGAACCTGAACAACCAGTATCTAATGATTTATCATTAGATGATGAAAGAGTAGTTGCTTTATATGATAGAGTAAAATATGGAACAACAGGACCAAGATATCATAAATTTGTATCAGAACCATCTGTAACAGAAAAGAATTTTACAAATTATGAGAAATTCTATTATGCATTATCTCTAACAGATACAAGTGATTTTAGAGAAACAGGAACTAATAATGAAGCTGGAGCAGTAGAATACTATATATCAGGAAATAAAGTACAACAATACATGCAAGAATACTTCGGAGATGGAGTAAAATATGTAACAGCAACATCACTTAATTATACATTTGATTTTGTAAAAGAAGATAAAAATTCTGGTCAATTAAACTATAATGCTGATAAGAAGAGATATACTATATACTTTACAGATAAAGTAGAAGATGAAGCACAAAATATTGAAACAATAAGAGTATATGGAGAATTATCTTCAGCAAAAATAGATGGAGATAAAATAGTAATTAAAGAAAAAGTAATATTCCCAAAATGTAATAAGAATGCTTCAAATACGTATGATTGTATAATTTATAGAGATTATGAAAACACAGTAAAAATAGATGAAGCTATAGGACAAGATCCAAATCATGTATTTAAGCCTTCTGACTATGAAAGTGCAAATATAGTTACATATACATTTAAACCTAACGCTAGAGGATCATACTCATTTGAATCAAGTAAATTAACTTACTAATAGACAAGTAGAAATATTTGTCTATTTTTGTTATAATTAAATAACTTGAAAGGAGAGCAATATGAATAAGAAAAATATAAGAAACTTTTGTATAATTGCTCATATAGACCACGGAAAAAGTACTATAGCAGATAGAATATTAGAAATGACTAACGCAATAGATAAAAGAGATATAAAAACTCAAATGTTAGATGATATGGCAATTGAAAGAGAAAGAGGAATAACAATTAAATTAAATGCAGTTCAATTAATATATAAAAAAGAAAATGAAGATTATTATTTAAATTTAATAGATACTCCAGGCCACGTAGACTTTTCTTATGAAGTTTCTCGTTCTATTGCAGCTTGTGAAGGAGCAATTCTAGTAGTAGATGCAACTCAAGGAGTACAAGCTCAAACTCTAGCAAATCTTTACCTTGCTCTAGACAATAATTTAAAAATAATACCTGCTATTAATAAAATTGATTTACCTAGTGCAAATATAGATAAATGTATAGAAGAATTAACAAATATAGGTTTTGATGAAAATGAAATAGTAAAAGTTTCAGGAAAAACAGGAGAAGGTATAGAAGATCTATTAGATAAAGTAATAACAAATATTCCTGCACCAGAGGGAAATGAAGAAGACCCACTGAGAGCCTTAATATTTGATTCAGAATACGATCCATATAGAGGAATAATTACATCTGTAAGAATTGTAGATGGAAAAGTACGTGTTGGAGATATCATTGAAATGATGGAAACTCATGCTACATATGAAGTATTAGGTATTTCAATAGATACTCCTAAAGAGAAGAAAGTAAATGAGTTAGTCTCTGGAGAAGTAGGCTACATTTATGCATCAATTAAAAGTTTAGATGACATTCTAGTAGGAGATACAATAACTCTAGAAAAAAATAAAGCAAAAGAACCTTTACCAGGATATAAACCAATGAAAGCAATGGTTTTCTCCGGACTATATCCAATAGATCCTACAAGATTTGAAGATCTAAGAGAAGCACTAGACAAATTAAAATTAAATGATTCAGCACTATCATATGAACCTGAAACATCAAAAGCTCTAGGATTTGGTTTTAGAACAGGATTTTTAGGTCTACTACACATGGAAATAGTAGAAGAACGTATTAGAAGAGAATTTAATATCGATTTAATTGCTACATCACCATCTGTTATATATGAAGTAGTACTAAATGATGGAACTATAGAAGAAGTAGATGCTCCATATAAAATGCCAAAGCCTGAATCAATCAGAAAAACTAGAGAACCATTTGTAAAAGCATCAATCTTTTCACCATCAGACTATATTGGAGACATAATGAAATTATGCCAAGATAAACGTGGTGAATTTATAAATATGGACTATCTTGATACAACTAGAGTACAAATAGATTATAAATTGCCTTTATCAGAGATGGTATTTGACTTCTTCGATAGATTAAAATCATGTACAAAAGGATATGCATCATTTGATTATGAAATAGAAGATTATGAAGAATCAAATCTAGTAAAGATGGATATCTTAATAAATGGAGAAGTAGTAGATGCATTATCTGTAATAGTATATAAAGATTTTGCATATAACAGAGGAAAAGCTGTAGTAGAAAAATTAAAAGAAGTAATACCTAGACAATTATTTGAAATACCAATACAAGCTGCTATAGGGAATAAGATAATATCAAGATCAACTGTAAAAGCTCTAAGAAAAGATGTACTTGCAAAATGTTATGGAGGAGACATTACTAGAAAGAAAAAACTATTAGAAAAACAAAAAGAAGGTAAAAAACGTATGAAAAAGATTGGTAATGTAGATCTACCTCAAGAAGCTTTCTTATCAATTCTCGCAACAGGAGATAATAAATGATAGGAGCCTATATTCATATACCATTTTGTAATAGAATATGTTCATATTGTGACTTTTCAAAAGTATTTTATAATAAAAAAATAGTAGATGACTACTTAAATGAATTAGAATTAGAAATAAAAGATTCTTACAAAGATGAAGAATTAAATACATTATATATCGGAGGAGGAACACCTTCTGCATTAGATATAAAACAGTTAGAAAAACTATTTAAAATAATAAACACATTAAAAATATCTAATCTAAAAGAATATACTATTGAATGTAATTTTGATTCGATTACAAAGGAAAAATTAGACTTATTTAAAAAATATAAAATTAATAGAATAAGTTTTGGTCTAGAATCTACAATAAATAAAAATTTAAAACTATTAGAAAGAGATTTAGACAAAGAAAAAGTAAAAGAAATAATTAATTATTGTCATAAAATAGGTATAAATAATATAAATGTAGATTTAATATATGCTCTTCCTAATGAAACAATAGATGATCTAAAAAAAGATTTAGATTTTATTAAATCATTAGATATTACTCATATATCAACATATTCTTTAATGATAGAAGAACATACTGTACTAAATAATAAAAAGACTAAAAATATAGATGAAAATCTAGATAGAGAAATGTATGAGTTAATAAATAACGAATTAAAAGAATATGATCACTATGAAATAAGTAACTTTGCTAAAGAAGAGAAATATCGTTCTATTCATAATTATTCATATTGGGAAAACAAAAACTATTATGGTTTTGGTCTATCTAGTAGTGGATATCTAAATAATATAAGATATACAAGAACAAGATCTCTAACTAAATATTTTAACCATGATTATATGAAAGATAATGGAATAGAATTTCTAAATACAAAAGATAAAATTTATTATGAAATAATTTTAAGATTAAGAACTAAAGAAGGAATTAATCTAAAAGATTTTAAAAATACATATCATAATGATTTAGAAAAATACTATGATTATAAAGACTTACTAGAAAGAAATCTTCTAGTACTAAAAGATAATCATCTTTCTATACCAACTAATTTATGGTATATTAGTAATAGTGTAATTGTAGAATTGTTAGAAGGTGAAAAATAATGGAAGAACAATTTAATAAAGAATTAGGATATATTAAAGATGAAAAAATAAAGAATAGTTTAATTCTAATATTAAATGAATTACCTGAATATTGGTTTAGTGTTCCAGCATCTTCTACAGGAAAATATCATCCAAAATATGCATTAGGAGAAGGAGGACTATTAAGACATAGTAAAGCTGCTATGAAAATAGGACATGAATTATTAGAAAATCCTTCAATTGGAGATAAATATACTAATCATGAAAAAGATTTAATGTTACTAGCATTACTTGTACATGATGGTCTAAAATCAGGAAACCCACAAGAAAAATATACTAGATTTGATCACCCTATATTAATGGCAAACTTTATTATAGATAATAAAGACAAATTTGAATTAAATGATGAAGATGCTAAATTTATAGCAGATGTTATAAAAACACATATGGGTCCATGGATAGAAGATTATAATGGAAATATAGTATTAGAAAAACCAAAAACAAAATATCAAAACTTTGTTCATATGTGTGATTTTTTAGCAAGTAAAAAATTCTTACTTGTACCATTCAATGATAATAACGAAATAGAAGAGTAGGAGGCAATATGAAAGGTAAAATAATAGTAATAGAAGGAACTGATTGTTCAGGAAAAGAAACGCAATCTAAAAAACTAGAAGATTATTTGAAAAAATCAGGAAAGAAATGCAAAAGATTCTATTTTCCAAATTATGAATCACCAACAGGAAAAATAGTAGGAGGACCATATTTAGGAAAAGAAGAATATGGAGAAAGCTATTTCAAAGAAGGAGCAGTAAATGTAGATCCACATGTAATATGTCTATACTATGCAGCAGATAGAAAATATAATATGACAGAAATAGAAAAATATCTAAATAAAGGATATTACGTAATACTAGATAGATATACAACATCTAATTTAGCTCATCAAGGATCAAAGATACATGATAAAGATGAAAGATTTAATATGTATCAATGGATAGATAAATTAGAATACTGGCTATTAAAGCTTCCAAAACCTGATAAAACTATATTTTTACATATGCCACTAAAATATACATTAGAATTAATGAAAAATAGAAAGAACTTTGATGAACATGAAAAAGATCCTAATTATTTAAAAAATTCTGAAGATGCATATATAGAATTATCAGAATTATATAATTGGGATAAAATAGAATGTGTTAAAGATGATAAAATTAAGACTATTGATGAAATAAGTAAAGAAATAATAGAAATAATAAAAGAAATGGATGATTAACCATTTCTTTTTTATTGTCTTAATATACTTGGAATATCTATGAAGTCACCTTTATCAATTTTTTTATCATCAAGTTTTATCTCATCAATCTTAATATCATCAAGTTTTTTAATTTCAGGTTTATCTTCTTTTCCAACTTTAACTTTTGGAATATTAGAATTAATTCCTACAGTACCACTTGAACTTAATGTGCCTGTCTTAAGTAAATCTTTATCACTTCTTCTAGGTGTAGCAGAACTATTAGCTAAAGTAGTAACATTACTTGCTCCAGATCTAATACTACTATTTAAAACATCACTAGTTGATTGAATGACAGGAATATTATCTAGATTAATTACTACATCATCTTTAGGCTTTTCATCCACTTTCAAGAAAGGAACACTTAGAACAACAGAAGATTTATCTTCTTTCTTAGGCTCTTCTACAGGCTTTTCTACTTTTTTATCATCTGATTTAGCCTCAACTTTAACTTCTTCTTTGTTTTCTTCTTTAACTTCTTCTTTTATTTCTTTTTTATCATCAACTGGTATATCAGGTTTCTTTTCTAAATTCTCATCTTTCTCAGGTTTTTCAATAACTACATCCTTAGTAGCATTTACAATAGCCTCAGGTTTAACTATAACTTCATCTGCTTTTAGAGTGGCATCAGTTTCTACAGGTTTTTCTTCTTTTTTAACTTCTTCAGCAGGTTTATCTTCTTCTTTCTTATCTGATTCTTTATCATCAGCTTTAGTAGCATTATCTTTAATTTCTTGTTTCATCTCTTTAATTACATCAGAATTAGCAACTTCTTGACCATAAGTTTCATCTGCTTCATCACCAGTATCGATTTCAATAACACGATATACCTCTTCAAAAGAAGTAGAACCATCTAAAACTTTTCCTAAACCATCTTGTAATAGGGTAATAGTTTTACCATTATATACCATTTTACTAAGAGCAGACTTTGTAATATCATTAGTATTTAAAGCACTTCTTAATTCATCATCAAATTCCAAAACTTCTTGAATTGCAATTCTTCCTTTATAACCCTTATGGCAATTAGGACATCCTTCAGGATTAATATCCCATATCTCATCAACATCTTCATTTAAGAACATTTTAAATACTTTTTTCTCATAAGGAGAAGTTTCTCTTTTTATACGACAATCAGGACAAATCATTTTAGCAAGTCTTTGAGATATAATACCAACCATTGCTGTAGATAACAAATATCTTTCAACATCCATATCAAGTAAACGTTCTATTGTACTCAATGAGTTATTAGTATGGATTGTAGATAAAACTAAGTGTCCTGTAATAGCTGAACGAACAGCAATTTGTGCAGTTTCAGAGTCACGAATCTCTCCGATAAGAATTATATTAGGGTCTTGACGCAAGATAGAACGTAGTGCTGCAGCAAATGTCATACCAATTTCACTATTAACTTGTACTTGGTTAACACCCTCTATATTCATTTCTATTGGGTCTTCTACAGTAATAATATTAGTTTCAGGTTTATTAAGTGCTTGTAATACTGAATAAGTGGTTGTAGATTTACCTGAACCAGTTGCTCCTGTAACAAGAATAATACCATTAGGTATACCCATCATTCTTTTTAATTTAATTAAATTAGGTTTATTAAATCCTAATGTTTCAATACCTTCATTACTTTTAGAATAGTCTAAAATACGAATAACTATTTTTTCTCCCTCATTTAAAGGTAGGGAAGAAACACGCATATCTAAATCTTTACCACCATAATTACCTTTAATACCACCGTCTTGAGGAAGTCTACTTTCAGTAATATTCATATTAGCAAGTAATTTAAGTCTTGTAGTTAAGTTTCTTTGATAAGCTTTAGGAATAAAACTATAATCAGCTAAATCTCCATCAACTCTAAATCTAACCATCATTCCATCTTCTCTAGGATCGAAGTGAATATCTGAAGCTCTTCTCTTACTTGCTTGAATAATAATATAATCAGCAATCTGTGTAACAGGTGTCTTAGCAAAATCAAAAGTAACCATTACATTCTTTTGAGGTTTAACTGGAGCCTTAGCAGCTACAGGTTGACTAACTTGAGGTTGTGCTTGAGGCTGAGGTGCTTGAATATTTTGAACTTGTCCTTGTTGTAAAGGTGTACTTTGTACAGGATTTTGATTGTTAATAACATTAGCATTAGGATTTACATTAGGATTAGCATTGTTAATCTTATTCTGAACTGCTTGAGGATATTGAACAAATCCAGCATTTGGAATTTGGTTAGATGCTAAAACCCCGCTAGTGTTAGTAGCAGGTAATCCAGGATTTTGATTAGGAATATTATTAATATATTGATTTTGATTTACATCTTTTTTTGCCATTTTCTAAGACCCCTTATTTATCTTTCTATGGTATTTTACTATAATTTATTATATAATAATTTTAGAATTAAAACAATAGAAAGGGTACAAATTTATGAAATTAAATAAAAAAGGATTTGTTCTAGCAGAAACATTAGTAGTAGCAGTATTTATGGCTACAATATTTACAATTATTTACGTTAATTTTTATCCTTTAATAGGAGAATATGAGAAAAGAGAATTCTATGATGACCTAGATAGTAAGTATGATATTTATTGGTTCAAAAGATTAGTACAAAATAAACAAGCTCTACCAAAAGATAAATGGGCAAAATTTACAGGAGCAGAGTATAATGCAAATTGTGATTCTGATAAAGATGGGTATTGTGATCATGATAAAGATGGTTGCCTATTAAGAGATTATGGTTATGTAGATTTAAAAGGTGGCGCAAACGATTTATGTAGCAACCTTAATCCAAACAGTTCAAGTGGAGTAAACTTTCAAGCTCTATGTAACAAACTAGAAAATAGAACTGAAATAACAAAATTATATTTGACAACATATTATTTAAATGATCCTGCAGAAATGTCAAGTGCAGGAGGGCAACAAAAAGTATATGAAAATCATTCTAATTACTTCAAAGATAAAGTAGAAGCTGGCGGATTTGGATTTGATGAAAATTTCAAAGATTATGTTTTTTATCTACCAGATTATAGATATGCATCACCTAATGGAGCAAGATTTAGGTTAATTGCTCAGTTTAGAAGACATACCCACAAAAACCATGCAGACGATATAGTATATTACTCATATGCAACAATAGAAGTAAATAGAGAAAAAGGAGTCTAATATGAAAAAATTAAATAATAAAGGTATGACTATAATTGAAGTATTAGTTTGCTTTGTACTTGTTGCAATAATAACAACTTCAATGTATAATTCAATATCAAATTTTAATGATAGAAGAAACTTAGAATCAATGAAAGAAAAAATAATTAATGTAAAAAATCTATTTACTAAACAAGTAGAAGATGACATTATTAAAAAAGGTTTAGTTTATGTTTCACCGGAGCAAAATATAGCACCCGGAACATACCATATGACTGCAAATGGATTAGAGTTTGGCGGAAGTTGCGGAAATAATAGTAAAGTAGGCTCATGTGTAGCTAATAGTAAAGATGGTAAATATATTGATCTAAGCTTTAAAGATAATACAAAAAAAAGAATAATAGCAACAAAAGATAGCGATGGAAAAAACTATATCATTGCATATGGAACTATTAGTCCTAGTGGAAAAAATGACTTTGTATATGAACAACTTCCAAATGTCGGAAGAACTGATGGAGTACTTGCACTACAAGTAGGAGATATAACAATGGATGATGGTGGTGGTAATGTCTTATCAGTAGATATAAGATTTGATCATCCTCAATTAAGTCAAAAATATGGTATAAAAATAGTAGCAATAGCTAATATGGATTCATACGATAGATAACACTTTATGTGTTATTTTTCTTGTAAAAAAGAATAATAAATCATATACTTAAATAGGTGAATAATATGAAAAAGACTTTTCAGACTATTAAAGAAATAGTAAAAGATAATTGGTTATATATAATATTTATGACTATATTTATATTTGCCAGTTTTTATCCTGTAAATTATTTTATAATTATAGGTGGCGGTATTAGTAATATAGGAAATAGAGTAGAAGTAAAAGATGCTTATGAAGAAAAAGGTTCACTAAATATAAGTTATGTAACAGAATTAGATGGAACTCTACTAACATATGGTCTTTCATATTTAATTCCTAGTTGGGAAACTCAAGAAATATCTAAATTTACTTATACAAGTAATGAAAGTATAAAAGAAATTGAATTTAGAGATAATCTAGATTTAGATGTATCTAGTTCAAATGCTATATATTATGCTTATACTTTAGCAAATAAACCAATTAAATTAACTTCAACTAAGTACTATGTTTACGCAACATTTGAAGGATATGATACTAATTTAAAAGTAGGAGATCAATTACTAGAAATAAATGGAAAAAAATTAGAACAAGATTTAAATTTTAAAGAAGAAATTGATAAATTTAATGTAGGAGATACAATTAAAATCAAATTAATAAGAAATAATAAAGAAGAAGTAATAGAAGCACCTATTTTTAAATCAAATAAAGATGAATCTAAAATAATAGGAATATACTTACAAACATTAAATGAATATAAAACAGATCCAAAAGTAAATATAGAATTTGCAAAAGACGAAGCTGGTCCATCAGGTGGTCTAATTACAGCATTATCTATATATAATAAGTTAACTAAAAAAGATATAACTCACGGATTAACAATAGCAGGAACTGGTACAATGGAAGCAGATGGTAGTATTGGACCAATCGGTGGAGTAGAATATAAGCTTAAAGGAGCATCTAAAAAAGCTGATATCTTCTTAGTTCCAGAAGGAGAAAACTACGAAGAAGCAAAAGCTATAAAACAAAGAAAAGGCTATAAGATTAGAATAATACCTGTATCTTCCTTAGAAGATGCTATAGAAAAACTTAATGAATTAGAAAAAGGTGATAAATAATCATCTTTTTTATTTAAATAAATTCACATAATTTACCATAATTATTCTATAATTAATAGATATTTTTTTTATAAACTTAAATTATGGAAGGAGGAATGTAGATAAGAGGATTTAATTAAAGAACGATAATAACTTTTTTAATATATATGGAGGTGTAGAAGTAGAAATATAAAATAGAATAATGTTATACTATTGGTGGTGATTATATGCATACAATATGTTTAGTAGAAGATGAATTAGATTTATCTAAATTAATAAAAATGTATCTAGAAAAAGCAAACTACAACGTAGTAACCTTCGATAAAGGTGAAGATGCAATAAACTACATTGGTAACAAGGTAGATATTTGGATTCTAGATATAATGTTAAAAGATGACGTAAATGGATATGACATAATTAAAGAAATTAGAAAAGAAAATGAATTAGTTCCAGTAATATTCACATCAGCTAGAGATCAAGATCTTGATAAGATATTAGGTTTAGAATTAGGAAGCGACGATTATATAACAAAACCTTATTCTCCCAAAGAACTAGTACTAAGAGTCAATAATATCATAAAAAGAGTATATGGAACTAACGATCAAAACATAATAAAATATAATAATTATGTAATTAATCTAGATAAAAGAAAAGTAACACTAGATGATAAAGAACTAAGACTAACAACACTAGAATTTGATTTATTAGTATATCTCCTTAATAACAAAGGAAAACAATTATCAAGAGAAGAAATATTAGAAAAAGTATGGCAAGAAGATTATTTTGGTTCAGATAGAGTAGTAGATGATCTAATTAGAAGATTAAGAAAAAAGATGAACATCAATGTACAATCAATATATGGATATGGTTATAGACTAGATGAATAACACATTTAAATTAAGTAAACAACTAATGTGGTTAATAACCTTATCATTTGTAATAATTATAATTTCTTTAGGAGTAGCTCTTCCTAGAGTAATTACTCCTGTAGCAGAAGCAAATCTATACAATTATTTAAGTGAACCATTAAAGTTTATAGATAATGAAGTAGATCAAACTCTAATAAATACAGAAATTGCATATATTTCAATACAAAAAGATGTAATATCTTCATCAGATAATCTAGATGATGTCATAAAATATAAAGATTTAGATAAACTAATAAAAGAAATGCCTGAAGAAAAAGGAAAATTCACATATAATAATCAAAAATATTATTATTATAAGATAATAAATAAAAATACTATAAGAATAGCAATAACAAATGATAGTTATATTAAAAACATGAAAGCAAAGACTCTTACTGCAATATTTCCTATAGTATTAATTACATACGCACTAGTAGCATTCCTTTTATTAATATGGTCAACACTAGTAGTAAATAAAATAGAAAAATTAAAGAAAAAAATAGATAATATAGATAATCCTGAATTCAATCATAATATACATTTTGCAGTAGATGACGAAATAGAAAGTCTAGCTCTAGCTTTAGAAGATATGAGACTATACTTAAAAAATCAAGAAGAATATCGAAACCAAATGTATCAAAATATATCTCATGATTTTAAAACTCCATTAACCGTTATTAAATCCTATACAGAAGCAGTAGAAGATGGAATAGAGGATGAAAAAGAAGCAATAAAAGTAATAAAAGAACAAACAGAAAAACTAGATAATAAAGTAAAATCCCTTCTATATCTTAATAAATTAGATTATCTAAAAGATAATAAAAATATTAAACTTGAAAAAATTAATATAAGTAAAATAATTGAAGAAGAAGTAAACAAGTTTAAATTTACAAACAAAAATATCAATTTTAAAACAGAGATAGATAAAAAATCTAAAATATTTGGAACTAATGACAACTGGGAAACAATATTAGATAATTTATTAAGTAATTCTATTAGATATGCAAAAAGTGAAATTAAAATTACTTTAAAAAATAATAAAATAACTGTATATAATGATGGAGAAAATATAGATAATAATCTATTAGAAGGAATATTTATTCCTTTTAGAAAAGGAGTAAAAGGACAATTTGGATTAGGATTATCAATAGTCAAGAAAACTCTAAATATTATGAATTACGATATAAATATTAAAAATGAAAAGAAAGGAGTATCTTTCATAATATATCATAAAAAATAACTAGTAAATCTAGTTATTTTTTTGTATAATTATACTAGGTGATGCTATGAAAAAAGATACAATATTATCATATTCCATAATAACAATAGGAACACTAATAGCAGCATTTGCTATAGATACATTATTAATTCCTAATACTATTTTAGATGGTGGAGTAACAGGAATATCGATGATTATAAGTAAATTATCAGGTATTTCATTAAGTATTTTAGTATTAATAATTAATATTCCATTTGTATTAGTAGGATATAAGCACTTAGGAAAATACTTTTTAGCAAGAACTGCCTACGGAATGTTTACTTTCGCACTATTTCTTAAATTATTAGAAATAATTGAACCAATAACAAACGAAATCTTATTAGCAACAGTCTTTGGAGGAGCACTTTTAGGAATAGGAGTTGGTTTAGTAATTAGATTTGGTGGATGTGTAGACGGAACTGAATCAGTTGCTTTAGTATTAACAAAAAAATTAAATTTATCAGTAGGACAAATAATATTAATATTTAATTTAATTATTTATTCAGTCGCAGCATTTCTATTTGGAATTGATAGAGCTCTATACTCAATATTAACTTATTTTATAACATTTAAAATGATTGATCTAGTATCAACAGGATTAGAACAAACTAAATCAGCAATAATAATAACAGATAAAGGAAAAGATCTAGCAAGAGAAATATATAATAAATTAGGAAGAACAACAACAATGATGGAAGGAAAAGGTTTATTATCAGGCGATAAAGAAATATTGTATTGTGTTCTAACTAGAATAGAAATATATGAATTAAAAAAGATTGTTTCAGAAATGGATGAATCAGCATTTATATCTATAGGAGAAGTTACTGATATCATTGGAAATCATATAAAATCATATTCAAAAAAATTAAAGACTATAGTTGATGAAGAGATAATATAATAAACTTTTTATGAATTTTGTTGAAAAAAAAATAAAGTTTTAGTAAAATAAAATTAAGAATAGAAGGAGTATTTTATGAAGATTAGAAGTAATATTAAAAAGAATTTTTTCAAATGTGGTAATGAATCATTAGGAGTAATGGTTAATAAAAACTATATATTAAAAACACATAAGAATCCTAATTACAATTATAGTGAACATGTATTATTAATAACTATTATACTTCTATTGAGTGCAGGAATATTATCATTATTAGGAAGTAAACCTTTATTAGTAATAGGATTAGCACTTACTATAATAGCATTTCTATATCTGCTATTTAATATAATATTCGTAATTAAAATGTACTGCATAAGAAGAAGTACAAAATTTAAAAATGAAATTGAAATTGATGGTGGAGGAATTCATGATAAGTCATACTACGGAATAGAAATGACTTTTGAATGGAGTATGGTAAAAGCTATAGTTATTAGAAAACATACAGTAGTAGTTATTACTACAGCTCCAATATATTTCTTCTTTGATATAACTAAAAAAGATGATTTAGTAGATGCTATAACTAAATATAAAAAAACTATTCCAGTAATAGAATAAGAAGTAGTAATAATTCTTATTATTTACAAACAAAAAAGTGTAAGATATAATTAAAACAAATAGGAGGAATTTTTATGGCAAAAAATATTTATAGTGATTATGTTAATATGGTAGAAATGAGCGATCAATCGTTAGTAGACGCCACTTCATTAATAGAAATGACACCAGAAGAAGTTATGTTAGAAAACGATAAGAGACCATACAATTACGCTACACAATATGAGCAATTACAATCATTAAAAATAAAAGCAAACGAAATGCTTGGAGTATCAGATGCCGAAACATTAGTTGGAATCGGTGAGTTAGAATCAAATGGATGGCAATATCATGATGATATTTTAAATGAGATAAAACAACTAATGACAATGGACATGAGTACAACAGGAGAATTAATACCAAATAATAATTATTCAGAAGATGAACAACAATTAACTCCTGAAATAGCTAACCAAATAGTTGAAAAAGTAAATAATATGGAAAAAAACCACGGAGGAAAGCTAAGCAAAGCAAGTCTAGATCAATCTAGCGCCAAAAATTTCTAATAATTAAAACATCATAGACTATTAGCAAAATTATATTGCTAATAGTCTTTTTTATTCTTTAATTTTAATACTAATTATGATATATTATTTATGACGTTGCCCCATGGCCAAGCGGTAAGGCAGTTGGCTCTGACCCAACGATGCGTTAGTTCGAATCTAACTGGGGCAGCCATAATAAAGATATAAAAATATAGAGGTGTATTTATGACAAAGGAAGAAAGAATAGAATTAGCTAATCTATTGTTTCCTAATATAAAACATGATCGAGATTATTATGAAAAGAAGTATCCAAAAAGAGACTTACCGAAAGATGCAATGGTTACTCGTTATGGACCTTCTCCAACAGGTAGTGTTCATTTAGGAAACTTATTAAGTGCATTTGCTGATATGGTATATGCAAAACAAAGTAATGGTGTATTTTATCTACGTATAGAAGATACAGATCAAAAAAGAATGGTTGAAGGTGGTATTGAAAATATCACAGGAGTTCTAAAAGATTTTGAGATAACACCAACTGAGGGATATGGCTATGAAGGAGAATATGGACCTTATATTCAAAGTGAAAGAAATGAAATCTATCAAACATATATAAAAGATATGATTATAAATGATTATGCATATCCTTGTTTTATGACAGAAGAAGAAATTCAGGCAATAAGAGAAGAACAAGAATTAAATAAAACAAAAATAGGAATATATGGAATATATGCAGCAGATAGAGATTTATCATTAGAAGAAGTAAAGAAACATTTAGATAATAATGAAGAATATGTAATAAGATTAAAAAGTCCAGGAAATCCTAAAAACACAGTAGAAATAACAGATTGTATTAAAGGAAAAATGAAATTTCCAGAACATGATACAGATTCAATAATTCTTAAAAAAGATGGATCTCCTGTATATCATTTTGCTCATGCAATAGATGATCACTTAATGCATACAACTCATGTTATTAGAGGAGATGAATGGGTAAGTAGTGTACCTCTTCATATACAATTATTCGAGTTACTAGGATTTGAACCAGTAAAATATTGCCATATAGCTCCAATTACTATAAAGGACAAAGAAACAGGTAATATTAGAAAAATATCAAAAAGAAAAGATCCATTCTTTGGAGTAAAATACTATGAAGAAAATGGTATTCCAATAGAAGCACTACATCTTTATCTAGCAACCATTACAAATACTAATTTTGAAGAATGGTATCTAAATAATCCTGAAAAATCAATAGGGGATTTTGAATTCTCATTTGATAAACAAGCTGTAGGTGGAACATCATTTGATGAGAACAAATTAGTTAATTTATGTAAGACATACTTCTCTCGTAAAAATGGTAAAGAAGTATATGCAGAAACATTAGAATGGGCTAAAAAGCATGATGAAGAATATGCTAAATTAATGGAAGATAATAAAGATGATTTAGAAAAATTCTTTAATATTGAAAAAGAAGGTCCTAGACCAAGAAAAGATATATCTAAATATAGTGATGTTAAAGAAGAATTCTCATATGCATTAGATGAATTATTTGAAAAAGAAAAATATTCAAAATTAGATTCAGATAAAGATTATGATGTAGAATTAATTGAAAAATACGTTGAAAATCTAGATCTAGAACAAACTAATGAAGAATGGTTTGAAGGAATAAAGAATTTTTCAATTGAAAATGGTTATGCAGCTAATAATAAAGAATATAAAGAAAATCCTGATAAATATAAAGGAAATGTTGGAGACGTATGTGAAATCCTAAGAGTAATTATTACTGGTAGAAGAAACTCTCCAGATTTATATTCAATTATGCAAATACTAGGAAAAGAAAGAATCAACAAGAGAATTGAATTATTCAAAAAAATATATAAATAGGATAGAAAGGTATCTATGAAACATAAAAAATTATTAATAATATTTGTTTTAATAATCGCAATAGTATTAGCATATCTACTTATTACTGGATATACTAAAATTAATAAATATAAACTAAATGTTGATAATGATTATTCAGATTTAGTAACTGTTATAGATGAAAAAGAAGTAATAGTAAATAAAATAATAGATGAATTAAAAGTAATAGATAAAAATAATAGTTATATTAAAGAATTAAAAAAAGATATATCTAATTTAGGTGAATCATATAAAATAGACAATAAAACAAAATATAATAAAGAATTAGATAATAAAATAAATAATCTAGAAAAAGATATAAAAGATAATGAAACAATCAAAAATCTAATAAAAGATTATAAAAAGAAAAATACTAAATTAGATAAAAAAATAATAAATTACAATAATTCAGTAACTAAATATAATAATTATATTTCTAAATTTCCAAATAATATAATTTCATTTATATTTAGATTTAAAAAAGAAAGTACTTATAATTAGAAAATATTAAGTATTTTCTTTTTTTTAATTAATAATTTGTTATAATAAAAAGAGTTGGTGATATTATGAAACGTAGTGAAGTAGATAAATCAAAACTAAGTCCTGTAATGTTACAATACATGGAAATCAAAGAAAAATATGAAGACTGTATCATATTCTTTAGATTGGGCGATTTCTATGAAATGTTTTTTGATGACGCTATAGAAATATCTAGAGTATTAGAACTTACTCTAACAGGAAAACAAGCTGGATTAGAAGAAAGAGTACCTATGTGTGGAATACCTCATCATGCATATGCAACATACGTTAATGACTTAGTTGATAGAGGATATAAAGTAGCACTAGTAGAACAATTAGAAGATCCTAAAGAAACAAAAGGAATGGTTAAAAGAGATGTTGTTCAAATTATTACTAAAGGTACTAGATTAGATGAAAATATGGATGCTAAAAGTAATAATTATATGGGAAGTATCTATGAAAACTCTAATTCATTTGTCCTAAGTTATGTAGACATCTCAACTGGAGAAATAAATACTACAGTAATAGAAAAAGATAATGAAAAAATAGAACAAAGAATATCAAAACTAAATATAAAAGAATTAATAGTAAATGAAGAAACAGATAGAATATTAATAGATAATCTAAGAAGAATACATAATATATTAGTTACTATAATAGATGAGTTTTTAGAAGACGAAAACTATTCATATATTTATAGCAATATAGATGATGAAAGAATAGTATTATCAATAAAACAATTGCTTTTTTATGTAGTTGAAACAAAAAAAGGTGATATGCATCACTTAAAAGAAGCAAAAATAATAAAATCGACTGATTATTTAGAGTTTGATGTTAATACAAAAAATAATTTAGAATTAGTTGAAACAATCAGAGATAGAACAAGACAATTTAGCTTATTTTGGCTATTAGATAAGTGCAAGACAGCTATGGGATCAAGATATTTAAAAGCAAATATAGAAGAACCTTTAAGAGATAAAAAAGAACTTAATAGAAGATATGATTTTGTATCTAAATTATCAACTCAATTTATTCTAAGAGATGATTTAATAAAAGCATTAGAAAATGTATATGATCTAGAAAGATTATGTGGAAGAATAAACTATGGTAATTTAAATGTAAAAGATATGATTCAATTAAAAAGATCATTAGGAGTACTTCCTGAAATAAAAAAAATATTAGAAGAATTAAAATATGATAAAAAAATTAAAACATTTGAAGAATTATATGAATTATTAGAAAAAGCTATAAAAGAAGATGCTCCATTAACATTACATGAAGGTAACTTAATTAAAAAAGGATATAATAAAGACTTAGATGAATTAAAAGATATATCAACAGGATCAAAAGACTTCATAATAAATATGGAACAAGTTGAAAGAGAAAGAACAGGTATCAAGAACTTAAAAGTAGGATATAACAAAGTATTTGGATATTATATAGAAGTATCAAAAGGATCAATAAAAGAAGTAAAAGAAGAATTTGGATATGAAAGAAAACAAACTCTTGCTAACGCTGAAAGATATATAACTCCTGAACTTAAAGAAAAAGAAAATATAATATTAGGTGCTGAAGAAAAAATAGTAAATTTAGAATATAAATTATTCATGGATATAAGAGAAGTAGTAAAAAGATATATAAGAGATTTGCAAGAAACTGCAAATATTATTAGTGAAATAGATATGTTAGAAGCATTCTCAATGGTATCAGATAAATATAAATTTGTAAGACCAAATATTGTTGATAATAATAATGTTGAATTAATCGATTGTCGTCATCCTGTAGTAGAACAAGTATTAAAAGATAAATATGTATCAAATAATATAATTATGGATGAAAATACAGATATTCTATTAATAACAGGCCCAAATATGGCCGGAAAATCTACTTATATGAGACAATTTGCTATAACAGTAATAATGGCCCAAATAGGATGTTTTGTACCTTGTAAGAGTGCAACTCTTCCATTATTTGATAAGATATTTACAAGAATTGGTGCTAGCGATAACTTAGTAGGAGGAGAATCAACTTTCATGGTAGAGATGAAAGAAGCAAATAAAGCGCTAAGAGAAGCAACTCCGAATAGTTTAATCTTATTTGATGAAATAGGTAGAGGAACAGCAACATATGATGGAATGGCTCTTGCTCAAGCAATATTAGAATATATTCATGATAAGATAAAAGCTAAAACTATGTTTTCAACTCACTATCATGAATTAACTTCACTAGATAGAGACTTACATCATCTAGAAAATGTTCACGTATCAGCTATAGAAGAAAACGGAGTATTAACATTCCTACACAAAGTTAAAAAAGGACCAATTGATAAAAGTTATGGTATTCATGTAGCAAATCTTGCACATCTTCCTAATTCATTAATAGATAGAGCAGATGAAATACTTAATGTATATGAGAACAAAAGTAATAAAAAAGAAGTTTATACTCAAACATCTCTTTTTGAATTAACTGAAGAAGAAATACCAAAAGAATCAATTTTAGAACAAAAATTAAAAGAGATAAATCCAGTAGAGATGACTCCAATGGAAGCTATTAACTATTTATATGAACTAAAAAAAGAAATGAACGATTTAAAATAAAAGTAAAATATGATAAAATTAGATAGGTGAAAAAAATGACTAGAAATGAAAAAAGAGAAATAATTATAAAAATTTTGTACGAAACTATCATGCTTGAAAAAGCAAACACCAATTATAATTTAGAAGATTTAATTAGTGAATTAACTGAAGAAAAAGATGAATTCATAACAGAGACACTAAAAAACATATTATCAAATAAAGATAATATTATTGAAGTATCTAATAAATATCTAAAAGATAAATGGGAATTTTCAAGATTAGCAGTTCCTGATCAAGCAATAATTATGCTAGGAGTATATGAATTACTATATACAGATACTCCAAATAAAGTTGCTATAGATGAAGCAATTGAATTATCTAAGAAATATTCAAATGATGATATTCCTAAAGTTATAAATGGTATTTTAGATAGTGTTCTACATAATGAGGAAAAAATAAATGAATGATAAATATATTAGTGTTAATCAATTAACCAGATATATTAAATACAAAATAGATAATGATATAAATCTAAATGAAGTATTTCTAAGAGGAGAAATATCTAATTTTAAAGCACATTCACGAGGACACTTCTATTTTACTTTAAAAGATGAAAAAAGTAGAATATCTGCTATTATGTTTTCCTCAGCTACAAACAATATAAAATTTATGCCACAAGATGGGATGAAAGTATTAGTTACAGGTAAAATTTCAGTATTTGAAACTACAGGAAATTATCAAATATATGTAAATGAAATGTTAGAAGATGGAGTAGGTAATCTATATATTGCTTATGAACAATTAAAAAAGAAACTAGAACAAGAAGGCCTATTCAAAACAGATCATAAAAAGCCTATTCCAAAAATTCCAAATAGAGTAGGAGTAATAACAGCTCCAACAGGAGCAGCAATTAAAGATATAATATCTACTATAAAAAGAAGATGGCCACTATGTGAAATATTATTGTTTCCGGCTCTTGTTCAAGGTGAATTAGCCCACGAAACTATAGTAGAACAAATAAAAAATGCAGATAACTATAACTTAGATACATTAATTGTTGGTAGAGGTGGAGGATCTATTGAAGATTTATGGCCATTCAACGAAGAAGATGTGGCCCGTGCAATCTACAATTGTAATACACCAATAATCTCAGCAGTAGGTCATGAAGTAGACTTTACTATAGCAGA